>Ga0056116_1000423_pt1 | contig 14341 bp, 13 predicted proteins | sample WorMetOlspDAHAB2_FD_67352 | JGI IMG/M metagenome (GOLD analysis project Ga0056116, IMG submission 67352) | Marine gutless worms symbiont microbial communities from Max Planck institute for Marine Microbiology, Germany - Olavius sp. DAHAB.2 ...
ATAAATCAGAACTTTGCAAGTCAGTTTGACTTGTATTATCTGCAAACTCATGGAAAAAGAAGTTAGAGATTACTTACTAGATCATTTTTTGGGCAATAACCTCTTCAGCAATTGTCAATACGGATTCTTCAAGGGACAATCAACTGTTCTGCAACTGTTGCATATGATGGATGAGTGGACAGAATGTTTGAAAAGAGGAGGGCAGATAAATGCCATTTATACTGATTTCGAAAAAAAACATTTGATAAGATCCCACAACAACAACTACTACAAACATTGAAATTGTCGGCTATAAAGTCGATCCAAGTATTATAAACTGGATCAAATCTTTCTTATGCTTTAGGAAACAGAGAGTAATGTTAATAAATGGCTTCTTTTCAGAATGCACTGAAGTTATCAGTGGAATCCCACAATAGTGGCGGATTCAAGGTGGGGGAGGCGGTAGGGACGGCCGCCCCCTATTGGCTCAACTTTTTTTGAAAAAGGCGCCTTTTTCCGTGTAAAAGGCATACAGTCCGTTGTGTGCATTTGCGATAAATGACGACGGGACTGATAAATTGTCTTCCACCCCCTTTTCAAAATTTTTGGATTCGCCACTGTTCCACAAGGCACAATCCTAGGCCCCATATTATTTATACATTAATGATTTACCAGATATGTGCAAACAATTTGCGAATGCATAGGCTATTTGCGGATGATGCAAAGTTTTATAGTGATGAAGATGCGCTCTGGTTTATGTGCCTTACAAGAATGTTCAGTTAAATGGCTTCTTAAGTTAAATGCTAGTAAATGCAAATCTGTATATTATGGTAGGAATATTGATCATAATTATGCATACTATTTACATTATACAAAACTCGAAAATGTGAATGTGATTAAAGATTCGGGAGTAAATTTTGATCCTGACCTAAGCTTTGTTTTACACTGTCAGGAGAAGATAAACAAAGCTTATGCAATGCTGGGAATCATGAGATCATAAGGAGAAATTTTATGTACTTATATCAGAGGAAGCTTTTGTTTTATTATACAAGGCTCATGTCAGATCACAACTGGAATATGCTAATTCTGTATGGAATCCATACAGAATGGGGTTAATAAAGGATCTAGAGAAAGTACAAATGAGAGCCACTAAAGTAGTACCGGGTAATTACTGTAAAACACCTCAAGTACAAAGAGAGACTTCAGAGATTAAAATTACCAACATTACGGTACAGACGCATTCGTGGAGACATTATTGAAGTGTATAAAATTCTAACATGTAGATATTGCAAAAACCTCAATTTTCACTTAGAATTGCATCAGGATAATATTACTAGGGGGCCCAGTCTGAAGCTGGTCAACTCGAGATGTCATTATGATCTGAGAAAGTTTTCATTTTCGGTCAGAACTGTGAATATATGGAATAGTTTACCAGCTTCAGTTAACAGTGCAGACAATGTTAACACATTTAAAAAATAGACTAGACAGGTTTTGCACAAACCAAGAACTTACGTATGACTACAAAAGTTCATTAACCGGAATAGGCAACAGAAGTTCAGTTGACAATGTTGATGATACCATTTTTAGTTTAATTATTATGTTATGAATCTGTAATAAACGTCAAAAATGACGTCAGTGTGTTTTGACGCGCTATCTAATCGCTCGCGTCAGTGTGAATACGCGTTCGCGCGAACTGTTCGCGAGAATTATATGCGTGAACAGTTCGCGCGAATAATTCGCGTTAGTGTGAAACGACCCTAAGGGTAATCGTAATATGAAAAAATAAAACTTTAAACTGATGTCCATAGAAGTCCAATAGGTCAGTGAAGTCAACTTGGTGAACAACTGCTGCAGATCTTGAGTATTGGCGTCGTTCTTCACCAATCAATTCTCCGCTCAACACAGCTTGAGCTGTGTATCAGTGAGTGACTCGCAGTTATTATGGTCGAGATGAAGCCATGTTGTCAACGTTCACGGTGTTTGCAGACAGCCAAAGTGTTGAGACTGACCATTCGCTCAACAAAGAAGACGTCGATGCATCGCCACCAACTGACGAACAGTATGCTCCACCTGGTGCGTTCAGTTCACTTTGACCACTGCGTCCCATTCGTACTCTCATGATGTTCTGCATTGCCACTAGATTATGCATAATGCACAGTTCATGAAAACAGCAGTTAGCTGTGCGACAGTCTGCTGAAGGAATTACAACCATGTAGCCTGCCTGCAGGATATACCACAGCCATATGAACATTCAACCTAATAGCACTGTGGTCATGCCAAGTATTGGCAAGAACAAAATTCACGATATATGTTGGAAAATTATTAACTCGAGAACCTTTTATGACATAAATCATCCAAGACATGGGTATTCACTGTATTTCGTTCTCAGCCATATCGTGCCAGCTGTAGACTGAAGATGGACGAAGACATACAGTACACGTGGGCAGTGGGCACCTGAAGGTTAGGCGATCTGGCTGAAGGTCAGCATGCTGCTGCCGATGTGTAACATAAGGTGGACTTTAACTATTGTTAAATGGATGCAGAGGTTGCCTGAACACGCCACACCCTTTACTTTTTTGTTCATTAGACGTTATTGTTGTTAGGCGAGTACGTCATCGTGGTGCAGGACGTGACGTCACCGCCGTTGCTATGCACCGTGCTCGAGCCTGCTGCTGTCGTTGTCATGGTGACGACTTCGAAGCCAGCTCAACAATGCAAATCGACCACCAAACACAGAACAACCCGAAATTCTCGCTCTTAGCAATTGCCCTCTCACTTCCGCACTCACTTGATCTGGTCATGTGTGTTTTATGCCCATCATGGATAAAATTGGCCCAAAAGATAGTTACTTCCAGTTTTAAAATTTTCAATTTTTGCAAGGTTATTGAATAGTTCTCATTCAGAATTATACTGCCACATTTAGTCAGCTTAATTTTTCTTGTTCATATATTCGTGAATGAGCGACGAGTGTTTTAACTCCTCACTCAACAGTTTAGTTCTTTTTGGAGGTGGTGTTCATATGTTGGCATTTACCACGCCACGTTTCTTGCTTTTTGTTCTTCCGTTAGTTGTCTTGCATGCACTTAACTTGTACCAACAACTATATTCAGAAATCTGGTGGAGTTGAACGATCAAACTGCAATTTGTCTAACAGACCCATCTAACTGGATATGTTTCACACGTATGCTCATTATAGGATCTGTGTTTGACAGCTGCCAACTGCCATTAATAATAATTGATGTTACTGTGATTGACTAATTATATCACGTTCTCATTGTGCAGTGTGTGGTTTATCGCTTTATTAATTTCAATGAATATCACGAGTTGTTGTTTGTCAGATTTATATTACACCACGTCACGTGAAAGCTCATTCATTGCACTGGTCTATTATTGCGTTATTATATACACTAATTATATACACTGTCAGACACCCTGCTCATATCGAACCCTTCGCAATATTAATTGTCACAATTCTATCATTGCTAGACTCTGCACAAAATTTGCTATAAAATTTTTACACATCCCACCATACCTTAACGGCATTGCTACATTGTGTATTGATTATTTGAGAGTTGAGTCTAGCAGTGAAATAATTGGGAAAATTGAATAATATTTTGCAAACTTATTGACATGAAAGTGAATTTTTGTATAGCATATTGTTATGAAACAATCATCTTCCAATACACTATCATCACAGACTGAGCGGGAGTACAGCCTATAGGCTGCAGGCTAGGCCCGCGCCCACGGGCCCAGGCCTGCGGCTAACAGCTATGTCCCGCCCTAATCTGCCGTTTAATGGTCGCCACCCTTGTGATCCATGGAATTACATGGATCACAATTACACTACTCATTTACCGACCCCAGAGGGATGGAAGGCTGAGTTGGCCTAGTTGGTTGACCCATAGCGGACGCCCTACCCACGAAGTGGTCACACGTCAACCATGGATCAGTAGAGGTGTCTTGTTTTTTTACTCACAGTGTATATATTATATACGCAATAACAGATCAATACACCATACTGCAGGTAAAAACTGGAAAAGTGGAAATAGGCCTTAGGTGTTACGTGATAGCTTTTTATGCAGAGAGATAAAGTATGAACTGGTCATTCAGCAGGCAGCTACGACCCTCAGCTGAGTATAAACATGCCAGTGATTGAGCGAACTGAAATGTGGAGTCTGCAGGTCAGTTAAGTGAACAAAGTATTACAATTACACAGTCGTTATAATGAAGTACAGTACAGCAGTTGACAACAAGTGTCTAGCAAGATTTCAACATGTAATGGAATATTTCCCATTAAGCTTTTGCTATATAACATAATTACTTATACTTTCTCTTATGATTATCACAAGTCTACAATCCGCTGTGATGAAAGCACAGAGAACCATGCCAGCTAAAAGCCGACCACCAAGCACAATTTGTAGAATCTAAAATCCACTTCTTTGCAACACTGTCTGCAACAGTGCTTCAACTGTCACTGAAACTGCGAGAACGGAGAATTGTGTCTGTAATATATTATCAATCACTTGTTGTGAAAAATAATTGTGATGCTGGCTACACTATACCGGCATCATGATTAAACAAAACTTTTTGTGCCGACAATAACTTGTTTAAGCACTAAAATGTTTGCACAATCTTTGAACAACGATCATTGTCATCTGTATTTTTCACACTGCAAATACAATAATGCTCAACTAGCAACATAAGAGCAGCGGGATTTTCAGTAAAACCAGTGAACATTGGGACTAAAATCACAACTTGTCTAAACTGAAACAAAAGCAACTAGTTGATAGAATAAGAGTGCTATTCACTGGTTCCAAAATAATTTTGTTAATAACCAGTTGTTAGCCACAGATTACAAAACACAACACCATCAGATGATAACATCATGGCAATGACTGTTTGGCAGTTTTTCGCTTACCACATTCAGCCAGACTATAGGGACCCATAGAGGAAAATGACATAGCATTTCTATACCTACAGCTAAAACAGACACAACAGAAAATACTTAGTTGCAAAGAACAGATTTCAGTTCACTGATAACAACAGATGCATTACAGTTGTTAAACAGTATTGTAGTATCAACCTCACGGAACCTAACTATAACTAAACATGTTGCCAAGTCATGATCCAGACGTTCTACAGCAAACTTGCAGCAAATTCTCCCACGAAATTCTGTCAACGAATTTGAATTCACATTTTGATGCATCAATCTTGTTTGACTAAATGCTAGTAAAATCAATTCTCTGAAGCATCAATGTAAAACCCGCTACAGACAGAACTATGATCTGGCTGGACAGCAAACAACACGGTCTTATTTTAGCAACCCACAAGCATCGTAACACAATGTGCTTCGGTCCACCATAACGTAATCTGTCAACTTCTAATGAAGTATCGACAGCTACGACTGCCGTTCAGTGAAGTGCTTACAATAATATAATATCTGCACTTCAGCAGTTGCTACAGTTTCATGTTAATTTTTTGCACTTTTCAGACTACTGATACATAATAACTTATTGTGAATTAACAGCCGGAAGCTTGGGTTTGGCATTCCTAGCCACTGCAGAGGCAGGTTGACTGGTCAGCCTATGAACAGCCTATCACGAACGCAGTTCAGTTTCAGATGCTAGTGTCACTTGCGCTTCTTATGCGCTCGGCCGCTGTCTCCGCTGTGGTGGCGTTTGCGGTTGTCATGACTGCTCTTCGACTTCTTGGCCGGACTGTGATGACTTAGTTTACCACGACGCCGTCGATCATCTTCGTCACTTTCAGCCTCTGCGTCAGCTATATACATCAATATCTCACGTGCATCAACTATCATCATCATCATCATCATTTTTTAATGTGGCCTAAATAATGTTAATTATTGCAAGGACCGCAGGTGTCCAGACGGTAGTAGTGAATGGTAGTAGTAACACATGAGTCATGATACTAGTATTTTGGTAAAACGGGAAAACAGAAAAGTCTCGAGTAGTTGTTTTAAAACTGCAAGTGACCACCTGCCGACTGTAGAGAGACGAACGGGTTGAACGTCCAGACGATGCGAGCAGAAGACAGCAGCAGTCATCTGGATGTCATATCAGCAACATGGGTGAAACACGACTGTAACTAGGATGGAGGTGCTATGGATGGATGGATACGTCATAACTGCCAGTTTGAAGGAGATACGTTCTGAAATGCGCAGCGAGTGAAGGCTGATGAGCACTGCAAGTAACAGTGACCCACGAACTTGACCACATTGTTTTTTAACAACTCGGTTTTTAAAGTTTATTAAACTCGGCCGATTTTAATAACTTTTGGTAAACAGCATCCTCGGAAACTTTGGCACCAGTTTCTCACCTCACCTGTACACCGTAGTACACTACGCTGAAAGTCCACAAAAATCAGAAGCAGTTACTAAGTAAAATTTACTATTTATCTGCTCTTTGTCAGCATGAACTCATTAACTAAGTGATAATCAAAATATTCGTAATATTGTTGGATGCTTTTTGATGAACTACTCCAAAAACAAAAGGGGACATTTTTTGGGGTAGAGGCATGGTGTACGCATGTATCCAACTCAGACAAAAGCCTGCGAGGCTGTGACAGCATTACTATCTGCTGCTGCCAGCATCTACATGCGAGTTGCTTTGCACATATTGTCAAAACCAAAACTGCAGAATAAATTGCAGATGCACTACATAGCGAGTGAGTGAGTAGGGTTTAACTTCCCACCTGTCACAATATTAGGTCATTTTAGGGATGACATAACCCGGATCATGGCAGGGATAGCTTCAGACGTCTGCTGAAGATGCATTTATTTACGCTGTACTGAAGCATTTCGCGTATTAGAGCTGTTTCAGGACGATACGATCTACAAATTTACTTACTTACTTACTCTACAGACTGATATGACAGTCATGGATGCCCAGCAGACACCTGGCTCCAAACGTAAGCTCTTAACGCTGTTTAAGATTTAAGAGTTTCACTTGATAGTTAGCTAAGTTTTAAAAATGCATTGTAAGTTTTAAAAATGCAATGTCAATATTATCGTGTCACAAATTGAGCATGATGTCTTTTCACACCATTTCATTAGCAGCCCAAGTCTTTTCATTTTACAACACAGCTAAGTAGATTCCTGCTTGACTGGATTTTGAGCAAGAAAAGCTTGAAAGGATTATGAATACAGCAATTGGTGGTAGTGATGACTGATGAGAGGCAGTATAATGGTCGTGTAACAATGGAAAGTGCTCATAGGATGTGCTTCCACGATATCATACATCACTTAGCTCTGGCTATGGTGCCAATAGGTCCACCAGACGGAATGCTTTTGGACTGTATGTCATGCAACCAACAAGCCTCAATGCACCTTATTATCTGCATCAGAAACTGTGACATGGCAAACAATGTATTGCACCTTTCTTGGCTTCATCTTCAAGTTCATCCCAGTCTTTGCCAGATTCTTCACTGGAACCAAGCTCTTCCTCAGAACCTGCATTGTACACATCACACATATGAAATATAGACAGACAATATGCACATCATTCACTGTGTACTGGCTGCTTACTTAATGTGAAATGTGAATACTAACAGAGTGGTCAATGTATGGTTTACTTAAAACTCGACCAGGATGAAGTGATAACCAACATATAAAAACAACAACAAAATGTGTTGTCATTAAGAGACGTTACCCACTGGATTAAATTGTCCTCTGACCTCTGCCAGCCTGTGGTTGTACACTTCACCCCACAGACCTGCTACAGGGAGGATGTCTATTCGATGATTCAATGATCAATGATTCAATGGTCAAATACCAGTATGATTCACCACAACCCACACAGTAAGAAGATTCAGATAACGATAATTGATATGGTTAGGCTTAGTTGAAGTTAGGGTTAAGAGCCTCTTTGATGTTTTTGTTCTTTTTGAATCATCATATCATTGATCATAAAATAGCTAAACCCTGCAACAAGGGATACATGGGCTGAGACAGGCCTGTAACATGGTGGAATGTACATTCTGTGTGTGGACATCTTGACATGACATGTTCGATGTGTCGAGCCCATGCATTTTGTATGTGTTGAGCTTATCGAACAGCATGGATCGACACACTTGACGCGATATGTAAGTTATTCACTAATTTATTGGATTATACATTTATTTACTGTATTTCATTTGAAGGAACAAACAGGATTTGTGTATGTAACAGCACAAACGACTAAACTTGTACAGACGAGCACTACTGCTTGTTCGTCGTCTGCCATGTTGGAACGAGCACAGCTTGACGCGCTTGACACGTCAAACGTGTTGAGTCGTGTCGAGACATGACGAGCCAAGTTAGGCTATACAGTGGCCATGACATGACAGGTCTGCACTCTGCAACCTGTGACTGACAACAAGCAAAAACGACCGATGGAGAGCAAACCAACCAGAAGACTCATTCTCTGCCGACCAGTTTGACTCCTCACTTTCTTCATCGCTGCTTTCTTCTTCTGAATTCTCATCCGACGGTTGATACACTTCATCCGCTTCATCTTCGTCGTCGTCTTCGCCTTCCTCCGTCTAGCAACAATTGCAACAAATAAGACACATCCATCGATTCATATTGACTCTCCCAAAGCTCCCTCGCAACGGAATGAACAGGAGTACACTGGCAGCACGAAAGTCAGGACTCAATAATCAATATTAACGATCATCGGTGACAGTTTTAATCACCGACTGGTCAGTTGACAGAATCATATTTTTGTCGTCAGCCGAAGGGTCAGTCACCACTGTTGTTGTTGCACTACACAGTTTCACACTGACAGTGAAAACACGGATCAGTGGTGACAGCACCAACTGCATCAGTAACAATGAGAGTGAATGGTGAATGAACAGATGCCGACATTCCAGCATCACAGCAACGGCACGATGAAAACTGGCTGCACTGTTTTCAATGGCGGTTGTTGTTACTTAAAGCCAACACAAAATGGTTAATGAGACACAAGTCAACAAAGGCATTTTCTGTGGATGGCATCATAACCAAATGTGTCTACAGTCACACAATCAGTCACAACAAAACCCAGAAGATCTGAAACTATCGACAGCTGCAAACAAACACAGCAAGAGACTCATTTCACCAGTATGTGGTAGCAATACTGTTAAGTTAAAACTATGCTCATTGCATGTCATGTATAAAATGGCAACACAGATAAGGAAGCTTGACACAAGATCTTCGTCTGTGCGTGTTACGTTACACTTTTTATCTAATAAGATGTCTCCAGAACATGGCGATGTGTATAATGTCCAAACTCACAAACAACTGGGCACCCTCGTGTAGCATTAAGTTTGAGGCTAAAACAAAACCCATACAATTGATAAAACGTATACACAACAGAGTGCAGTACTGACATCACTTTCTGGGTTGAGAAACGACCAGCCTCCATTGTCAAAGAAACCTTCGGGGTCATCAGTGATTGCTTTCATCACCTTTGGCCAGTTCAGACTCTGGATGCCTTCGCTGTATCGAATGTCACACGAACTGCAAACACGCATTTTCCCAGCACAACCTTCCCAGCACAACCTGATTTGTGCGCTTTACTGAAGCAGAAAAGATGATTAAGGAAAGAAACTTAATATAGCACTGCAAGCCACAGTTGCAGCATCAGCGCTGTGGTCACAGATAGGGTCCGGTGTTCAGCCTGGACCACGCCCACGCACATGGTCTCTGACCCTGAGGCCATATAGCCATTCGCAGCCCCAGTCTGCGGTATTATGGTCTCCACCCCTCTAATTCACGTAATTACACGGATTGCTACTCATCTACCAACCCCAGAAGGATGGATGGCTGATTTGGCCTAGTTGGCTAACCCTTAGCAGACAGTTTATCCACAAAGTGGTCATCTATCAACCACAGATAGGGGACAGGTCAAGGAAAAAATATGGTGCCAACCGGCAATATAATATAGTCGGGCTGCCAATCTGACTGGGATGTACACACAAAACAGACCCCTTGACACTTGCATATTTTAACAGTGTACAAGCACTCAAGAAACCAGGTGAAACATCATATTATAATTTACTAGACTTAGTAAGAAACTGAAATCTGTCGAAAAAAAAGATGTGTATCACATGACGTCTGTAGGTTTTCTATTTCCAGATATCCACTAATTTTAGCACAGGTTTATGGGAAGGAATTTCAAAGTTTTATGAAGTACTGTTAATCTACATAGAACAGTGTGATGCGTATAACAAATATAAAAAAATTGAATGCAAACTACAATTTTTTGGAAGTCACAAGCTGGCAACAGAAAAGGTTACCTCGTAGTTTCTGACATTTATTATCCATTAACAACTGTCAAAACTGTGCATGATATCTCAAAATTTACCACCAATCAGCATGAATTCCTCTGCTAAATGCAAATCTTAGCTGAACTTTTACAAAAAAGGAAAAATAGTAAAAAGGAAAGAGAGACGGACGAGTGGACAAGCAGCAGGAGAACCAAGCAGACGACAACATACTTGAGCCACTCCTTGACATGGTCCAGCTGGTTCATCGGAATTGCATTGATCATCGACACTTTGCGATGGTAATCCTTGAAGACGAACACCATGTCAAAGTTCTTGAGGTGAAACTGGACTCGCTCAAAGTGAACAAGCTCCACCTCATCCAACGCAATCACCAGTGGCGGCTACACACAGTGAACACCAGCATCACCAAGTAGCACGTGCTCCACCAAGCATAAGCATCTTCAAAACTTGACAATATTGCAAAAGTCCAATGAACGGAAAGACAATCACAATCCAAGAGATGCAAAGCTCAGTTTCCATAACTGGAAGCCAGGTTCACGTGGCTCAACCTGTCTACTGAGAAATACAAATCTACACACTGACATTGACATCCTATGACGAGTTACCTCGAACAATGCAAACCATATTCATGTCACTATGAAGTTGGCATCTGGTTGCTTGGTTCAGAATCTTATTTCAACATAAGTTATGTGGAAACATACGCAGCACATAATGATGTAAGTCAGTAACAAAAGTGACTAAAGTCTTCACATAAGCTGGAAAAAGACAGCTGAGAAGAGTTAAGATGAGTGACAGCAGAAAACTCAGGTAAGGGGCAGACTAATGTAGACCAAAAGCAACTGGAGCACATAAAAATTAAGTAAAGTTTAATGTCCCACACATAATAAAACTGACTGATGGCAGCAACATTTAACATTCCAGATGATGCAAAACAAACATGGTCTTTATAATATGTGCAAAACAAACTGCATAGCTGTGGAGACTGGGCGAAACAAAAACAAAATGGTCATTCAGGAAGTGCAGACCCATTCAGTCAGGTTGACAACGCATCCACTGGTTGGCTGGATGAGAACGGTGCTGCGGAACGGAGCGCCCTGGAAACCGAGGTCTCGAAATGGCATGTCAAACTCCACTTCCTGTTTTGTTATCTGCTCCACCTTCTCGCAGAAACCTTTGAACGCCGACTTCAGTTTGTGCCGCAGCTCACGTTCCGCCTATAGCACCACATAACATATGTTTTAGTTCTATTTTTCTCTGTTTTAGTTATTCCTATGTGCGGCACACAAAGTTGGCCAGCTCTCTGGTCAAATTTTCAGTGAACAATAAAATAGTATTTGATTTGATTCAATGTCAGCACTTCATGCAGTAACAATAGTGAGTATAACTCTTTTACCATACACATGCACACCACATTACATCCTTTCTCGGGAAAAACATGGGTAAACTGGTAAAAGAAATTAACTCTCGATTCTGAATGAAATCCAAACTGCCAAGACAACCTCTGTCACCACATATTTTGTCACAGCAGAAGCAACATCTATATTACCACAAACTACAGCTGTAAGACGATATCCAACGAGTCTACGTATTGTGACCTGTTCAGCTCGCAAGTCGTCTCGATCGTGCATGTATTGGTGTTTGCCGAGATCTGTTGTGATTTCGCCGACCTCCGTGTAAAACTGTACATCAATGTGCTTCTTCTTGCCAAACAATATAGCATTCTGCACATATACAAATTACACACACACTTATGCAGGCACATTCGCCGGCACAAACAGAGACATCAGGTTGTAGTCTTGACATTTAGGACTGAGCCATCAAACTCATTGGCTTTCCCACTTTGGGCTGACGAAATGAAGCCAAGCATCATACAATATACATGTGCAATATTGTTTATTCTATTACAAATTTTTAAGATTACATTAACCAGCATGATATTTACACATGAATTTGTACTGAACACTATATTTAAACACTTCAGTGATGCAGAAAACTCAACATCAGTATTTGCAACAAAGACAAATGTTTCCATGACATCACGGCCACAATGTTCTGTTCAGAGTTTGAGCCGACATTCCACAACGCATCACAGCAACACGGACGTGCCAAGTACGTACATTCTGCAGCAACTTGGACCACAATGATCAAAGCAATGTAGCACCACCAAGGACGAATTGTCTGTCTAAACTGAACGACAATGACATTAGCAGATCGCACTTCTAACTCATGCGGTCTTGAGATGTCACTGTTACAGCATGCACATCTGTAGAAGGTGTCTAAAGAGAACTACATTTAAGCAGCATTAAATAAAGTAACATAACTGAACAAAAGCAGTTCTTCAAATCAAATATAACGCATATACTCGGTCACAAAAACTATTTAAACTTTAAAAAAAATGATCACTCTACCTTAAGATGGAAATGCAGAAGAATAATCATTTCTCCATCACACGGCTGAAAGAACGCATGCTTTATGTTGTTGTACAGAATATCCACCTTGTCACCACGGACCGAAGTGAAACGGAAACCTGACAGACGCAGTACACTGATTGAAAAGCAGTTCATCATTGTTGGTTTCTCAGGCCATCATCACGACCACATCAACAACACACTGATTGTCTTGTTTTATCCTGCTAAAACTGCACATGTATACACTTGTGCCAAAAATTCTGCAATAATGGCAAATGATGAGAAATAAAACACACAAAATGATTTGATAATGCTAAAGTGATATTACTGATTCCATCTAATGCTCTACAAAAGATTTCCGAATTTGTGGCAGTAAACAAACAACAGACACAAAGGGAGACAAGTCATACATAATACTGAGTGACAAGAATGAACGCTGCAACTCACCATTGGTGTGAGCTTCAAGTGATCCTGAGATTCGCTTGGAGACTATGTTTGGTCTGATGTAGAGATCTTTCAACTTGGGATTGCCACGATTTTGACTCACAATCAGTGAATCTTGTTTCATTACGCCCTACATTTACAGCACATACACACAAAACTAGAGCACCCAACATAACACCTTTGCATATGCATGTGTGAACACACTGTGTGTGCATTATGCATGTACATGTCTCAATGAGTAGATGTTGTTTCTGGCATTCAGTTTAGTCAGCAGAGGTTTTGCAACGCAACCAAGGTTTTGCATGAAAGTGTGGATCTGCAAATGGCGGCTAAAGTTGGCGGGTGTTGCAGAGTGGGGTACACTAAGTCACCATCACCATCTTGTAGGCATAATCAGAAAATGTTGTTGGACTGATGGTTCAATATATCATGGGCCACAACCCAACACAACTATGAATCTTACAGTCACAGAAGCCTATTAACATGCAGTTGCATCGGAACACTCACCTCTTTCTCGCGTTCCTCAGCCTCCCGTGTCTTGAACTTCTTCTGAACCTCCTTGATGATTCGGAATGCAGTGTTCAGATTGGATGACGGGGCTGAGATCTCTCCCGGCTCCTTCGAGTTGGAACTGCGAAATGTGCTGCAATTGCAATATCATGCAGTCAAAACACAACAAACCCACACCACTGCCAACAAGTCTCGTATAACCTTTAATAATCAATTGCGACTTCAATATTTACCAGTGATAACATGCAACACAAATACAGGATGTTTTCATAGCAACCACCTGATACAAAGCAGATGTAACAGCAGTTTCTACATAAAGAGAGGACACAAAATTGCCCAAATCGATTTAACCATGCTATTTATCGCATTTTGGATAAATCCAACAGCAAAAAAATCAGATACCAGTGAACAGTGTGTACAAGCTAAAGCAGCACTTTACTGAAATGGGTCTAGCAGACCAACTCATCAGACTCGAGTCTAAGTGGAAATGATAAACAGAAAACAAGTCATTCAGGTTTACTACACACAAACGGATAACTGTTTGCATGCTTATTTTCACCAGAAGTTGTCGCTATTTAAAGCATTTACTTACTTACATCACGGCTTGTACGGTGGTACAAGCTGTTGTATAAGCCATGGGCCTTGTCAATGGGAGAGGGCGATTTTCGACCCTCCACAGCTCGGAGACCCCTCGACCGATTTTCATGAAACTTGAAATATATAACTACTTCCCG
>Ga0056116_1000424_pt1 | contig 14324 bp, 9 predicted proteins | sample WorMetOlspDAHAB2_FD_67352 | JGI IMG/M metagenome (GOLD analysis project Ga0056116, IMG submission 67352) | Marine gutless worms symbiont microbial communities from Max Planck institute for Marine Microbiology, Germany - Olavius sp. DAHAB.2 ...
AGTGTCGAGCGTATCAGTAGAGGATGTGGAGAAAAGTTAATAGTTAGCGGAGAAAAAACTAAGAAGCCGAAGGACTGGAATTTATTTCTGACAAATGATGACAATAAAAAGCAACTTGTGTAAGTGCTTTCGAATTCAGAACTGTTACGTGGACACACTGTAACATTAATTTACGAGGGAAAAGGTTTTGCGCTTATGTCTGATGGTGAAAGTACACTCTGTTCTGCAGTACCATACCTCAGATTTACTCAGGAAGAAACGGATTCTATAGTAGTCTTATACCGTATGTATGCAAGACCGCGGATTCAAGGCTGTGAGAGTAAGAAGCCCGGACACAGATATTCGTTTTATTCTATGCACTATGCAAATCACCTGCAGGGGATATAAATTATGTTACAAACAGGAAAGGGCGCGAAGAGGAGGTGCATAAACGTCTCTGGATTGCGAGAATCAATTACACCCGTTACCTGCTCTGCATTACTTGGACTTTACGGTTTTACCGGATGCAATAGCACCAGTGCATTTCAAGAAAAGGGCAAAGTCAAACCGATCAAACTGTTGCTGAAGAAGGAAAAATTCATAGAAGCTTTCTCCATGTTAGGGAATCCGTGGATTGTTCCTGAATGAACTGCGGTACCTCGATTTGCAGTGCAAGTGTGGAGGTGAGAGAGGTTTCAAAAATCATCTTACTTTGACCTAAGCTCTCTGCCACAATGCCTAAGTGTCCTAATTCAGCACCTTCGGCATGTGAACTATCAGGTTGCCATTTGGAAACGAGCTCATGTGGCAGAGCCATATCTACTTCGTCTCAAGCGCTGATTCTGTGAAGCGTACCACAGGGGTCGGTCTTTGGAATGATCCTGTTCTTGTTGTACACTGCTGTTTTCCTTCTGCTCATTGAGGGCCATAGTGTCTGCCCTCATCTGTATGCAGATGATACCCATGGGCTGTGACGTCCGTCTGCAACGCTGTAGCTTCAGAACATCATCTCTACCTGCATCGATGATGTGGCCAGGCTGATGCGATCCAACCGGCTCCAGTTGAATACTGCAAAGACCGATGTTTTCTGGTCTACATCCAGTTGATGCTTCCATCTCTACCCATGTCACCCATCCTAGTGGGCATCGACTTTGTCATGCCAGTTTTCGTTGTCCGCATTGAACTCGGCGTCTACATGGACGCTGATGTGTCAACGAGGTCGCACGTTTCGAAGACAGTATAGCTGCCTGTTTTGCGATGCTGCGTCAACTGCGGAGTATTCGTCGCTCAGTTCCGCGTTTCGTCTCTCGTTCTGCAGCGGTTGGACTATGGTAACGCCAAGCTGGCTGGTATTCCATATCGCATGATCAAGCGGATGCAGTCACTGATGAATTCTTCTGCTCGACTTGTGTTTTCTGCATCGAGTTGCGACCGCGGCACGCCACTCTTGACATTGTTGCACTGGCTGAAGCTGTCTGTTCTGGTATAGGCCTACAGATGCCTACACCAGACAGCTCTGCCGTACGTTGCTGAGTAACCCCATCAGTCATCTGCTGACCAGGCTCGTCGGCATCTCCGGTCTGCGTCGACATCATCGCTTGTTGTCCGACTCACCCGTCTTTCAACTGTCGGCGATCGAGCTTTTCCGGTCCCTGCTGCCCGACTGTGGAACACTCTGCCGCCGAACGTCACGTCGGCATCGTCAATATCTGTTTTCAGGAAACATTTGGAGACCCATCTCTTCAGTCGTTCTTTCCCTGAATCTCTTGTAGTACCTGTGCAGTGACTTCTCATTTTGGACACTATAATCGATCTTTTAACTTACTTATTTACCAAACCCTACGGAAGGGCATGGCTTGTCCCTGGAGAGCAGTAACATGCAGTCGTTGTGGACTGACAAGGTTGTATTACCACAAGAACTAGTTGACATCCTAGAGGATACAATTCAAGAAAGAGACGATGTGTCAGACGACGAAGATGAGGACGAGGATAAGGAACGTGCATTCTACAGTAAGAGTGACGATGATGACAGTGGCTCTGATAGTGTCCGTGACTAAGTGGGTACCGGAAGTGGTATTGGTAATGGTTAAATGTACACGAATATGGCTTAAATCAGCCTTAGTCTCTTTATACGATAAACCTTGCTTATGTCGGTACTTTAGTGATACAGCTTTTGTGATAACTTAGAGATTTTGATGACTTAGAGAAGGTTACTGATTAACTGGATTTCAGTCTTGGGTCAAAGTCGGTAATTTTTTGACCTTTGGTGAGGTCACTGATAAGCATATCAAATCAATCGAATCTTTATTTATTTGGATAGAACTCACCAAAATAAACATTTTGATACCAAATTTGAGGGGTCCTGCTCCAAAGCAGCAACATACAGAAAGATTTACTTTCCCACACCCCAAAATTAGACACTCGCCAAGAATTTTAAGCGCACTTTAAAACTCACACCATACGGTCCATTTCGCCAGAGTATGTTTGCTGTTAACATCATATTTTCCATTCTATAGGCCTAGGGGTCCAGAAAATACCGATGAAGTTTATTCACAGGGGGTGCACGGGGACCCCCAGTGGCTCATCAACTAGGAAGTCTGTTCATGTGAAGGCCAAATTAGCGCATGCTGATTCCGCCTCTGAAATGACCTATATTGTGTCCGAAGGGGATTTAAACTCTACTCACTAACGTTAGTCTGATATAGTCAATGATCCGGGTATTAAACGTGTGTAACAGATGTGAAAGAGATTGTCAGCAACGTCACCGCCACAGGTCAGCAGTCCATCATTTTGTGCTTCTCAGTTTCTGATTTATTTGCGAAGTGCGACACTGTTGTGTAGCGCTGTTGATAGAAGGATAAATTATATTTTACAACATGGAAACTGATTGTCGTCAAATGAACATTGCCGTATGACCGCGCAAGATACAGCAATCGAAATCGTCAAGATGACTTTGTCGTTGACTAAGCCTAGTGTATTAAATAAAGGACTATTATTTCCGTCTTATGTTTGTTGTAATGTCTATTGTCGTGGTTTCTCCTTAGTGTGCCAGTCTGGAGCTGATCATTCGCAGAAGTTCTTGTGACATTTCAATAATACGGACAGTTGTATACGGGCGCTGGGTGAGACGGGTACATTATTGTCGTTTTCTTTACCTGCCGGTACTGTTCGTCGCCGTGAGCGCAAATGAAACTGCATCGTGCAACCGCATCTTGATACGCAACTGTGCTGTTTTCCATCTATGCTTTAGAACACTTGCCATTTCCACTTTACTTACACATGCGACCAGTCGCAATTGGCAGCATTTACCGCGTTTCACGCCGTTGACGGGCGTGGGCGTCTGATCCAGCGCCCTTGAACTGTGCCGAGTGCAGGGCCCCGCGATTGCCTTGACTTATAGGCCTAGGTGAGCATATAGCTAATCTGTCTTGCTCCTCATTTTCTAGTCCTTCAAATTCAGCTTTTTTCCCTGATCTCCAGACTCTGCGGGGCCAATGAGCACCGTTAAGAAGTGCCTGTTGAATAACAGATATGTGACGATAAATACGGTTGGTTTGCGTTAACAGTTCACCGATGTGATGCGATTTTCTTCTGTGCCACTACTTCGCCCGCTGTGTCCGCGTCTTCTGCGCTTTTACAGCAAAGCAGATGTCAACTACAGATAACTACAGTGCAGTCAAGATGCAAGTCAGTGAATCATGTTTGCTCGGAGCGACTGGAAATGCGGGAGAATCGTTAACGCACGACTGGAAATTGCAAATATGGAATAGGCCTAACGGGAGAAAAATTCAGCACTTGAAAATGTGGGAGTAGCGACTATGGAAAGCCGAAATGCACTTTATAGATTATACGTAAATGTGTGAACGAAATACTGCGTACAGTTCAATAGGAATTGCGAAGTTATCAGGACTATACGTAATCGGAGGAAAAAAACGACGCCAGGCAGTGAACAGATAATGAATAAAATGGCAATTCATTTAGGACCCGTACTAGCGGAGTAATGTCACCTTTTTCTGATAATTGCTGTTTTTGATGTGTAATGCGGCCGTTAACTAGCATAAAAACATTGGTTTGCTGTTTTATTAGCGATTTTCTCTTAATGGTTAACTTCATTTCCTTTAGTTTGTTAGGTAGGATGTCGTAATTTCCGACGCTTTGTCACAGGTTTGAATTTTTCAAAGTTTTTGAAGTTTTCCTCATCAACAAATGACGAAAGAACAAGCTTAAAGGCACTCACAAGAATGCAAAATGGCGGAAGTCGCCATCTTGTTTTTTTTTTGCAAAAACTGTGGTATTAGTCACGCTTTCTACTTTAAGGGGGAATCGTAATAGCCGGGGACGAAGTATCGGGGCCCGAAGGGCCGAGCATTGCTGCCCGAAAGGCTGAATATCAAGGCCCAAAGGGCCGAGGGCGGGAGTGGGGTACTTGGGGAGAAGCAACCAGTCCCCTCCACAGTTAGCGGGCCTGGGGAGCGCTGCAAGCTCTCCAGCGAGGTCTGTGGCGGGGTCTGTGGTGTATTTTAGACGAAAAATCTGACATCTGGTGGCAACTATCTTAATATTTTTGTGACAATCACCTTACCAAATTTCGTGCAATTTATACAGCGAAGACAATACAGACAATATAAAGCCACTCAGGAGATGAGGCCAGTCGGAAGCAAAGCCCACCCGAAGATGGGAACATTTGGCCACAATCCAGTGATAATCAAAGCACGTCAAGCAAACAGTAACGACGACAATAACAAAAACAACAACAACGCAATGTTATTTTATAATTTTACGAGTTATGCGACGTAACTGCAGCGTAACTGCACGCTGACTAGCTCTCCATAGAATCAATCATGTACATGTACGTCAATACCATTTACGTAGACTAGGCACACTCAGGGCCATATAAATGGTTTTAGTACAACTCGTCCTTCTCTTTTCCCTTTGCCTAACTTCCCACCTCACCCTCCCTGGCCTTTCACATTCCCCATTTCCCATTCCCTTCTTCTTTTCCCCATTCCTTCTTCTCCCGTTAGAAGTGTGGCCCATTAAATCCAGCTAGGAGCCCCGGAGAGCGCTGTAAAAAAGAGCGCTGTAAGCTCGCCCAGCGGGGTCTGGTGCGGAGCCCCAGCCGACATTGGATTTGGTGCATTTTTTAACGTAAAAATGTGGCTTATGTTGACAGCAATTTTGACGACATTAATGCCACTATGATGAGGAAATCTTGAAGTATTTCGTACAAATAACATGACAAATAATATCCGACATGGGATGACGTCATATTATCCTACTATGTCTGGAGTTGCCACGGTCAAGAGCCTTGAGGGATGGTAATTGTGATGGGTTTCACCATCGGCGTGCTGCAATATTTCACGATGGAGGAGGTTCACAAGGGTGGATCAGGAATTGTGTAAAAGGGGACGGAGCGAGGGGATCTGACAGACGGAAGTCTCCATTATTTAGGCAACGTTAAAAATGTTTATGATGATGATGATGATGAAAGCCCCGGTAGGGAGTCTTGAGGACGGTCCCACAGAAGCCAGGGCGGATTAAAGAATTTGCGTAAGGGGCCGGTCCCTCCCGTTCCCTTCTTTTCCCCTTCTCTCCCTTTCTGTTCTCCCTCCCTCCCTTTCCCCTTAGAAGTATGGCCCCTTAAACGAGCTAGAGGCTCCGAGGAGCGCTGTAAGCTCCCCCAGTGTGTCCGGGTCGGAGCCCCGACCGAAAATGAATTTGGTGCACTCTAAAGCTGTCAGAAAGCCACTGGTGGCAATCATTTTGAATATTCAGAGTACGATGTTTACAGTTGAGGGATCAAAATTTAACATTAGCTACATGTAAAAGTGACAGCGTCAGTCCGTCGCCAAAAGGGGGCCTGGAGCCGGCTCGCCCGCCTCTAAATCCATCACTGGAAGCGGAAGCAAAATGTGAAATTAGAGTACAATTTTTAACGTTGTCCAGTACAAAATGTTATGATTTCGTGAATACAGGAGCACTGCTTGGACAGTATTTCTGTACAAAAAAAACAACTCAAAAAATCATTGTCCAGACAACAAGGGATCTGGGGAGCAACTGAGACAAAATGCGCTAAAGTTTATGACGCATGCCTTGCGCTTTAGTCCTCTTGTTACAATTCAAAAGCTGTGACCTAAATTCACATCTGACATCGACATTTATTGACGAAATCAACAGTACATAACAGCAGGCCCCGAAATAAGTAAAAAATGTGGAGCTGCAGGCAGCCTGCAATTCGCCATACTGAACTGCAAGTGTTGCAACTTGTAAGCATATGACCCCCTAACAGAAGAAAATAAATTCACAGGTAATACAGCAGAAATGAAGGTGTTTAACTTTGTTCAGTAGCACTCTACAACTAGTCTTATGGAGTGAACAACTTGTCCTTGAGGACACAAACAAGTTTTTAGGCCCTGGGCATATTTGACTACTTTACGTTAACGGAATCTCACAAGACCAAAAGCCTATTGTCAAAATTTCCGGGTGGAATTCCAAATTTCCGGGGGGAATTTCCCCGGAACCATGCCTAGAATAATCATTGTTGGCAGTCTTTATAAGATTTAATATAATTTATTCATAATTCGGAGGTGGCTTACTATATTTGGCCGTTCGTTTAACTGTTCAACGCTTGCTATGATTTTTTCCTTACTCACTCTCACTTTTCGTTGCCGCGTTTTCCAGTGCCGCGTTTGCAGCTCCCCTTCGCCCCAGCATTTCTTGTTGTTCTGTTTATCACCCACCCGAGTTATCCATTCCTGCATTCTCATCTCCCTCTTCCTTTTCCCTGTGTGTCAAATGCATTGTATAACTGTGAATAGTTTTTGATGTAATCGTGTATCTGTGACGTTCCACTAATGCGGTACACGGTACACAATGTAGACGATGAGGGTCGCACGTGCCTGTTTTGCGATTATGCGTTAACTACAGAGTATTCGTTGCTCAGTTTCGCGCTTCGTTCTTCAGTCACTAGTTTCGTCTCTCGTTCTGCAGCGCTCGGACTGTGGTATCGCAACGCTGATCAAGCAGATGCAGCCGGTGATGAATTCTGCTGCTCGTCTTGCGTTATCTGCTTCGAGTTACGACCGTATTACACCGTTCCTCAGACAGCTACACTGGTTAAAGGTGCCGGAGCGGATAGAATTCAAGCTGGCTGTTCTGATGTATAGAGATGTCTACACCAAACAGCTCGGACGTAGGTCGCCGAGGAATTCCACTAGTCGTTTGCTGTCGAGGCTCGTCAGCGTCTCCGCTTTGCTTCTTCACCATCGCTAAACCATCGTCGATCGACCTTTTCCGGACACGTTTGAAAACCCATTTTCCCTGAATCTCCTGTTGTGCCTCAGCATCGACTTTGACATTTGGGACACTGATCGATCGTTGTACTTGCTTACTAACTGTAAGACTCTCAAGTTTTACTGCTCTGCATCAAACTCGGAATTGGACATGTCCACATGTCCACAAAAAGTGTTTCAAAGCGGTGCATCGACATTTTAGCGATATGCCGCTGAGTAGTATTACCGTTTATTGCCTTTTTATTACTTTATTTCCCATGTTCAGCTTGTCTTTTTAAAACTGAATCATCTCTGAGTTTGGTGATATTGTCGTTTCAGCACGTGGAACAATTTCAATTCGTGCGTCCAGACGACTGGATGTTCATTCGAAGACCTTTTCCAGTATAGATTGTCACTGGGTTCCTGGTACTATTATAATCAACGAGATTACAACTCGTCTATCAGTACTTACCAGTTCATGTGTGCCAACGTTCAAGGTTATTTTCAGCACATTTTCTAAACTAGTATCTTGGCGTTGTATTGATAACAGGCTGCAGCATACCGTACAGAAATTATAATAATTTAGTTTAATCATATAATTTCTTATACATGTTCCATGTACTTCCGGTGTTTTTGGTGTGTGACTGCCAATGTGTATACACGTATGTCATCAATCTGTAATGCAAAGTAACGACGTAATAATGGGCAACTTTATTGCTACAGTAAATTGGAATCGGCAATCATTCAACATACGACGTCGATCACTTGGCACCGCATGCTTTGTGTGTGGGACATACACTGTAGTACTCATATTAGACCTACCAAAAATGATAATATTACCTATTGTAAGAAAAACCATAATAACCAGTGGCGGTTCTGGCCTAAAATCTAGGGTGTCCATGGGGGGCAGATCCGGGAATTTTTCTAAAACTGGCCAAATTTGGGTTTTGTGGACAGAAGTTCCCCGGTGCAGTCCAGGGGCAAAGCCTCAGTAAAGTACATTGGGACTAAGTCTCCAATAATCTGAAACAAAATGTTATAATAGTGTACCAATGTTAACGTTCTCCTGTATAAAAGTTCAGGATTTTATTTAATAGGGAGGGGCTATTAAGTAGGTACAGTCTGCATGGCAGAAGAAAACCTGGCCTTATGCACAGGTGATAAAGAATATTATTTAATCTTAAGTGTACTTAAATCTGTAACTAAGTGCCATCAAATTAGGAGATATAAAACGTGCAACAACTCAGTACTAGGTAGTCCTATCAACTTCATTCTGGGGGCTTAATATAAGGATGACCCCGAACTAGTTCGGCACAAAATGGTTGCCATTACAACGCCGGTTGCCTAGCAACGAGGCCAAAATTCTGACTTAATGACAAAGTATTTGAATACTGCAAACACCTCAAATTGGTGTACGAGGTCCATGTGACGTGACAGCAAAAAGTAAATGTTATAAATTACAAGCATGAAACACATGCGCTAGCTTATACATTTAAAGCTGGTAGTGGGCATGGACTGCACGCGACCTGCAAAACATTTTAGCGATAGGTTCAGGGGTTTCTGCTCCCCATATACGTGATTTTGCCGTTCTTTCGATGTGACTAGTTTTCACGTTCATTTTGGGGGGTTCTTCAGTAAGGCTACAAACTACAGTCCTAAAACGATTTTACGCAAAATACGTCAGAAGACGTCGTTCCGGGTAAGGAAGTGCCTTTTGGGGTCCTGATAAATGTATTTGATATTTAGACCCTTAACTTTCCGAAAAACCGCCATTTTGGGGACCAATTTTGAGTGGACTTTGCAACCGAAAACCGCACATGGGGATGCTCTAATATAAAACTACCCTTAATCGTCATCGTAGCCGCATAAAAGTTGTATATTGAATAGTCAATTCGGGGTCAAAAAATTGTTACGTGTGGTTTTGGGGGACCACTATGCACAGGTCACGTGATACTGTGCATGCGCAGTAAACTCTGTAGCCTTTGTAATGGAAAAAACGCTATTTTTCGCCTATAACATGGCTTACTTCTCGTCGTAGCGCGTGAAAGTGACAAATTGAAAAGACAAATTGGGGTCAAGGATTTCAAAAATGTGAATCATTTTTGCCCCTCGGTGACACGGCGCATGCAGTGACCGTTCCATGTGATGGTAATGTGATCATATTGAGTCACCCATAACTCAGGAACGGATAATCATGGGATGCTAAAATTTCGTATGTGTGTTGGATGCATGATATTAATTCATCAGACACCGCCGAGGTTAAAAGGTCGAAGGTCCAGGTCACAAGGTCAAATGAAAATCGTGCAGAAAAACATCAAAATTTGCCGCAAACGTTATCCGATTGTGGAAATATAACTGTCTTATAGGAAATCGAGGTTGCCGGAGCGAATGGCAGGGTCAGATTTTTGATCGGAAGCTCCTACACAGCCGATTCTGCGCATGCGCAGTGAAAATGTTTCTAAATGTCGCGTAACGTGGTGGGTGCCGTATCTCCATTGTATCAAATTACAGTCGCTGAACACGTTAGTGAAAGTGGTTTTAGCAGGGAGTAAAATTAAAGATATTAACGCTATTTCAATTCACAAAGCACTGAAAAATTACCAAAACATTTGCAAAGGCATTTGAGTGATGAAAATCTTACTATTTTGAGTTAATGTGCGTGAGTCAAAAGGGTACAGTCTACTTTGACTGTGAAAATTCATAAATGTAATAAAACAGTAAATATCAAAAAAATGTGCCATTATTTAGAAGCACGTTGACATTATGGCGATGTGCTGCCAAAGTAATAGCGCCTTTTTATTTTTGTTGTTTTGGTTGTGTGACGTAGGCTGTGTCGCCGTTACAGACAGTTTTAAACTGAAAGTTTTTTTACATTTACAAGTTAATAAGTACCCTATGTCAAACGATTAAGTTTCACGTTACTGTGGCATTATCCAACAGGCTACATTTGTACAACGCATTGCGCCAAAGCTTTTGCCCTTTTATTCACACAGTCTGAAATGTCTAAGTTGGAGCGCTTTGCTACAGAAGACAACATGTCAGTAATGAACTTTTGTCCGACAGATTAGATGACAATATGGCTGCTCTGCTGCATTGCTGCAAATAGTCATTCCCAAAAATACAAGTTTTGGCATGATTTGTGTTATAAATTAAAATAACCAAGACGAAGCAGTAATTTTAGGATAAGTTGTCCATGCTGTGCGCGTGTGATTTTATTAAAATTTAGGCTAATAATAGCTGAAATATCAACAAATGTCTCACTTCCTTACTTAATGGTCTTCTTGTTGCGCATTGGACCCATATTGCGGTCTCCGCGCTGGATGGTCAGCTACGATGTCGATCGGGTGTAGGGACACTTCATCGAGCAACACTTAATCGAACGACAGTTAGGCTAATGGGGTTAGGTTAAATCGGGCGTGTGAATGAAAACAAACAAGGCGAACATATTGACATTTAAGTCGACACAAAAGCAGTTAACAGTTAACACATACTGTTAACATGGTGTTCATGTACTTCACGATCACTCACAATGAATACGATCGCCGGAGGTGATCAACCGTGCTTTGCAGTGCATACTCTGAAATCTCTGGCAACGCCATGACATTGTTCCGGATTTGTTGTTGTGCTCTTTGACATATTTAAAATTTCGATAGATCATTTACTATACTCGTTCCAAATACATCAGCCGTAGCGGCTTACATTACAGTGTATGGCTCCTTGCACAGGAAACAGGCACTATAGTATTTGCGCCCAGGTATAAAGTTAATCACGGTGCTGGACACATGGACGACTGCCCTCGCGATTAAGTGTCGCCCGGTGAAGTTTCACATAATCGTCGATCGTCGTTGCCATTCACGCCGAGTAGAAGCTGAAGCTCAGGATAAGATTGTGTCTCTAGCGTACCTAATGATGCTGTGTTGTGTGTGTGCAGAGTATCAAAGTTTTTACGAATGTTGCGCGGTGTCGAGCGTGTGTAACGACATCAATTACCTGAAATCGAGAAATCCATATCCGTACCGCTATGTATACGGCCATTGCACGTCAGCAACTCATTCATTTGTTGTATATTATCTGCACACAGTCTATCCAATGTTGTATAAGCCGACGCTCAAAACAACAAAAATTAAATGTTATAAACTCTAAGCATGAATATATGTGCTAGCACATTTAAGTCTGCCAACTGCCAGCTTTAAATGTATAAGCTAGCGCATGTGTTTCATGCTAATAACTTATAACATTTAATTTTTGCTGTTTTTGAACGGCGGCTAATACAACATTGGATAGACTATGCAGTTTTTTCTATATAATATTTGCGGTTTTAATATAGTATCACGACGTTAACAATAAGGATTATCACTGCATTAAAGATTATTAGTGAATTTTACAACCAGGGCACTTTGTGGGTATATCAGGTAACGTAATATGGGTCACGTCACTAGGGTCTCGTGGTGAACATGTACACCAATTTGAGATGCTTGCAATATTAAAATATGTCATCATAAAGCCCAGAATTTTTAGCCCCGTAGCTAGGCAACCGTCATTACCATGACAAACAGTTTGTGCCCCGCTAGTTGTGGGTCATTTTCATGTTATTCCCCGAGTATGAAGTCGACAGGACCACCCAGTAAGACGTTATGATGCATTTAACTGCATACACCATACACCTTTGACCCATTTTCTCCAAAATTGGGTCACGTGATTGAGAGGTCATGCTGAACATATGTGCCCATTCTCAAGTTTATAGGCCTTTGCGTTTTTGAAATATGCGGCCAAACATTTCAGATTTCGTGGCCCCGTTGCTAGGCAACCGTCGTTGCCATGACAACTATTTTGTGTCCCACTAGTTGGGAATCGTCCGCATGTCAGCCCCCGACTATGAAGTTGATAAATGTAAAAACCCTTAACAGTTTAAAAAAAGTCTTTAACAGCGACACGGCCTACAACTAAACTACACACAACTAAAACAGCAAAAATCAAAAAGGTGCATTATTACTTTTGCAGCACGTCGCCATAATGTCAACGTGGTCCTAAGTAATAGCACCTTTTTGATTTTTGCTGTTCTAGTTGTGTGATGTAGACCGTGTCGCCGTTAAAAACTTCTTTAAACTGTTAAGTTTTTTACATTTATATTTGCTGTTTTATTACAATTTCCTGACAGTATTAAATAAATATATATCTGGTTTAAATACTACCGTCTTCGTCGTGTTCAGCAACCGCGATTGCCTATAAAAGGGCTAAAATTGTGGCGATTTGACAACATGATTAGCGAGTTTTGTTCATATTTTTACTGCGCATGCGCAGAAATAGCGTTAATACTACTTCCGGTCTAAAAACCGCCCTCACCACCGTGTTCAGCGAGCACGATTTCTTATGTAGTGACTAAGATTTTGGCGATTTTTCAACACTATAACCGAGTATTTGGCACATTTTCACTGAGCATGTGCAGAAACGGCTATTTAGGAGCTTACGGTCAAAAATCTGACCCCGCCATTCGCTCCGGCGACCTCAATTTCTATAAGTCATGTATTTTACACTACCGAGTGACGTTTACAGGATATATTCGATGTTTTTGTGCTACTATATACGTCGCATGACCTTGTGACCTTGACCTTTAACCTTTTGACCTTGAGAGTGTCTCATGTACAGTGCTTGTCATGCCCGACCCACATACCAATGTTGATTGTTTCACCACTATCAGTTATTGAGTTACGAGTACTGCATTTGATCATATTTCTGTTATCTGAAACAGTCACTGCACATGAGCCGTGTCAAGTGACCTATAACTGAGGGGCAAAAATTGTCCACATTTTTGAAATCCCTGACCCAAATTTGTATCTTCACTTTTTCACTTTCAAGGCGCTGAGATGAAGACTAAGGCACGTTATAGGCGAAAATAGCGTTTATCCCATTGTGTGGGCTACACAGTTCACTGCGCATGCGCTGAATCACGCGACTTGTGCACAGGGGTCCACGATAACCACACGTAAAAAATTTTTGACCCGAGCTGTCTATTCACTATACAACTTTTCTGGAGCTACGATGACGATTAAGGGTAGTTTATATTGGACCATCCTCATGTTAAAGCGATTTTCGTCCGCAAAAAATCTGATTAGTCAAAATCGGTCCCCAAAATGGCGGTTGTCGGGAATATGAGGGTCTAAGTATTAAATACAGTAATCGTGACCCCCCAAAAGGCACTTCCTTACCTAAAACGACGTCTTTTGACGTATTTTGCGCAAACATCCGTTCGGAGTGTAGGCTGTAGCCTTATTGAAGAAGCTCAAAAAAACGAACATCCCAGATGCCGGCAAAATCACGTATTTGGGGAGCAAAAACTCCTAAACCGATCGCTAAAAAATTTGGCATTCCGGGTGCCGTCCAGGACATAATCGCGCATGCCAATTTTTGTGAAGATCGGTCAAGAGGTTTTTGCGTGGCGACGGGTCGAATTTTGGCCTTTTCCATTGACTTGCTTCGTCGCCTTCAGAACACTCTCGCACTACCGTGCGAGTGTGTGATAGATAGGCCCATTCACTACTGAGTTATAGCAATTTTAATCGAATACGTTACGTGACCTTGTGACCTTGACCTTTGATGCGACTTGGCTGGGCAACATCTGTGCCAAGTTTGAGATGTATACGACTTACCATTCTGGAGTAATGACAATTACAATTTTTCATTGACTGCCAGCTAAAAGTCCCAATTTTCACATTTTTTGGAGTGAAAGGGGTCAGATTTCAACTTTTCATCTTTCTAACCCCTAAAAGTAACTTCCTTGGCGGGAACGACGCATAATGACGTATTGATCGTTGGGATGTGTCCAAAGATGCGACCTGTGGGCGTGACTCAGAAAGGAAAAAAGGACAGAAACTTTCATGCGTCAAACCAGCTTTTTGCCAGACCACCCACGTCGACATAGCTACTTGAAATGGGTCCTGCAATTTACCGAATCTGACCGAATCTGACCGAATCTGACCGGATCTGACCGAATCTGACCGAATCTGACCGAATCTGACCATATTTACCGGATCTGACCCACTGAGGTTATTACCGAAACAGCTAAAACAGAAGTAT
>Ga0056116_1000426_pt1 | contig 14309 bp, 12 predicted proteins | sample WorMetOlspDAHAB2_FD_67352 | JGI IMG/M metagenome (GOLD analysis project Ga0056116, IMG submission 67352) | Marine gutless worms symbiont microbial communities from Max Planck institute for Marine Microbiology, Germany - Olavius sp. DAHAB.2 ...
ACAGAAAAGCTCCCCGGAAAAATCCTCACCCAAATTATCACCTACTAGAACAGAACCCCTTCCCCCTCAGGATGTGCCTGGGAATCCGCCCCCTCTTTTCGGGGAATTGTTTTACGTACAAACTACAATGAGAAAATTACCTATCTGCAGTACCCCGATTTGCCCCATCGGTTTCATATTATGCTGTCATTTCAGCAGAACGATGGTGTAACTAAGCATAAAGGTGGCCGGGGCTGATGCATGTCTGGCGCCCCGTGAATCTGATTCGACACAAAATTACAAACACGATAAATTTGCCCATTCGCCACTAAAGTTCCAATAAGCAAAAATACACTGCGCGCTCTTCATTGCAAACGAATGTCAGTTCGCGAAGAACTGTAAACGAAAAAGCGTGACAGTGGTATAGCAAGTAATTCTAAAATATTTTAAAATTAATAATAATTATTTGCTTTTCCGGTCAGTTTTGTCCGAATCAACGAATGCACTTGCATATTATGGAGATGTTTCTGGGTGTTTATGTAAAACGCATGCCTTGCAAATAGGAAAGAAAGATTGAGTAAAAGAGCCCAGAACAAGCAAAACGCTGAAAATCATTCAAACAGCCACGCATGAACACGCTAGATAATTGGGAATGAGAAATTTTCTGGCATTCGGATAACACAGTTATCATCGTCATCGTTTATTATACGCCAGAAGGCAGCAGAACATAATATCCAGTACAGAATAAAAGTAAAATATGCACAGACACACACTGATATACCTCAACTAACATCTAAACACACACAACTACAATGCTAAAACATAATATCCGATCAAGACAGAATCCAATGACACCGCAAAAGTCTTACATAAAGCCGTTTTAATTGTCACATTATATACGAGCTAATATTCGATGTATATGCCAGTTTTTTTGGTCTAGGTCTGATGTTATTAATAATGTATGGCTATCTTTTAAGCATTATGTAAATCGCTAAGCCTAAATGCTTTGGTTTTATGTCGTACGTATCTTATACATGCTTGTCGAGCGTATATAGAGACATGTGTGTGTCTGTCCTTCTGTCGGTCTTCTCTTCTGTTTTGGCGAATAAACGTGTTTTTATCATAATATTTAGAGCAATTCGCACCAGATGTATTATCTTTTAGTGCTAGCAAAGTTTTCAACACTACCTGTTCGGAAGAGTTTCGTGAAAAAAAACCCGCTAACTGTAAACACGCGTGATTTTTGTTTGGGGGCGAAACGGCGCATGGCCCGTCGAGCGGTCGAGTCGACCCGGTCGAGACGCCGTAGACAACGGGCGGCAGATCGTCACTCGTCGACGGTGACAACGACATTGCTCGCCGCGGGCTCAACGGCCGGAGCGCCGTCCGCCGGCCTGCCCCGGGCACCATCTTCACCCTCCCCATGAAACACAATCAATCTTTGATCTCTCTGATCCGTCGGAATTTTGCGGTGGCCGCGTCGCCAGCGCGCTCAGACTAATGGGTCGCCGGTGGGTGATGCGTCTGTGCCCGACACCGGCCCCGCCCGGCGGCGACGACACCATCGTAGTCGCTAACGACTGCTGAGTCGGCCTTCGAGTCGTTACGACCTCAAATTGCCCGTATTAGCGATATTTGTCATTCGCGTGACCTCGCTTCAACTGGCTGTGAAGACAGCGAACCTCCGCGAAATGACCTCAACTGCGCCATCGGGTGGGGGATAGTCTAACTCTACTGAAGTACTGACCTACTCTCTTCTTAAGATGTAACTAATAAGCTAACTCCACCGAAAGTAGTTACAGGCGCAGTATAAGTTTGGACAGGCGTTTGATAGTGGTGTTTATTTTTGTCAGTCAAAAAGATCGCCGCCGAAATGACCTTAAACTGTGTCATCTGGTGGGGCATATACTCACTCTGCTCAGGACGACCATTAATGACTTAACTAATTTTAATTATTACTCTGATAAATTTAGCTTCGAGGGTGCTGTGTCTTTGAAGCGACGTACGTCTGATGGTGACAATAACTTTTGCCACTATATCGGTCGAGCCACTGTTTGCCTATAGATCGTCTGCGTGAACTGACCCGGAACTGTCATCTGGTGGGGCATAGTCATTCGCGTGACCCAATCTAAGTCGCGCGTCACTCCGCATTGCGCCATCTCCTACATTACGTCGAGCCGACCGGCGCCAGACCAGCAGACCGACGAGCTGCCCCCACGAGACCTTTGCCTCTGTCGCATGTCGTGTCGCCGTCGTCGACACGCTGCTGCCTGATGTGCTGTTCTGCCACAGATCGTTCATGGTGTCCACTGCTGCTCTCATAACCACTGAGTGTTGACTTTTCTGTAACTCATTTGGTAATTGATTCCATAGTTGGCTTGCTTTTTTCGTTTTAGTGTTCCTCTTATCGTTATTTGAATCGACAATAATAATAACAACTCAATAATAGCTTGTCCTCCATAGTGGTCACAGGTGTGTTGGTTGTATGCAGAGTAGTCTACCTGTAGTATATTTGACCATTCGTGATACTATGGTCAACAACAACAACAATATTTATTTGCCAGAATGACAGGAAACCAGACAGGGCAACTGCCCATCAAAGCTGGCTCCTTACAAAGGAAACACAGATTAAACACAAACACTAATAACAGATGAATATCATATGTAACTGGTCGTCGTGATTAAACAATAAACAATCATCCAGTATTACTTCATCACATTTGACAAATACCATAATTGTAAATAATAGTCAAGTAATAATATAATTACAGTTACATTAATTTACTAAGCATATAGCCTACTTTTTAACTGCTGTTTGAACGAGAAGGAGTGTTGACTTTTCTTTAATTAATTTCACAATTTATTTTATTTTATTTTATAATTAAAACTAGCGAAAAAGATATTCGATCGAAATCAAAGAAATTTGTACACGGATTTCCATCTAAAAGATGGTTCAGGAATGGAATTCTTAGCGGGACGACTGAAATGCGGTAGTGGAAAATGCGATACGGTCAAATATGCAAGGGTGGAAAATTGGAAAATGCAGGAGTATAGGCTAGCCGCATGGAAAGCCGAACCGAGATTATTCAGTGAGACAACCTTAAGTTAGTTCTTAAAAATTTCCCTCAGACTTCTGAGTGAATAAGGAGTGATTTTTATTGCATTATAAAACAGTGGTAGTCTATTTGTTCATAAGCACCGTTCACAGTGAAGCCGCGTCGTCTGGTACACAATGTACAATACAGACGTGAGTAGTGCGAACCTCGTGCGTGAACTCGCAAACTGCACAACTGTGAATCCTTACACACGCGGATATGTATGTACGCCAGGTCGCTGTTCATGAGCATTGTGCACAGCCTGAGACGATTCGCTTTAGCTTATACAACTGCTATCTTATAGTTTTCTCTTCGGACAGTTTTTCCATGCGTTATAGCTCCTGCATTTTCCACTCCCGCATTTTCAGCGCCCCCTTCCTAGCTTGCATGGGCCAACAAGAACATATTTTACTTTGTATGATCCATAGTGCAGCTTTGCGGCTCAGGCAAAATAATTGACGTCACAAATTAGGTCACGCATATTTAATACCAGGTGATAATATTATAGTACTTGTTTGACACTTTACGGTGACTAAAAAGTCTAATCTCATAATTGACGAGCTTTAATGCGATTTGGGCCTATACGAAGTATTGGTAATTCGGCAGTAGTTTAGTTTCTGGGCCACCACAGTGTGACTATCGCGCGTACACGAAGGAACTGAAAAGGGTGACTGTTAATTACGTTTTGTCACAGTAAAGGACAATTAATACGCGGCGTGCGTAGAGACACGGATGTCTGGCGTGGTGGGACCTTGGTTTCAATTACACAGCAAATGACTGTGTTGAATGTAGTGACCGACACGTGTATGTTCCGAACCGGAAGTCGTACTGTGAACGTTGGTTCTCGAAAAAACATAACGGACGCCCGCCACGGCGATTGTGGGACTATACGTGGTTAATTACAAATTGTTGTGAAGTTTCACAAATTCGACGTCGAGGCTGGCGATCTCGACTGCTTCATGTGTCCAACATCTTAACAGATTCCCTCGGGGGGAAAGACCACTCGGAAATTGCAAATGACTGTGCTCGACTGCGGCGCGCCGGGTCAGTTGATGAGGTCGTCGCTACGGCGGGCGGCGTTTGACAGTCGCCGATCGCAACATCCTTGGTCTGTGGGTGGTCGCGTGCAATTTGCCGACGACGACGAGGAGCGGCGAGATTCATCGTCGCAGCGAGACCGCACGCGGCGTCCGAGTGGTCGACTGGACCCGACCCGCTCGCGTAGATCTCAGCCGGCGTCGGGTCGGGTCGGCCGATGACAACTGTATGTTTAGACGCACGCGGAGGGCGCGCGCGGGGCCACACACGACGATTATTGTCCGATCGACCACCGATGATTAGTATCGAGACACCGGCGCTGCGCCCCGGTCACAGTCCATCTCAGACGGTCGGCCGGGGTGGAGTTGCCCTGAGGCGGACCGGGCTATCGATCACCACGCGACCTCGATCACAGCACGCTTGACCACACACATCAATCCATCCTTAAGGCGCTGTTCCCCTCGTCGGCTGCCGCCGGTGCTCGCATCACCGACCGGATAATCTTCCGACAATCAACAGAGTTATTGTCCGACCGAGCTGGGGCCTTCAGCGGGTCTAATGATCAACCTGCGTAACGACACCACGGTGTGTGCGTCGGTACAGGACTGGGGGTGTATCCGCGTGTGCGGTGAGTAGTCTTTATCCAGTTTCATTTTAGTTCGTCACTAACACTGCGCCTCACGTCCACAACTCTGGTCATGCCTTCTGTTCGATCTGTTGTCGTTGTTCGCTGTCGGAGGATAACTCGTGCCACCACGAGCTGAGGCTATCATCGGGTCCAGTGCTCCACAACAGAGTTATTGTCGTGATGCAGTCGTCGTCGCCCGTGCAGCAGCGTTGACAAGTTTATGTGTCACCTCGACCCCTCGCTACACCTAATCGCCTCGATCCCGACGCCGCCTTCACTTCCGCTTATCTCACTTTCAAATGGCGCCGACTCTCGCAGCCCACAATCGAAAACCGATCGGGCGGTCTCGAAAGTCGCAAAAAAAGTAAGTAAGCAAGTGAGTAACTAAAATTTGAGTTATTTATAGCTCCGTCTGATTGATATTCGTTGGTATCGTTGATTCTATACAGTTGTCTTATGTGCATTTTGTAGTGACATACTGTATGTTTCATAATGCGGGTATTTTTTATTTTTCAGTTCGGTTGCATTTTTGCTGAATGTTTGCATGGTGCACTGATCTTTTATGTGCGTCTGACATATGCATTTAAAACTGCTTACTTACTAACTTAAAGTCTGGTAAGAATCGGGTCGCATTTATGGTTGGGTCGCTAGCGGGTGCCAAGAGCATTTGTCTTCTTCGCGCATATTTCAACGGGTTTTCAGCATCTTTTCAAAGCGTTCCTTCCCAAACGTTTTGTTATGTCATGCTATGTTAGGTGACGTTTGTAATTTGTGTTGCTGCGTTTTATGAATATTTTTAACGTGCGGTGTTTAATCTGTTATTGCGCTTAAATCCTTTCTCATTTTTTGTTATTTCCTGTTTTCTTTTCGAATGCATGGTATCAATATAGCTTAATAGAGGACATCTTAATCTGCTTTGTTGCTTGTTTAGTTATTCAGTTTATTTTCGGTTCCAACACGCAGAGAAACGCTCAGAAACAAACTGCAGCAAGTTGATGAAACTTACAAAGACACATTTTTAAAAATTTTGCTGCTACCGCTAATATAAAATTGTCACTTTTAGAACTTTTATTCCTATTTTCCCACTATTTTATAGCTAATTTCAACATAACGCGTGTTCTTATCCCTGTAATAGGCTCTTTGCGTTTTTTATTATGATAATTATGATTGTCCGGCGTTACGTGTCAGCGTATCATAAATCTCGCTCAAACTTCCTGTGGCGTGTGCAGGATAGCGATGGCGGTATGGTTGGCTCGTGGGTAATGGTCAGCGCCAGTGAAGAGAGGCTTCTACTTCACCAGTTCCTACGCTTCGACGAAACTCGCCCGATCGCCCAGCACCTCATACTCCAGCAGGCCCTGCAGGTGCTCAGCGTTGCCACGGCTACCAACGTCGCCACGGCAACGGCAGCCGCCACCAGACCGCTGGGTCCCGAGCTGCTGTCCAGCGTGGACTGCCACCGGTCCCAGCTTGGATTTCTGTCAGCCCTTCAGATGCGCCACGTTCTGCCCTTTGCCTCAGTCCACAGCCGCAACACCTCCCTCCCTCGAAACTACGCCCAGTTCTTGTCTCACCAGGAAAGTGGCGTGGACCCAGACGATCTGGAAATGGTAAGCGAATGAAAGAGACGGTAGACGCTGTATTAGAATCGGCAGAAACGGGATTACAAAATTACAGAAAAATATCTGACATGAGATCAGTTCTGTCCACAGTGGAAGAAAGACCCAGACGATCTGGGAATTGAAACGGAAGAAAGGCGAAGTGAGGACGCAGTTCGAGGTAGAACTCCGACGACGAAGAACAGTCTGGACAGCGAGGTGAGAGACGACCAAAGAGAGTGGACGACGGTCGCACGCAGCAGTAGCAACCATGTGTCGGACAGCATCGTCACATCATGCTGTGCGAATCCAGTTATTCGTCCAGCCACCGAAGACCGAAGGGAACAGTTTTCACGTAAGTGTTTTTTTTTGATTCGTCATTCATTCATTTATTTATTCATTAAAACCAGAGTGTCATAAAGCATCTTATACCAGGGCTGGAAAATAATGTGAGGCCTACCCAAATGACCGTGTTCTGTTCAATTTTTGTCAACTATAAAAATAGAAAATGCAAACAGGCCTGACGTGCATACTTTCGACTAGTCTGTTTTGAGATGTTTTCCTTATTTTACTAATAGTTAACTTTGACATCATAAATTTTTTTGCACACATGTTTAGGCGCTCCTAAAGTGTGCGGGCCTCTGTTCCTTCCATTCCTTAACTCGGCCCTGTCTGAAACTAAGTGCAAATAAAAAACAACAGTTAGTAAGTCTTTTAAATCACACGTGGATACGTATACCATTATAACGCTGAAACTGTCTTATTCATTGAGCCAGTGGTGCCGACTCCATAGTACACCGGGGCACGTGCCCCCACTTTTACAAATGGCTGTGCACGGGGGCACAATCTTTTCCTCCCGGACAAAACATTCACTCAATGCTTAAAACTCACGAAAATTAGGCCTACCCAAGAGTCTGCTGTTCTGTAAATTACGCATTTGACCATATCTTGAAAACTCTGATCACAACTCACACGCATAATTCATACATAACTCACACAACCTCGGCCACTGTGTGAATAGTTTGCCATGTGTCTGCACAGAAATCAGGTACAAAATTTAGGTATTATCCTGACAGGGGGTGCGTACCCGACGCGCCTTATAACCTATGTTATGCCACTGGCTATACTTGTTTTATACGAACATAGACTCACACTAATGGTATTGATTTAGCTTTTACTACAAATATGTGTTTGATAAACTTGCTTACTTACTTACTTACTCAAGGCCAAATTTCACTTGGCTCGTCACGTCACGTCTCGACACGACTCAACACGTACGACGTGTCGAGCCCATGCATTTTGGCTGTGTCGAGCTTGTCAAACAGCAGGACTCGACACGCTCGTCTCGACGCGCTCAACACATCGAACGTGTCGTGTCGAGACGTGACGAGCCAAGTGGAATTTAGGCTTTACTTACTTACTTAATTATTTTGCTCGTTACCAGATACCCCTTCCCTTCGAAGGACGAGTGAGGAGGCGTCCATGGCCGACGGCAGACATCGAGCAGGCTTCCTCTTCACGGGCACCTGTCGTCCAGCGCCGCTTGCCAGCTCGTCACTCACCCCTATAGACGGCGTTGCAATGGCGGCGGCCGGAGTTCGACGACCGTGGCAGTCGACGCCCGGCTACGGAGGGACCCTCGTGTCGCCGACGACCGGAAAGAAGCGCGTGCTGTGTGCCGCATGCCGAAAGACGTTCTGCGACAAAGGTGCGATCAGTGACGTTTCACGCATTTCGTTTTTTTTCTCTCCGTTTATTTGTTTAATTTCAACTTGGCCCATGCAAAGCACACGCGGCAGGAAAACATCTAACTATCTAATAGCAGCACCTAAAACACATATGGTACACGAGAAGCTAAAACGTGTAAAATAGAAATGAATACGTTGAATGAAGTTCATTAAACATATCGGCCTAATTGTAGCAAAAGCTAAATCATCGAGCTAATGCACCACCCACTGAGTGCCATGGATATACATTGGCTACGTATTTCAGTATCTCTTTATAAGCTACCATTATGTGGCCTACGTGTACAACGCGGTCTACTGTCAATTAGCGGGTTGTAACTTGTATCGCACAGGACATAAACACAGGCTATACACATCCAACTTTTTGCCTCTGTTTGATGTACAGTTATAAACGCATAAGACTTTTGTGGTGTAAATCATTTAACAATTACAATTCCGTGTAGATTTAAACTGTATATTCACCCTATTCGAAGTTATAGCCAGGGATGTTAACGAGGCCGTAAGTGCATGAGGCCAAGGCCGAGGACAAGCCAAAACACACTAAGCATGCATTAGATGGAAGTAATTATTATAAGGTAAATGTCGAATGTCATTCGTTAGTCGTTATACTTAAGAACAGTAGTTCTTCAAGGAGTTTGTCCGACATTTTGGCAAGCGCCTCTGAAGTTACGACCTAATGGCGCTTTACAAATTTGCTTATTGTTATCGTTATTATTATGATTTGGACGCATGATAAGTCCGCTTTGCAACAAGAATGCAAGTAAATATGAAGTAATGCTATTATCTGGAAGTAGGTACAGTACAGTGACGTCGATTTTCAAATCTAAACAACAAATCTCTGTTTTCCTGAACAACGAGGCCACGAGGCTACACAGCTCGAGGCCGAGGCCATTGCGAGGACTTAACATCCCTGGTTATAGCCTGTATAAGTGTATACTGTTTATTTGTAGTCCTATGTTATTTTATTAACTTCTGGTGCTGTATGTTCTCCGACCTAGCAAAGACCAGGGAATCTATTGAAATTAATTTTAGAACTGCACAGCCTGCTACCCTTTTCATTCTGCAGAACGCTTAGTGCTGCGCATGGCACTGAAAATCATGCTTCTATTGACACAAAATCAACATTTTAACTGCACAAATTTGCAACTGCATAAATCCGTTTCGAGCTGCACATTTTTGTGTAGAACTGTACACCACAAAACGCGATAAAGATGCACGCACACGTTGCTGATGCTGTGCGACAAAGGTGCTCTGAAGATTCACTACAGCGCAGTTCACCTGAAAGAGATGCACCGCTGCACAATCGACGGCTGCACGATGGTGTTCAGCTCGAGACGCAGTCGCAACCGCCACAGCGCCAATCCAAACGCCAAGCTGCACGTGGACCTCCAACGTCGAGGCGGCTCCAGCTCCATCAAGGCGTTCCACCAACTGGCCACCGCGTCAAGGCAGTCCGCGGCCAAGGCGCCGGGGTGTTTCGCGAGTGGAATTCTGCATCCGGACAATCACAGATACGGGCGCGGCGAGACGACAATCAACATCGGACAAAACTCGGGAGACTGGCGTTCACAGAAGATGACATTACTGAACGACCAACTACGCTAATGTGGGGTGAATGCATACGACGACGACGACGACGATGATGATGATGACGACGATGATGATGATGATGATAGTCAGACTGAGGTTCTTCCAGTTCGAAAATCATAGATACGGGCGCGGTGAAACATCAACGTGGCGTCAGTACGTCGGCCACTCACAGACGGACACTTGGACACAGCCGTCGTCGTTCGCATGTTGCCACAACGCGGACGATTCTTTCGGGCACCTGTCGAAACTTGCCCGGATGACCAAAATGGCCGCCACCGCCGACGAATCCAGATCGTCGTCCGTACCTTCGCTACCCGCGGTGTATCCAGCGGCCCGCAAGAGGAAGAACAATCTGCCGACAAGATGCGAAAGTCAGGAAGATGAAGGAGACTGGACGGAGGATTCGAGCGACGAGCTCGACAGTGTTAGTGATCAGAATAACGGACAGCGATTTGACGGTGGACAGCAGTGCTTGCGAAAAACGTGCGTGGCCAACTGTCTGGAAGACGAAGACGGGAAAGACAACTTCAAAGATCACAGTGGGAGTAGTCGGGACAACACTTCGTCAATACTAAAAACAGTGATAGCCAGAGAAGCTCTTCATCCATGACAGTTGTTTCGAAGCGTGTTGTTCAGACTTGTTGCGCCAACTGTCTGGAAGGCGAAAAAGACACAGCGGGTGGCTTTAAGGAACAGGTGCTCTGCGCTAGTGCTCAGCAGAAAGGTCAGGACGACGGAAGACTGCCGTTGGTCACAAACTGGCACAACGCTTGGTTCTGACAGTCTAAGATGAAAATCTTTACGAAGGAGTTGTTTGCAGTGCAAAATAAAATGCTGCACGACTCTCCGCTGTAAAAATTCACTGTTGGCATTGACGGTGACATTGACTGGCGTTGGTCACACCCGCCAACGTGTTTGTGGGTGCCTCGTCAACGTCGATTCGCAATTCCGAACAAGACACTGACCAGCAGAGGGGCGCAAAAAACTCCGGACTGAACCAGATCACCGACCGCGAACCGAAGCCGGAAGCGATGGGGATGAACGGAGAAGAGGAGTGTCAACCAGATTCGGAGGCAACAGATCCAGAAACACCGAATCCAAACTACGAAGACAACGATGATGATGATGATGAAGTTTATGATGGTGATGATGGTGATGACGATGATGACGACGACAGTGGAGGCGACGAACAGCATCTGTGTTCAGTGCTCGGCTGCAACGCCGTGTTCCAGTCGAAGCGAAGTCGAGACCGCCACAGCTCCAACGTTCATCTTCACCAGAAACTGCTGTCGACCATTGCCACGACTTTCGGCGACTCAGGACTCCCAGACGCGGAGCTTCGCCCAGCAGGAGAGTTCGACGTCGCATCGACCACCTCGTTGGCTCACCGATCTACCACGTCCGAATCAGCCACTTGGCTTCACGACGAGATGAAGTCTGCAGCGGCGGCCTGTATCTACTACATGCAGCTGCGCTACGGAGAACTGGCTGCATCCGTTGTGAGACAGCACCATCACCTGGCCAGTCCCGCGCTCCAGTGTCCCGACTGCCACGTCGACGGGAACCCACTGGCCGGCCTCATGGGAAGTGGCGGCGGCAGCCCAGACCCCGCGGTCGACAGCTCACCCGGGTCGGCCCAGTCCGCGATAGACACGGCCCCGCGACCGGCCCCTGACGGCACGGCTGTGTGCCACGTCTGTGGTCAGGCATTCCAGGACAACCTCGTCCTCAAAGAACACGTGGAGAAACTGCATCCGCGAGAGATGTTCCGCTGTACGGTACCCGGGTGTGACAAGATCTTCTCGACGCGCAAAAGTCGCAATCGACACAGCCAGAACGACAACCTGCACTATGTGATTCCGTCCAGTTCTATTCGCTACAGCTCCAGCTTGAGTGACATGTGTCAGAACACAATCAGTGAGGACAAACCTGCGTCAACGCTGTAAAAATCTGCGCTAGTTGGAATTACGGTATCCGAATTCAACAGAACTACTAATACAGACTGAGACTAGAAGACATACCAGCGACTGATGAAATACACATTTCAATCGGTTGTTATGCTATAGCATACAGAGTTATTGATTATGTGCACCAAGAAGGCATGACACAGCCTTACTGTGCTGAAAGTACCGTCAAACCCCAATCCATTCGTGCACCTAGAATGTGTATAGCATTCGTGTCATCATTATTGTACTATACACTGTATAGTATACATGTATTTTATGTTAACGTCTTGCGGTTGACAGCTGATCAATTAAACGAATAGGCTTACGATAATGTCAATAGGGCAGAATCACGAAGCATCTCTACTGCGCTTAGTATGTTTAATAACTCGCACATAATGCCGTTTTAAGCAGTTTCCTAAGTGTGACGTGACTGTACCACATTTCTCGTCGGGTATACGGGTCTTTTACCGGACAAGTGTGATCCCTCTGTCATGGACAGAGTTAATACCCAAGAACTTTTGAACCTTTAAAATCTGGTACCGCTACACTTCAAAATTCTCTCATTCCATACTCTCTAACTCATTGGCTGCAGTAGCTGCAATCGTTCTCATTACAGCCTACAGAGCAATCATACTCGTCTATAAACAGGAGTAACAAAACTCATCAACATAGGCCTATTGCAAAAAAGACGGAGTTGGTAGCAATGTCAAAGTGTACACAATATTCGCGTTCATATGATTTTGCTGTTTTCCAGAAATAGTTGTTGATTTTGCAGTTGTCTATCGCATAGGCCTATCGAAGTTGCTCTGTGTGATGTAATACAAAAAGGTACAAAAATACCTTCGTTACCGTCGAAAAGCTGATTACAGCATCTGAACTACAAACCTGTTAATGTAGCAGATGGCAGTGTATGGGGGTGCGCCATATTTCCTCTAATCACCAGTTTCGCTAACAGCAGTCAATCTGTTTGAATATGATGGGTATGCCATGCGAGACCACATTGAACATAATGAAAATCAAGAATTTTCAACGACCTTTTCAGTTAAGCTCAAGGACTTTCAAAGACCTTGAAAAATGAAAAAAATCAAGGACTTTCAAGGATGCTCAGCTAACCGACTACAGTGAAGATGTAAGCAACAAGCATTTTAGCCAAACATAGTTTTATTGCCACAGATAAAATAGTTACGACCGCCATGTTGGAGGTATACTGCGTTGCAACAGTGCAAACGTCGGGAGCTGTATACGCCTGCAAACTGTTGTGTGTGGAATTACGAAATGCACCGTCTGCAGATAACTCTGGCGCTGAGAATTTTGTTCATAGAGTTCCACATTTTAACGCAGTGCATGAGGTTCGCTTCGAGTATACCTCCAACATGGCGGCGTTGGTTTATGCTCAGTCCTACGACGGCATTGCGTGGATTTATTTACACTTTACACCCCTCCCCGCTCCACTGGCAGTAGTACACCCTGAAGTCCAAGCCACCGACTGGTCAATCTCACGTTTTTATTGTTTCGCATTGTGCTGTGTTTTTGTGTATCTCAATCTAGCGCATGCTATATACAAAACTGTAATAAACGTTCAATCAATCAATCAATCAACAATCCAGCTTTTGGCTGCAAGAATCAGTAAACGATGCATTTTATTATAAAAGCAATGAAAGGAAGTGGGACTTGTATAGCGCCTATCGTCAGTAACTCGACCACTAAGCGCTCAGACGTGGATCACACAGTTATACCTGCAAATACACCACATCTGCCTTTCCTTCGTATAATCATTCGCTAGAGGGCGACACTGCTGCTAAAGTTTCACCCATCTAGCTACCGATATACTACTCATTCCCCGTCCCACTGAGGGTAGGAGGCTGAGTTGGCCTGGTTGGTTGACTCACAGCGGACGCCTTACCGATGAAGTGGTCACACGTCAACCACAGATCAGGCGAACATCAGCGCGTCGACACAGCATCTCGCGTGCTAGAGAAATCCCACCCGCTTGCAGACATCGGAGTACGTTTCGCGCGCAATGTTATTCGCCCTCTCGTTGCCGTCGCTAATGACACTCTTCAGATGGGGAACGTCGTCGAGGTGTCTTGCGATCTCGGCCGCGATGGGCCTCAGTCGTTCAATGACGACGTCGGCAACGTGGTTCTTGAACGCGAGCGTGTCGAAGCCCGCCGCCGACCGGCAGACCTCGTCCTCACTCGATCCGCCGAACGCGGCCGCTATTTCGACCAGGTTGGAGACGCCGGGCCGCGTGGCCGGGTCGTAGCTGATGCTCGGAGTCATGTCGGTGATCGCCTTGCGGAGTTTTTCACGCACCGTGTCGGCCGAGTCGGTGAGCAGGATGCTCGAAAGACGATCCGCGTCGGATTTGCTCATCTTCGCCGTCGGATCACGCAAACTCTTGATTCGCTTACTACTCACTGCAAATCAGAAAAAAAGTAAAGCTAAGATTCATTTATATGGATGGGAATGGACGAAAATGGCCCATCACCAAAATTTGATGAAATTAAGGCGTATAAAGTCGTTCAAAACAAATGGTGTCAGTTTTTTGGACCACCCAAAAACAATATACAAATATATATACAAATACAATTAACGTTGGATTTAACAAAGACTGCGAATGCTACACAATTCACAAGATGATTTGCAAACTGACAGTACTCTGTAGCATTAGACGTAGTTTATATGAC
>Ga0056116_1000428_pt1 | contig 14220 bp, 12 predicted proteins | sample WorMetOlspDAHAB2_FD_67352 | JGI IMG/M metagenome (GOLD analysis project Ga0056116, IMG submission 67352) | Marine gutless worms symbiont microbial communities from Max Planck institute for Marine Microbiology, Germany - Olavius sp. DAHAB.2 ...
GCACGTATATGACAAAAAACTTGTAATTAACCATAATCAAACCAGTCACGAATAAAACAACATAGAATATTTAATATCAATAAATAAAAATTTGATGATTTTCTACCTTGCTTATTTAAATGTTCACTATTTAATATTGTTGTCTATGGTTCATTAATATGCATATTTTTTTATGAATACATTTGGAAATAGGTCTATTAATTCTATTGATTTGTTCAGAAGACATATCTGTCGTAGAAGTGCACTTACACTGCTCCATAAAATAGCTAATGAAGTGTTAGTGAGGGTTAGGGTTAGCCTAACCCTAATCCTAATCCTTAGCCCTAACCCATACCCAGCTATGGAGCAGTGTACATACACTTCTACACCAGCGCCAGTAAACAGTAAAGTCTTTTAAATAAACGTTCACAGATATTGGAATGTCTACACTACTTGTACTCTGAAACTGACCCTTACCCTAACTCTACGTAACCGTTAAATCTATTTTCCATAAGAATTCACGTGCAGTAACAGACAGATTACGCTATTGGTAATCATTTAGGATAATTTAGGTAATGAGTTAGCTTCGATGCCCTTTATTATCCCAACTGAGAACAACTGCGAACTGCACTTGTAGCAGAATGACAGTCATGTATGTGCGTGACAGTGCTACACTGTTTCATTTATTTCTTTGTCGTTCAAACTGATAACTCGGTTGATTTGCAGCCTTCATCCTGGTCACGTGTTGCGTCGGTTGGCACTAGAAATTTCAGCTTCAGAATTCACGGGCGCAGTACCGATGCGAAACACAGTTCGTCGCAGCAGGTCACGTATAGTGTCACTGTTCAGTTGCTGTAGCATATTCAGACTGCTGTCATTAAAAAATAATCTTGTTGCTGTTTGTTGACGAAAATACAACATGGCAGTACGACTGTCGGTAACAACAACCCTTTTGGCTTTTTAGATCCAGGACTGCGAGGTGTAGTACAGTGCATTATTAGAAGTGAGTGAGTGAGTAGAGCTTAATGTCAGTCTAGACACAGTGGTTTTCAGCCTGTGTTTCACGGAACCTAAGGGTTTTGTGAATGCCAGCCAGGGGTTCTGCTGGTGGCCAGTTTAAGTATAAAAAATAATGGCCAAAATCGTTGACTCACACTGTGCTAACAGGTAACAATAAAGTAACTATGGAAATATCGGCTGATCTGGCCACACAAGTTTATCTTCGATATAGGTTACGAAGACAGTGTTAAAGACATATGCCTGTATCAATCCGTGTTCTTTTCGCGCACAAGTATAAGTGTAGGAAAATGATTGTTTCAGTCCACGGGGAATAAAGAAAACCTTTGTGTCACTGCATAAGGTTCTGCGAGAAGTCTAAACACTCCGAGCAGTCTAAACACTCCAAAGGGTTTCATTCCAATAAAAGCAATTAAACGCACTACTCTAGACACAGTGTAGTTCATTTACGAGGAGGAAGTGCCATATCGTCGTTCTGACTGAATTTTGTTTGTGAAACTCATGCCACTGTGTTTGATGTTGAAGATGTTGGCCATTAAACTGTTGTGCAGATTTCCAAGGACTATCCGGTCGTCGACCATGAGTACGATGCTGTTGTGGTTGGAGCTGGCGGAGCAGGACTGAGAGCAGCGTTCGGTCTCGCTAATCTCGGCTTCAAGACGGCATGCATCACAAAACTGTTTCCAACTCGATCACACACTGTTGCCGCTCAGGTAGCTGCGATGTCGTTAATGGTGTTAAAATAGTTAGTGTCGCATGTTTGTGATACTGGATCTTTGGTCCAAATGCCCTGATTGAGCACTTAGCCATTCCATCATTTGTTCTTTGTTTTTTTTAGCTAATTGCTAACACCCTTGATCTGTGACAATAATTTGACATTCTATTTGATCTATTTTCCGAGCCTGTGAGAATAATCTGACTGCTAAAATCAGGAATTGAGGTAGCTGTTTTTGTGTAATATGCATGCAGTCTTGCATTGTAGCCTGGCAGTGGATCGAAGTTTGCCGAGACCACGCACCTCTTTTAGCACAGCTGAATGACATCGTGGGCAGTGTGATAATGACTACGGAAACTAGTACTAATACTTAGTTACGTATAACCACTAACCAACCAGACACTAAAGCTAACCCTAACCCTAACACTAGTACTACACAGCATGCAACACTAAGCATTTAACTAAATATAGTCACATTCCCTACGTATCCAGAGAAATTCATACAAGGCAACATTGTTGCGCAATTTTTACAACTTTTTGTGGTCATTGTCACACTGCCGACAGTGGCAGTTGACATGTTGTGAGTTGCATGATTGTTTCATGCTGAATTGCTCATGCTACTTTTTGCATGTAATGACCTGATGTTACGTAGCCAAGCTGTGCAATGTGGCATATTAGCAGTGTTATTGCACCATTATTTACCGAATTTCCATTGTCACTGTTCTGTTGTCTTTAGTTGTGGGCCGAATCAGGTTCCAGCTAAATGTGTTTTGTTTTGAGAATGAGCATTTCACTGTCGTCAGGGTGGTGTAAACGCGGCACTGGGCAATGCCGAGGATGACAAGTGGCAGTGGCATTTCTTCGACACAGTGAAAGGTTCCGACTGGCTCGGCGACCAAGACGCAATACAGTACATGTGTGAAGAAGCTCCGGAAGCTGTCATTGAGGTACTAATGGTGTTTGGCGTATAGCAGCCTAATAGTGGACTCAAAGGTCAAGTTTTCACCCTGTTCTACAAGTTGGTGGCCACCTGGCACTGACCGACTTTCACTTAGAAGACCTGTGTGAACTCTCGTTTGTGCTCGCTCTAGATTTTATGCTATAAATATTGTATAGGAGTCTGTTGACATACAGCATCATTACAATGACACCCGTGAAGTCCATTGGATACATGAACGACGTGTACCATTTTCTCGTCCCTCGAACTTTAACTTGTTTTCCAACTTATCCTGACTTATCTCGTATCTGCTGTTAGTTTTTTGAAGCCTGCAAAAGATTCAGTCCGAGCATTTTGTTTCTGATAACATAATTGGCTGATAATATCGTAGTCATCTTACACACCCGCTTTTTAGTTGTCAACAATCGAGCATTTCCGGTCGCTGTTTCCCAACTGTGGGACACTCTGTCGCATAACGTCAGGTCATCGTCATAGGTGTCTGTTTTAGGAAAAGTCTGAAGACCCATCTCTTCAGTCATTCTTTCCACAAATTTCCTGTAGTGCCTGCAGTGTCTGTGTAATTTCAGACACTCTAATCGACCATTTTACTCGACCATTTTACTTAACCACTTTTATTTAGCGACATTTTGCTGTTATTATTCGATTTCAGATGGAGAACATTGGCATGCCATTCAGCCGTATGGACAACGGCAAAATCTACCAGCGAGCATTTGGTGGACAGAGTCTGAACTTTGGTAAGGGCGGACAAGCTCACCGGGCCTGCTGCGTTGCTGACCGGACTGGACATTCTATGCTGCACACACTGTATGGCAGGGTAAGCATTGTGCACCATACTCAATGCTTAGTAGTATTCAATATTGTGAGTAGTGAGTTGTGGTAACAGTGGCTCCTAATAACGTTCAGATACACTTTTAGTTGTATATGTCAGTTGTCAGTAATTATAGGAAATTGGGAATAGGTAGGTCCTGAGGTGACCATTGAATGTAGAGATTTTTGTAGTATGTACATGTAGATGTAGAGAGAGCCTGAGAGTAATCATTCAGCCATCAGTTTCAAAGCATTGAATGGCACTTTGTCTGCACATGCTGTTGTTTCGCATGGGTAGAGATTTGGGGTGACATGACATGACCACAAATCTGAGGAACTGTTATGCCAGTCTTGTTGTATATTTGTCCAATTCTGGGTTGATTTGCTGTCCAATGCCCACTGGAAATTTGCCCTGAATTCTCCCTTTCCCCTTTTTCCCCACAGCCTCTGATTCAGCTGTGGTGATGCCATGATGATAGACAAGAACACAGCTTGACAAGAAAGCATTTTCTGTGTGAGGTCCCGAATTATGGCATTCTCTACCGGCAGATATCTGCACCATTAACTTGTACCACTCATTATGACAAAACTTTAGCATTATCCCTGCTGAAATGTGTTGTTATATCGGTCAAATATTTCTTTTATCTGTTTCGCTGACGTAATACATTATTATTATTATTATTATAATTGCAGAGATTTAAGTGACGCTATCACACAAAATGTTACAGGGGCACTGTACACAAGTACATGGCCGTTTAGTGCATCCGTAGACCAGCCACTATTGATATTATTGTATATGCAATTGTAATTGCAACTGATTAATAGCTACGTTGCAAGTTGTGACCGTCTCGTTGTGTTGATAGTCTCTGAAGTACGACACGGACTACTTCATCGAGTATTTCGCTACCGATCTTATAATGGAGGACGGCCAGTGCAAGGGAGTGATGGCATTGTCGCTGGAAGATGGCAACATTCATCGGTTCCGAGCTAACAACACTGTTCTTGCTACCGGGTATGAATGCTTCGTCTTGTCTCGTTTGCATATCAAATCTTTCATTTGTTTTTTTAGATATGTTGAAAGCATATCCTTTCTTCTGTCGGTTGTAGCGATAAAGCAGCTGTGAGAAATGAGAATATGTGTACCAGCTGATATTCTGGTTGAATCGGATTTTTTTGCTAAGGTCGTAACTGTTTTGTGCTTGTTTACTTCCACTTGTTTTTACTCGGTTCTCTTATAGGTTTTTACCGATGATGGGATAAGTACAAACTGTGCGCAGACGTGTTACTCAGTGACTGCAAATCTGGCAGCAAATCACGCTTAACGATCTTTCTTTTTAACAACCGTTTTTATCCTGCCTAGCTGACTCTCCACCCAGCACCTCTAGAGCTCTGCACTTGGTGCTATGTAAATTGGATTATTATTTTTTTTCTTAATTAAAAAAATTTATGGTTTGCGAGCACAAAGCCGTAAACACTAAACATTGAAGCTAAAAAAGTAAATAACTGGTCATTGTTATTAATGTAAGCAACGAACCTGTGAAAAGGATATGGGAGGCAAGTGGCTGTACCTAGGTTGGACTGCCATTCCCAACGTTAAATAATACAGCACACTTTGCCTCTGTCTTACGCTTTGTCTTGCATTTTGCATTTCTACTTTCATTCTATTTCAGAATTTATTTTCTAAAGCAAATGTGTAATGTCCTTCCAAGCCATTTGGCTCATGGGTCAACATTCCAGCATAAAGCACCATTGTGGGTCTGGGATGAGCCTTCCCGCTCCCAAGAAGCTGACGTATTTCTGTAAAAGTGATTGTTGAAATTTATTCAGATTTATGCCCTACTGAAAGCTCTAGCTACTTCTCCTACCCTCCACCCGCTCAACTCCCCACCCCACCCTCCAAATTAGATGTGCATGAATTGCACAAGTGGGCCTTGAAAGTCTGTGCTGGGGAGCAGTTGCACCATGTGTAGCCATACGCCACTGTATAGATGCTGCTGCAACACTGCCGACTGTGATGCTGAATGAGGTGAACTGAACGCTGCAGATGGGTTTGATGCGTGTGCATTTGTAGTGGGTTCGGACGTTGCTATTTCTCGTGCACTGCGGCGCACACGTGCACAGGAGACGGCACTGCGATGGTGGCTCGGGGCGGTCTGCCCAACCAGGACATGGAGTTTGTCCAGTTCCATCCGACTGGTCAGTGTTTCCGCGCCTCTCCACGTCCTACTGGTGTTATTGAGTCGTTTGCTTTGATCCATGTTTTTAGATTGTTATTTGAGCAATGATTTAAGCGACACGGTCACAGAATGGCCACTTTGCTTAAAAAGTTAGTGGGTGTTGATGCATGGAAAAGTTTTCTCTTGTGATAATGTCAAAGTGTTTTAGACACCCAGCCACTGCTTTGAAGGCATATGGGAGTGAGTTCCGGGCAGATGAGCTGTGGCGTCCGGGAATACTTGCAAAAACATCGTACAACATCGAGAAGTTTACAGACAGTCATTTTTGCACTGTTTTATGGCTGCCATGGAAAAAGTGAATTTTAAAGTATTTGATTGTGTTCTGGTCTCAGTGTCTGTTACTGTGCATAAAGTACATAAAGTTGTGCAAAAAAATTTTGTGTTTAAGACCATCTGATATGATGCTGCTGTAGGTATCTATGGCGCGGGGTGTTTGATAACGGAGGGCGTACGCGGTGAGGGCGGCTACCTCATCAACAGCAAAGGCGAGCGTTTTATGGAACGCTATGCGCCAACTGCCAAGGACCTTGCATCTCGTGACGTTATTTCACGTGCCATGACGATTGAAATCCGAGAAGGGAGGTCTATTGTCATAAACAGTGTCAGTTTTGGAAATGTTATACTACAGTGTTGTGGATGAGAGGTGGGGTGCGGCCGGAAAAACAAAAAAGAACTGGACAAAGACTGCTCACTGCACTTATGCAGATGTGTACACCTTAACCTAGTGCCAGTACATACAATCTGCGTGCGCACTTACACACAAATACACTGTTGTATGGTACACATTGAGCCTTTGGCCTACTGAAGGCCTCAGCTCGTGGTTGCCAAGTGGTCAGTCATCCCGATAACCAACAAAAATCCGGTTGTCTATTGACATGCAGGACTTTCCTGACAATCTGTGTTTGGTCCATTAAAAAAAATTCACCGTTTTTGCCTCGCCATATGAAAGGACCACGTAGTGTTTTTCAGTCGATGAAATTGATGTGTGTACGACATGTTTAGTCGGGATTTTTTTTACATCTCAGTCGAGTAGCAGCTCGGAAATATTTTTAATTCATCGATGTCGCTCACTTGCTGATTTTTTTGGTGGTAACTAACTGAAGGGAGTGGAATTCGTCGGGTGTTTCAGGGGCTGCGGTAAGGACAACGATCACATTTACCTGACGATGTCGCACCTGCCTCCTGAACAGCTGTTTTCGCGTCTTCCGGGAATCTCGGAGACGGCGATGATTTTCGCCGGAGTCGACGTGACGCGGGAGCCTGTTCCCGTTCTGCCGACAGTGCACTACAACATGGGCGGCACTCCGACCAACTATCTTGGCCAGGTATCTTGGCCAGTGAACTGTCAGTCTGTCATACTATTGTTAGCTGTAGGATTCCCATGCTGGACGTTAATTCGAGGCTGGCCTTGAAATGACCTACAATGTTGAACACTCGAAAAGTCCTTCAAATGTTTTTGGAAACGAGATGAGTGCCTCCAAAAGTTTGGAATTTAGCTGAAACAAATCAAAAGTCCAATGAAAGCGGATTTCATTTTTTTTACATCAACCGCATTTTGTTTTCTCATTGTGACACACACTGGTACTTGTATAGTAGATTAAGGGCCTTGAATTGGCCTTGAATTCTGTAAGGAAAAGACCTTGAATTGTTAGACAGTAGGTGCGTATTTTTCCTTGCTGTCTGCGTCTACATCCCACCGAGTCTTTCTTGGATGGCCAGGTGTCGTGTCTTCTACCTCTGTCATCTTTTAAAGCTGGACCTGTCTATTGTCATCCTTTTATTCACTTGTGCATATTAGTAGTCTTCCCTTACGTGAAGGCTTTGGTGCTATCATACTCATGGTTTCGAAGCCCGCTAGTTTCTTAAGCTCGAGCTAGTCTGAACTGAGCACAGTGGTGGCAAGGAAGGCATAAACTATGCGATGTGGTGAAATGTGATCTTTTTCTTCGCAGGTGATCGAGTACGTGAATGGCCAGGATAAAGTAGTGAAAGGTCTGTACAACGCTGGCGAGTCCGCCTGTGTGTCTGTACACGGAGCCAACAGACTTGGAGCCAACTCGCTGCTGGACCTTGTCGTCTTTGGACGTGCTTGCGCCAAAACCATTGCCGAGAACAACAAGCCCGGCGATCCCGTGCCCAAGATCCGTGCCGTAAGTACTGTTCTGTACTGATTTCTGCTGATATGTTTGATAGTTGTGTTGTGTTGTTGTTGTTGGTGGTGATGGTGGCCTTTGCATGTGGGATCCCCAAAAGGGGCCACCTCGTTTCCTCATCGAGGGTCGCATGAGTACAACCAAATCGGGTTAGCTTGTGTTTATTGTGTTTAGTTGTTTAGGTTTATTGAATTGTATTGATTTGTGTATTTTTCTGTGTCGTTTGGTTTTGTTTGTTAGTACATTAGCCAAGTGATTGGCTGGGAAGACTATACTCCTGTGATATCTTTCATGTCCAAGGGTTTCCCGTACAAAGACCAGGTTGAAGAGTTATTTATGGTTGTGATTTATTGTACGTATTCCCAACACGTAACATTGTCAACTTCACATTAATTTCATTTTTTAAACTGCAACATACTTATCAGAGGGACGATATAGCCTGTTTGTGCTGAAAGTGCCATTAAAGCCCAATCAGTCAGTCAATCTGTGAGCTCAAGACTTTATGACGGGAAGATAGATGGATGTACCACCAGTGATCATAGAGGAAGTTTGACCCACAATTTCAAGTCCTGCACATTTTTATGTTTCTGAAACACCTTACTGCCCGTGTTCATAACTGCGAATAACTTTATGCCTTTGGACACATTGTAGTCCCATCGCTTTCAACCTGCTTTTTTTATCACTACTAACCCGGTCATACATGTGCCCAAATATTTTCGGGCTCCACGTATCGCAAATAAATGTGTATGCATTTATTTGTATTTGATGTGTTGGGCTGGTTGATGCGTAGAATGCCGGAGAGGAGACTGTAGCCAACATTGATCGACTGCGCCACAGCAAAGGCAACACAACTACAGCAGCGCTTCGACTCAAAATGCAGAAGGTTCTTTCGTCCGTTTGTCGAAAAATCTGTCACCGCTTTGACCATAGGAACGACTGCCATAAAACTGTTGTCTGTGGGTGTTGGCAGTGAAGGCGTGGAATACGCGTTAGTTGGCCGGCAAAGCTGTAAATACATGTAGCGCTTGATAGTACTTGTAAAAAATAAGTTTGAAGTCCTTACGAAGTTAAAGTGCCTGGCTCATGGAGTAGCAATGACTTCCGATTCTATGGCCAGCCGCCAACCCAAGCCGCAAGACATGGACTCTGGGCCAGTCTCTCGCACAGTGGGCCTGTTTACTTCCCCGTTTGTGCTGGTACAAAATTATACTGTTTGGTCACAGATGCACGCGTGTGCACGACTGGCTGGCCCAAGGTTGCACACGACAGGACAGCGGATGGAAATTTCAACCCACAATCTCCAGTCGCAAGTGTTAACGCCCTGACCCACTATACTACCAAAGTCATGCTGGTTTAGTGATGTGCCTAAAGTGTAATTTATAGCCTGTTTTAACTGTCTTTGCAAGTTGTGTCTCATTTTACCTTATGCACACGCACACATTCCTCCACTAATCTGCTCGTCGTAATCTGCTTATCCCCCTGACCTCCATATCAACCTATGGACTCTGCAATTTAACCTGTAAGCTGTAACTCTCTGCCTCCATCTCTTCATGATCCAACCTTGTTACCTGGACATTTCTGTTCTTTCAGGCGTATGTGCTGGCGCTGTCGTGTCTGCTTAGGCCGTAAGATAATGCTTACTACAAATTCTCGATCTGAGCTGAACTGTGGCGTTATGCAATGTTAATATTGCAGGCGATGCAGGAGCATGCGGCAGTGTTCCGCGATGGTCCCACTCTGCAAGAAGGCTGCAGAAAGATCGCCGACATGTGGAAAGAAATCGATGATATTAAGGTGTGTATTAGCACTTAACACACGTAACTGTTTTCGTATAATACGTTTAATTTTGTCGTAGTCTGTCATGGAACATGAAATCTAGTGAAAAACTGAGGTTTTTGAAATACTGTACATAATGTGCATCAATGTAAAAAAATGACACAGTTGCCAAATTGTGAGTGAATAAGTGCATAGCAACATGCGACAGAGAAGCCTCTATGCTGTGTGACTGTGGTGCAAAACACCCTGTAGAAAGCGCATTCTTGCATCTAACAGGTCATAGTAAGAGCCTTTTTGCTGGTTGGTGAAAGGGTGTTGAGTATTTTATATTACTCGAACCGTATAGCTTTTTCGTGCCAAAAGTGCCAATAAATCCCGACTAACGCTGCTTGTATGTTGTTAAGCTGTGTGCGACTAAGTGAAATGATGCTGCTGCCAATTGTTGTCCGTAGTTGGCGGACCGCGGAATGATCTGGAACTCGGACCTCGTTGAAGCGATGGAGCTGCAGAACATGATGATCAACTCGGCTTCAATTGTTTTCAGCGGCGAGGCTCGCAAGGAGAGTCGCGGCGCTCATGCGCGCGAGGATTTTCCCGTAAGACGAAAAATTCTAAATGTCTAATAAATTTCTGACGGTGTTTTTGTGTTATCTTTGTACGCATATGGAAGAGAGCACCTTACCTCATCGGCTTAGTTCGTCTAGTGTCGTGGACGCAGGGGGCCACACCCTGGTGTCATTCTTTTCTGTTTCTCGCAGCCTCCTTTGCTTCATCGTCGTACCCAGGACAAGGCTGCAACTCGGCATCCGGGCATTTTGTGTGGTTGGCCCAGTCGTCTGGAACAGTCTCCTACTGGACATTCGTTCCGTACCTACTTTATCAACTTTCAAAAAGCATGCTCAAGACACTTTTCTCGCATCCTGATTCCTGACTGACTAACGGTTTTGCAGAGTATGAGCAGTGAACATTGTATGGCGCTCTTGTAGTGACTCCAGCCATGTTACTGCACCTCATATATTGTTTTACACTGCAACCTCGTTATAACGCTCGTCGTTAGAGCGCTCATTCGGTTATAACGCTAATAGGACATTGGATCCCATTAAACATGGTGTTTTTCAATCATTATTAAAACATGTGAGTAATATGCCAGTGTACACTACGTTTTATTAATTGATGAGTTTTCTTGAGTTATAACGCCATTGCTTGCTGTTTTCCAACTGGTGTTATTGATTATCCCACGTGGTCCTCCAGTCCATTACTTTGCGTTTTATGCCGTTCAGAAAGCGCATTTCATTATAACACTCGTTTTGTTATAACGCTCTTTTCGCTTGGCTCCCAAAATGAGTGTTATAACGAAGTTGCAGTGTTTTATTGTTATTATTATTATTATTATTATTATCGGCGTGTGTTGTCCATACCAGTTTTGCTTAATGTCAGTATATCTGATTGCTGGTTCTAATTCATAGCTATTTTTGAAATCCCGTCTTCATCCCAACCACCTCAGTCTTCAATCATTCTTTGATAACGATATCACTCGTTCCCTTCCAACTCTGTTGTGCCCCGACTGCATCATTGCGTACCTTATCCCTCCAATAGGCGGCATCGAAATCTGTGGTGTGTAGCTTCCTATTTTTCTTCGGTATGAAGAGAGCGAATGAAAGTGATTACTTCACACATTGTGACAGACTTGTCAGACAAATCAGAACTTGTGTGTGCCACCACTGTAACGTATTGTATTTATGGCGCTATATATATATAATTGAAAATTTTTATTACTTTCTTTCCTTCTTTCCTTTGCATTTTCAGAGCCAATTTCATAAGATTTATCCTTTTTATATTAATGGACCATTTTGTCCTTCAGTGCTTTGTGTGGCTATGTTGCCTGTAAAAATCGTCCCCGAAATGGCCTATTGTATGTCAGGTGGGATGTTAAACCCCACTCACTCACTGGCCATATATTCGTTAATGATAAGAATTCATTACATATTATTATGTATTACATATGGGCATTAAACTCTACTCACTCAGATGAGAACAAAGTGTAGAAAGCACGCGTGTATGTTCCATACTGTAATAATATTATTGGTTAGTATTATTCACGTTAACAAGTGATAACTGATAGATTATCAAATTTCCGGTAAATGAAACGAGAACTTGCAGATCTGCTGCTTCATGCTTTTTATTTGGATGTTTTCGCCAGCTCGGTTGGGTGTGTGCATGGTGTTAGACTCGGCTTGACGAGTTTGACTACAGCAAGCCACTGGAGGGCCAGAAGAAGAAACCGATGGAGGAGCACTGGCGAAAACATACACTGTCATACGTAGATCCTGAGACTGGCAAGGTCTGTACTCAGTATACTGGCAAAATTTGCAGATATATCTTGTTTGTAACTGTGCCAGTGGTGTCCTATTGTTTTTCACAGACATGCTTTCTTGTGCTGTTTTTTTTGCATTCTTCAGCGTGCATCAGAAAAGTAACGACTCCAAAGATTTTTTTTCTAGGTGTCATTGCTTTACCGCTAATAACTTTCAAACACGGCCACACCCGTTAAAGAGCTGTTGTTAGTCTTAGGAACGTGTCAAACTAATCGTGGTGCACTTGCTTTTAGTCCATTAACCTTGAATGATTAGCTATTCTCACTTCTGCAGTTTGGCTTGTGTGGAAATGATGGCCCTTGAAGTGATGTGGAACGGGAATGCATTTTGCCGGCATTCAATCTCAAACAGCTGATGATGTTTCTCACTAGTGTTAAAGTTGATGGCAGTCTGTCATTTAAGTGCATCTCCCGAAAGACCTCCGACATATGCCAGTTGCCTCAGCCTTCAAGTTCAAGTGTTGTCTCAAGACCGAACTCTTTTTCAATCATAATCCTGACCGTTAGACAGTGTTTTAAAAAGATTTTATAGTTCCAGTTTTCCCACTGTTTGAAATTGATTAAATTTTAATTAAATTATTTTATTCCTTTCCTCCTTTTTGTTGCTCGTTTTCATCGTTAAGCACTTGCGTACATGCCTTGCAGGAGGCGCCGTTGAAATTTTTTATCGGTTTGTTGTGCTGCAGGTCACGCTGTCGTACCGGCCGGTCATCGACAAAGTGTTGGACAGCCAGAAGGTGGAGATGGTGCCACCAAAAGTCCGTACATACTAACACATTGCAGGTTCACCACTGCATTTGCTGGCTGCACTCGCCGCCTGGTCGGTCGCTAGCTGTGCCGCAGTTGACGGCTACGTTCCGCGGAGTAGTTTGTCGATGTTATTCGTGCACCTGTTTTTGTTCGTCGGAGCCACCAAATTATTTTCCTGGTCGTCGTCGTTGTTGACTACAGTGTCTCTGTGTGTTTAGTGGGACGCTGCCTGGCCGGCCACCAGCACTGGCAAGTCATGTGGAATGCGGCAGAAAATCTGTGGAAACCGTTACAGTGTAAAATTGATACCGGGTATTAGTTCTGCTGTTGGATGTATTTGGGCAGTTGTGTACTTTTGTGTATGTGTTTGTGATAGGAAGATGATGGTTTTTTCTTCGCATCAAATCATAGGATAGGTTTCACTTGTTCGAGTGTCCGCTGGACATCAAAGTCCGCGGCGTTCTTGCCGACTGTGACACTGCAGGATGATTATTAATCTCATTTTTGCTATAAAATGCTTTAGTGAATCCAGCAGAAAGACAGTAGTTGCAGCCAGTAGTGTATAAGACTCCTTTCCAGAGTTTTATACAATGACAGCTGTGTGACGTACTGTTAACAATGCAGTTTATGTGCGAGTGTGGTTACTGTTACGTATTTACATTCACTTCATACATTGCACATGATACTCGAACCATTTTGTTCACCATGTCCAGCAAATCTGCCACTCCCAAGTAAAGTAACCAGTAATCGTGATTACCGTCCGCGGCAAGCAATCGTTACAAAGTAACCAGTTGTCGCGGCGTTGCAGCAACCGCGGCACTGCGATAGAGTACTACCTGGACCCGGTATCCGCCCACAACCGGCTATTGACTCGGTTCCAGCTGCCGTCATCTTACTCATTTGCCCCGCAAGCGTCAGGCCAATAGGCTTATACGGATATCGGGTTCCACGGCCACCTCCCACTAGCTCGGCTACCACGGGACCCGCCACAGACACCACCGCTTGGCTACAGAGGGTAACCGGTTAGTACACGTGTCGAATGTGCTCGAAAGTGTTGGAATTCCAACTACCCAGACCGTCACAGTTCTTACAAAACAGTCGTGCCTAATGCATATACTGACTGTCACAACAGCTACAAAGCTCATACGCCTATATCGAACGATGAATGATAATCAGTAACTGTAAAAGCGACGGAAACGTGTTCATTGTTTCTATATCGCTCAGAACACGTGTTTTCAAAAACTTGGCAATCAATCTCAGACAACGAAGTCGTTTATCATCCAAGAATGTTCAGATGATGATCATGACAGGCCTATTTCTTAACGCAAACATTGTGAAGTAACAATCCCCCCCCCCTTATTGCTGTATTTAGATTCCGTGTCTAGGTCCCGTATGGTGCACAGTAATCAAAGTAATCAGTAATCAGTAACGATTACCAAGGTCCAAAGTAATTG
>Ga0056116_1000430_pt1 | contig 14212 bp, 8 predicted proteins | sample WorMetOlspDAHAB2_FD_67352 | JGI IMG/M metagenome (GOLD analysis project Ga0056116, IMG submission 67352) | Marine gutless worms symbiont microbial communities from Max Planck institute for Marine Microbiology, Germany - Olavius sp. DAHAB.2 ...
GGGAGGGACCGGCCCCCCTCTCGCAAATTCCTTGATCCGCTCCTGCTTATCCGCTAAACACCGCGTGTTGTAAGCGTCCGTTTCGATGGAAGTTGTGTTGAAAACGGTTGAGTGCACACGTCAGAGGCAGATGATAGATAAGCATGGTATGTGCGTGCGTGCGCGCGCGTGTGTGTGCGTGCACCGATGGGGGACCTATTAGCGTGGGTTGTTGTGCGATGGGGTTACGGTCACTCAACTTCCGTTTGGAGCATCTCGCAAATCCACTCGCACGCGATGCATGGTAAGCAGCGGTGTGGTTTCAGTTTCACTTTCAGTTCGACTGTGGTCGACTGAAAAAAGGCAAAACCAACATCGTTCTAGTAACAACATGGAAGGCTGTAGATAGTGTCAAACTCCATCTAAGAGATGAACGGACGGACGGACGGACAGACGCCGGGAATCGAATTTGATGCATTTTAGCCTTAAAATGTGACATCTGGTGGCAATAATTTTAACGATTTTCCTCATAATAAACTGACCAAATTTCGTGTATTTATAGGTTGATCCCGGATTCTTATACATCCCCCTTAAATTTCTATGAATCATCGCGGTTCGTTCCCTCATAGGATGGACGCCCCTGACAGACACAACGGACAGACGGGCAAAGAGACGTGTCTTCTTGTCCGTCTGTCCGTTCGATCGTTCGTCTCTTCGATAGAGTTTGACACTTAAAGACACGCATTACCATCTGAGTGTCGGTACGACAGATCGGACAGCCCTTGCCTTTTCGTTTTCAGGTCATGCGTTTTCCGCGCCCCGTTCACTAACCGGTTTCGGTCTCGACAGTAAATCGAACAGAACGAAAGCAACGAACTATGTTCGTACTACTGTATACACTGAAAATGTAGTTATCGTCACGGAACCACGGGTACACATTCATTCACGCACGCGTTTATTCGATCACAGGCGCGACAGTTTACTCAAACAGTTGTGATGCGCACGAGAGTAAACAGATGTGAAATGAAAAAAATTGAAAAAGTAATAAAATACACATTTAAAATAAAATATAGCAATAGCAGTCTGTTAATGTCAAACTCCGTCTAGCGGACAAATAGACAAATAGACAAACACCAGGAATCGAATTTTGTGACATCTGGTGGTAATAATTTTAATCATTTTCCTGATAAACAACTGACCAAATTTTGTGTATTTATTTGTTGATCCCAGATTCCCCCACCCCACCCCTTAAATTTCTATAAAGCATCACGCCTTGTTCCCCCATTAGATGGACGCCCCTGACAGACACAACGGAAAATCGGACAAACGGAAGAGTTTGTTTGTCCGTTAGATGGAATTTGACACTTATAGCATCTGCGCCGGAAAGCAATGGTGAATTCTGACCGAATACTGTATTAATAATAATAGCAATAGTAATACCAGGAAGACATTTATATTGCTTTCATCTACGGCGCAAAGCCATATGCTAGAGTTCACTGGGGTCCTCTCAGTGCAAGTCAGTCGGCGCCAGATGGCCGCCAACTCGCAGGCCAAGCTGTAAACTTGACCTGTGAGTCCATCTGTAGGCTGCTATAGGCCAAACATTTATCCATCGCATCGCCATTCGTATTATTACTCATAAGGCTAATACTAATTTTGCCGTCCCACAGAGGGTAGAAGGCTCAGTCGACCTATAGGCAAGTGTGCAGCCTGTGACCATAGCTGCATATCGGAGGTTTTTATAATCAACACATAAAGAGTTGGACTGTTAAACTCTTTGACAAAAACTTGAAGCGTTTCAATCGATGACGCAATATTTTACGGCTGTACGTGCCATTTGCTAATTTTGCTGTTTTCCGTTTTCGTTAACTTGAATCACACCGACAAGTACCTGCGTATCGGGCTGATAGGAATAATCGACAAACAAGTACCACACGCAGAAGCACATTCACTCGTTCGCCGTAGCAGGCCACCCTACACACTGATTGCATCCATGAAGTCGCTGCCGCAGACTCAGCATGACTAACCACTTCCAGGCAGCCAGGCCGCAAAACAGACGGAACTTTTTTCACTACCCAATAACCTCCCTCACCAATCTTGTCCTGAAAAACTTCTTTTCTCACGTTTTATACTTCACTGACTAACCGTTTCCAGAGTACGAGCAGCGAACATTGTACGGCGCCCTTGTAGTGACTGTATAGATAGCCACGTTATACTGCGCCTTATAAATTGTCGTTATATTATTATTATTATTATTTTTATTATTATTTTCCCCAATAAAATACCACTGTCGTGTTTCCAGCCATGCACTCTTTGAGTCATGTTGCGTTATTAGTACGATAATTATAAGAGCAGATAAGCTATTACTGCGAGTTGATCGATGCCGTCTTCTGCTGGCGGTTCAGGTGTCGCTATTCTTGTATGTTTTCTGGCTGATAAAATGAAATGCAATGAAAATGAGAACGCTAGCATCACGAAAGCAAACATCGGACAACATCAACACTACTACTGCTTTTGTACGTCAAACAAAACTTATAATTACTATTACTACCTGTTTACCGCCACCACAACTATACTGCTGTGGTACTACATTTTTCACAAAAACCAGGAAACGTATAAATTTTCGAAATTACTTTTTGCCAGCGATGGAGTGTAAGACCCAGAGGCTACGCAGCCGAGCGATATATTTTTATTAGTGAATCGGCTGCGAACAGCATAAAAGTGAATTCGTGCTCATAAAACGCGCGCAAGCTGTTACACTCTATAGAAGACGTTGCACAATAGCGGCGACCGGTTAAATAACGTCCGGTCGGTTGTGCCATAAAATCGCATTTCCGCTGCACAGCTGCTATTCCGCTGGCTCTCTTAAGCATCTTTGACGTGACTTGAGTGTCGATGTAAAATTCTGAAAGAAAACAATGTACTGTTCAAAGCATTATTAAAGGCTATGGCCCACTTGCAAGCTTGACTTGAACTGTTCCACTGAACACAACGAAGTTTACATTTCTGAAACTCTATCGGTTAACACTACCGCTGGTCCAGTCCAGCGTAGATCTGGAACTGTTTCCTGCTTCGCCAAACTAACCAAATAAGTAGGAAGTCGAATGAAAGAAAATTTTAAAAAATATTGTCGATGTATAAAACTGCAATGGTCTTGCTCATCAATCTCTCACAGTCATCCAGATGTCATCGTCACATCGCGAGATGTGATTGACATGGCAACGGTTGCCTAGCAACTGTTCCTTGCCTCCGTATCATCACACATAGATAAGAAGACAGACGAAGACGGGAAAACGCAGGGCAGGCAGACAGACAGACGCTATAGTTGATGGGTACAGTTGCCATTACGTTAACAATGCGGGACGGTGATAATGGATTGCAATGTATTGCTTGAGTGGCGACTGGCGTGGCTGCTGCCGCGCGGTTTGACTGCATTCACCTCCTATCAGCTTCCAACACTCACCGACGCTGTGTGGCTACCTCCAATGATCTATAGAAGCTTTTGCCATTTATGCGGTACCGTTCTATAGCCACGACTGTTGTTACACTGCCATCAAGCCACGCCTCATTACGCACTGCTCTCTTTACGGTGTACAGTTGATCAAAAACTTTTCAGCGGCATCTAAACTGCCTAAAAAGAATAATAATAAGAATAAGAATACAAAATTTATAAAGCGCCGTAATGCCGTTAACAGAATGGAGCAGTTAACAGAATGAAGTAGGAAACAGATGAGTTTTAAGCCTCAATTTGAAAGTAGTGAGAGAGTCGCAGTTTAACACAGCAGTCAGGTAGTATAAAAGTAGGGAGGTTGCACAAAACCCAATTTATGTAATAGTGCATTTTTACTCGAAGTCTCATTTTGCACACAACCATTTCCGACCCCTAGCGGATGGTTGTGGTCGATCGTTATGGTTTTTGACATTGGCTATTTACATGTGAAGGGAAGGGAATATATATGGAAGAGGAGGAGTAGGGGCCTACTTCTAAAGGACGGGATAGGAAGGGGAGGGAAACGAGAAGGGAGAGGAAGGGATGAGAGTGAGAAGAAAGGGAGGGGAGCAGTTTGCCCTAACAATAAAAAATCGTTCCTGCGCCCCTGGCCAGTAAGCATCAATATGGCCGCCCGGTTAAAATGTTACAGATGTCATGGCCCCTAATGGGATTCGCCGTAAGTCAGACGCAGTCTTAGACTAACATCTTTATGACTATGCATTATGAATTGAAATGCAGGCACGAAGTCTGTTTCAAGGCAAAACAGGACTGCCGGGTTTAATTGTCAATAGCAAGGCCAAGAACTTGAATTCCCAGGCCCGGACCACGGAGTCTAAAAAGTTTTAGACCCCTTTGCCAAGTCCAAAGACTTGAGGTGTTACTGTCTGTAGTCCACGCTGTAGACCGCGTTTTGCACTGTACTGTATATACTGATCATCTAAACTACAACTAGGGATCCATTGCAGCCCAAGTCAACATGCACTCGACATACCGCATCTGGGTGCTTCTGAAACCGAAAAAAGCCACCCCGGCTTCCTCTTAACATAGTCATTTGAACAGCTGTACGCCACACACCATGAAAGGACGACACAGACCGAAATAGTAAATTAAACAACAAAATCACAATCATTAGCATAGAGCGGCCTGTAGTGCACCACTCCAACCGTCGATGTGTTCAAAACGAGACTTCTTATGAAACCACAAACTGTGAATTCCATTGTTTTTGTCTTTGTGCAACCTCCGTACTTTTAAACTCCCTGAGCAGTATCAATGGTGCTTTACGACGTACCTTAGCGAACAAAATAAAGTCAACACCTGTTTTACTGGATATTTATTGTTCGAAGAAAGGTAACTTTCAACAACAAATTCGCTTCTATATGATCGGAATGATCACATAAAGTCAAGCTGATGTATTTTCAGCTGTAAAAACGGCCGAAACGGAGGTAGAATATTACTTTCTGATAGTAACACCGTCAAATGTAACCGATCTGAGCAATTTTTGCAGCAGTTTAACCGAGTCGAAAGTCTATATAGCCCAGGGCCTATACACAGGAATGACAGTGACATCATTCCATCTACGGATGTTATACCGTCGCCATCTTGTAGGGCAAGTGTGTTGCGGCCATTTTAACGCCATGAAGTAAAATGCGCCTGCCAAATGTGTGTTGAACATGACAAAACGGAACACACGGGTTTCAAAGAGCACAGAACCATTTCCGCATTTTACCTGTTGACTATTCGTTTATCCTTAGTTGCCCTACAACATGGCGGCGTGGTTTTATGCTCAGTTTAGTGGCGTCACTGCACTCCCATTTGTAGGCTCATAGCAAGACGTTTCTGTTCTTACTGTAACGCATAATTACACCAGCTGGTAAAACGGTGAAAGAAATTAAATCGGGAACAACATGGCAGTTGCGTGGCATGCTATTGTAAGGAAGACAGTTATTGGCCGAGTCTGTACTCCAGTACGGCACCCAGTCACGCAAAGAGGAAATTTTCTCGGTCCAAGTAATTGCATTCAGCGTCAAAAATACACTGTCGCTGGCATTACAGGCTGCATTGACGGCGCATTTTCACGACACGTTCCTGATGCCACCTGCTTACGACAGCGCCGTTACCATAAGCAAAGTAGAGACTTTCTCTGCCATTTCATAACCATAACGATGTAGATAGGCCAATGCAGTTCTGTTGTGGAGTTGCCAAAAAATAAATAAAAAAATATACGCAGTAGTCTGGTATATGCAGAAAAACTAAACGGTGCATTTTTGGCTTCGTCGTGTAGACATCGTTAAAATCTCTACGTAGTGCACGTCTGTGCGAAAATTAAGGCGTGATCGCCAGTATGCAGCTAAAAACATCGGAGGTATAAATTGACAAGATAATACTCCATCTATAGGCCACGAATGAATAAACAAGTAGGCCTATCAGTGTTAGCACCACGGTAGGCCTAAACGTGCAAACAAAGACCTTGTAAATATCACGGCCAGTTAGGCCTTAGGCCTATATTGGTCACAAAGATTACGGTGCTGTTCCCGCGGCAGCCTATATACCGGGTGGCCCAAAAAAGTAAGCCACAATCAAGAATCATCATTTAATCGTATTAAAAATCGCCAGTGCGGCTACATTTCTCATCAATTTTGAGTATAAAATGAGCACAGGAATGTTATTAGTGTGTATAATTATTCTATGTGTGACCTAATTTGTGACGTCATCAGTTGTTGTGTCTGAAGCTGCGACATGGGTAAAATCAATGTATATGACAAAATCGTGATTTAAAACCAGAAAAAAAGATGAAATATGGAAATCAAAGGAATTTTTACATAAATCTCCCACTAATAGATGGTTTAGGAATGGAATTCACAGTTTGTTAAAGCTAACTAATGTCAGAGGGAGCGCTGACATCGTCTACCGTATGTGACGCATATTGCTACTTTGTAGGTCAGGCATAGTTATTGACGTCAAAAAGTAGGTCACGCAGAGAATATTTAATACTGGCGGATAATATTATAATGCTTGATCATTTCTTTAGTTTGACGAATAAATCTAATCTCATTGGCATACTTTAATACGATTTAACACAATTTTTTGATAATTTGGTAGTGGCTTACTTTTTTGGGGCCACCCTGTATAAGCACCCCTCCATGACGTCGCACAAAACGGTCTTGGGAGTCAATGTAACTCCCCAGCGAACTATTTGCCTGCTTGCTGACGCATTTCTCATTCTCTCAAACGCTGTGTTGTGCGTTGTATATACGCATGAAGTCGAAGTCTTTACACAACTCCGCCCTCCCTCCCCAAAACCCTGATTCCCCCACACCAAAATTTACACCAGCCATGATAACAATAACAGGGGGGGGGGGCTAGTTGCCTCCGCGCCCACGTACCCACAATCTTTTTGTACTCTATATATAGTTCTGCCGAAACCATGCCGAATGAACGCTAGTGCGCTTAACAAATGCTAGTAGGACACCGTATCATGTCGGCCAAGCAGTGACCTCAGCACCACCTATTCAAATATTTGCAAATAACAACAAGACGCCACCATGCAAGTACTGACCGTATAGCAAACAATAATTCAATTGTTTTCTGGTAGTTCTGCTGTGCATTCAAGTCGCAAATAAACAGACAACAAAAACGACGTAACAAGAACGTTAACTGAAACGATAATTAGCACAGAATGTTCGTCCTGACCTCCTGAGACCGCATGTTAAATTGACGAAGAACGGAAACGGGGAGGAATTTTCGGGCGCGTCTAGTAGCTAACGTGGTCGGCCCGATGTGTCGGTATCGTCAGTTTTCCGACGCGAGAGGCGACCGTCGAGTGTTTGGACTCAGCTGCAGTGGTTCCGGTGGGAGCTTCGACCTCGCTGCCAGTACTCAGCAGCGACAGGCTACTTCCACTCGTGGACGACTGGCTACCCCACCCTTCCGACTGTCGGCGGGCGCCCCCTTTTGGCGCCGCCGAGACCAATAAACCGTCGCCGCCCGCGCCCGGTGCTGTAGCGTCGCTGTCGGCAAGGGGGGCCGCCGGCTTCCGCTGCTGCTGCTGCCCCCTGGTGATCTGGCGTCGCATTACGTCGGCGCGCGATGGCAGTCCTGACCCTGCTAACGGTGACCTTGAGTCCAGCGACCGCGGAGTACTCGGCGGGCTGACGCTGGCTGACTCTGCCCTTCTGTGGATTGACACCGACGGGGGTACTATCCTGGACAAGTGGGGTTGGTCCAGTAGAGGGGAGCGGGTCCCTTGCGGCAGCGGTTTGGCAGCTGGACGACGCAGTTTGCTCGTCTTCGGAACGACAGGGTGTCCTCGGTCGGGAAGCTGACCGTCTGCCGGCTCGTGGGTCGGTCTCTGACCGGCAACCATGTCGCAGCACGCCTGCTCATCACCAGAAGCGACTTTCTGGGGGTTGTTCTGGTCCACCGTTGTTCCATTGAGCTGGGTGGCATCTCTGTTGGTCTCGCTTCCCTCCACTGGGTGGCTAGCTGTTCTGCGGTAGTTGTCGCCGCCATCTTGTAGGGCTGTTCTGTTTAGCTGGGAAACGTCATCATTTGCCGAATCGTCTTCTTCCTCCTCGATGGTCTGCATCTGCCCCGCTGGACCGTGTACGGCAGCAATGGTAAGCACACAGGAAGCAGATGGAGGTCGGACTGACATCACTGTTTGGGAGGACACGTGACGGAAAGCCCGCTGTACTGGTGGAGACATCATCACTCCGGGTGGCGGAACGCTAAACTGGAAAACAGAGAGACCGGCGGGAGATGAAACCGGCGTAGACGCCGAAGGTGACCTTGAAGGCGACATTGAACCGTCCGTGGTACAGCGACGTACCGCACCACGCATTTCCGCCATCCGAATTCCGCAGCTCGGACTGGAAAACGAACTCGCACAGCGACCCGGAGACAGCCCGCAAGACGCCAGCTGCGACCTCTGTCTCCGCATGGCGGCCGCCATCTTTCTACTTCCGCTTGTCGCTACCGCGTTGTCGTCGTATGACGTCACGCGGCGCGGGGACGGCTGACCTACATCCGTCGTCAGAAGTAGGTCGCCGACCGAGTTTGACGAGGTCAATGTCGGTCGCCGGTCGTCTTCGACGAAGGGGGGACTTGGGAGAGTGTGCACGCTGGCGATTTTGAGAAACTTCTGCCTGTAAAGCGGTTCGGACGCAGGCGTGTTCGAACCCGGAAGTAGTGAGCTGGATCGGAGCGGAACCGGAACTGAGAAGAGCCGATCCGGCGACTTTTGCGGCACGTAGATACTTGAATATCCGTCTGCGTCGCACGTGGCGGCAGCCGCCGTTTTTCGCTGCGAGAAGGTCGAAAAGGACGGCTGCCGGTCGTGACCCGATTCCACGTCCACCTCGTCACGTGACCTCGCAATCAGGTCAACGTCCTGCAGCGACCTCTGACCCCTGACCTCGTGCGTCGCGCGCTCGCCCTTCCCTTTCCCCGACGCCGACTTTTTAGCGGCGAAGCGGAAGCGGGTAAAGAGGGACGGTTTGGTGGGCGACTTTTGTGTCAGTTCCTGAGCGGATTTGGCTCGACACAGATCAGCGGCGGGCAGCGCCTGTCCGTCCGTAGCCAGCCTCAGCGAATTCAACTCATCGCTGATTTCAACGATGCTCTGGTAAGTATGCTGGACAGCAAAGCGACACGTTCCAGGCGGATCCAGCTCGTGGTAGATCGGACTTCCGCCGCCTCCGTTCTTTCGTTCCTCCTCCTCTTCCATGCTGTCGGGCTCTTTCCGTCGCTCGAACTTTGGACTGAGGCTTTTCTTGATGGTGGAAATGATCCCAGAACACGTCGGTTGGTTGTGCGCCCACGGGGGCACCGACCCGCCATCTTGGTTGTGGCAGTTGCTGTCTTGGGCGCTACGCAAAGTTCTCAGTTGTGCAGACTTGGTTTTCAGCGGCGGCTGCGGTCTTGCCGCGAGGCTTTTCACCGGCGACTGTTTAGTATCAGAAACGGCAGCAGGCTCCACGATTGCCTGTTGCTGTCCGCTTATCTTGCCTCTACGCGAAGGCGATGCAGTCCCGCCGCATTTAGGCCGGCGTGTCGCACTTGCCGTGGTGTCTGGCGACCTTGAGTTGACCTCGACCTGTTTCGAGGCCAAGGTCGCACCGCCGCCACGCGCCCGGATGTTGCCGGACGATGACGTCACGGGGCGCAGGCCGGGTGACCTATTTGTCCCGGGACTGTTGCCGTTCTTGATCTGGGTCAGTAGGTCATCGTGGCGAGGTGGGTTGCAGCGTCGCAGAGGTTGCGGAAGTTGTGAATGAAGTTTCTCCATTAATTGTTCACACATCGACGAACCTAAAACCGGACATCAATACTGTCGTCACTCAGCCAGTGGTCCCTCGTAGAAAATATGAGAGCACGGCCCATGGAGGGTCTGGGGGTATGTACCTCAAGTGGGGTGCAGGGACAAAGCCTCTGGTCAGAGGGTTAGGAGGCTAAGCCTCTCCCAAATATTAACGCATTCAGAAGTCAGTTCATGTCATATTATTCAATAAATGTAAGCAGTTTTGCACATTAACAACAAAACTCTGTGGGACAAATAAGATATTGCCTCCGCCGGCCTCAGCCCCAAAACCCGTCACGTCATCATCCGTGTTTGTGCTTCAAAAAATGATCTTACATTTAGGCCTATTATATTAGTATTATAGCAAATCGTACACTAAGTACATACATAAAAACAAAAAAAAACAAAAGAATAAAACGTACAGTATCAAGAAACAAATTCAGTAGTGAATTAGTGAACAGAGATTTCGAAATCTTTAACTGACTCCCTAAAATTACAGAGTGAACTTCAGATATGACTGATTATAGGCGAGTGGCCTAAGTCACTGCAATGAGATGAACAGTTTCAGCCGAGGGGCATATACATGGTGCCAGAAAAAGAGATCTGCTAGTATTGCAGCAGAATTAAACCTTCTCGGAAAAAAAACAACTAAAATTACTACAAACTTGGGAAGGGGGGGGAGGTTATGCAAACGTATCGTCTTTCCCATTTATAGTCACCCGAAAATAAAAGTACTGTACGTACATGTATATGGTCGAAACTTTTATACAAACAATTCGAAGTATAGGCCTGTTACACTGCATCGCGGTAGCGTACACATAACGACAGTTAGCTAAACTCATGACGACAATATGTTTTCAAGAAGGCCTAAGCTACAGGCATTTAGTGTAAAATATTAAAAACAGACGCTATAGAATGACGCCCTACAGCAAAGATTGCGTGAGAATTCTCGACAGAAGTTTCCACGAAAGTACATAGGCCTATTCTCCCAGTGCCTATGCCTATACATACATACAAACATACAGGGTGGCCCCAAAATAGTAAGCCACTACAGAATTATCAATAAATTACATAAAATCCAATTAAAGCCTGCCGACGAGATTAGATTATCTTGTCAACTCAGAGTGTCAAACAAGTACTATAATAATATCACTTGGAATTAAATAGTCTATGCGTGACCTAATTTCTGACGTCATGTCGTGAGCCGCGTTTGTGCGATATGGGTCAAATGATGCAAATGATGTAAGCGCTTCCTCTTGCATCATTTCGACTTAGTAAAGTATTAATTTCATTCGTAAATCTTAGATAGAAACTTATTTAAAAATTTTTTTTGGTAAACAGGTACATGTTTTCTCTTTTTGCCATAGCACAGATTGAAATACAGTAAGTGATGACGTCATAATTTAGGTCACACATAGAGTATTTAATACAAAGTTATAAAAGTCTTATGCTTCTTTAAGACTCATTTTTACAATCTAGTCAATATACAGGTTTTTAATACAATTTAACGACAATTCAGATGTGGGCCTGACCTGATCCTAATTGCATAACATTGCGAAAGGCATTGCAGGCATTTCTAAAAACACACTTTTGACGATTGGCATTGTTTCGTAAAATATACGAAACACTGCAAGCAGTGACGCAGCGAGGTATATGGGTTTGGGGAACAGGGTCACTCTGAAGTAAGCTCCTCCCCCCAAAACTGAAGTCATCCCCACAAACACACACGTACAAGTCTGAACCAATTTAGCAGTTGGGATTGTTGCGAAGAGAAAAAAAACGCCTGTAACAGACAACAGATCGTGTCCCACCATGCTGTCCACTGATCGACTGTAGCCGTACTCATGAAAACTCTGTTTGGGAGGCTTTTTCCAGTAGGCTTAAATGGAAAAAGCCCTCCCCCAAAGCAAATTTCCAGAGTACGCCCTGAACGTAAGCAAAACTAGAACGGATCGCTTAAGACAAAACATCAGACCTGAACGTCTGTAGCAAGAAATCCTCCTGTGAGATCAACAGAGCTCCTATATTAACACGTATTCGCCATCAGACTGCAAGAGAGTCCACACATCTAAAGCACGGCTAACACTAGTACAGTGTGTTGGGCCGCACGATCGGCCAGCTACAGCAGCTGACACAGATACGACTGGAATTCAGCGGAGCGAGCACACGGACGAATAAACGAAACATCACTGGCTACATTACACGCAGTCGCACGCACGCACGCACGCACAGTGAGGCGCAATATCGCACTAACATCACTTAAGTGCTGGCGCTCTGATGAAACGGGGATACTCAGTACTCAGCGAAAATGGTGTCATCATGCTACTCGAAATCAGGCCAAATGGTGAAGTGGTGGCCTACAAATGTTGAGACGCGACGTACTCACTTATTCTGCTGCGGTGCATACAATTTGTATTGTTCTATTATTGTTAAGTTCGGCGAGTTCAGTACTGTGTAGGTTTACTGCATGTGAAAGCAAATGATAATGATATGATGATAATGGAAGTCGAACATATGTATGGTAGGAGACATGTCCCTCCGTTTCAGGCCCACAACCAGAACACTGTGAGTGGGGGGCACAAACTTTAAAGTGGGGGGCCGGGAGGGGAACAAAGGCAAATTATATTAGTTTTCAGGGGCGAGGAGGCTGTGATCGTTTCGTGTCGGAAGCAGACCATTCGTGGGGTCCATGTCCAAATCGTGCCCCATAGCTGGCTACGGCCTGTCCCATTTTTTTTAATTGGAGGGGCATGTTTCCCCTACTTCTGCTGGTGAAGAAGTAGGTTTTCTTCATATATTCTATAGCTCTATTTAGCAATTTCACTGTATGCCTTATGATCGCCTATATTGTTTATCAAACTTTAAAAAATATGCTATTAATTTATAGGCCCAAAGGTGAAGAAAAATATTTAATGGCGAAAACCCCTCTGTATGAAGAAATGTTATCAGCTTCAGGTAATGCTCTGCCTCCCCCCCTTCCCTCACCCCTCCGGAACTCCTTACTTTTACCACCAGATCGACGCCCATTGATGATTTTGATCGTACGTTAAGTGCAGGAACGTCTTTCGAGTTTTTTTCACTTTCGCGTGTACGACGGCGTTTCGTCGAGTGTAGTGTAGCAGATCATCAGTAAGTTCTTCCCACGTATTCACATGGTTGTCGTCAGTAGTGCCCGCCTCATTCAGCAGACGCCGCTTTTCTCTTCTGTCTCATTAGCCGTGTTGGCCGATTGACTTGACTGGTCTCAGCTGTGCGAGATCTGTTCTTTTTCTCCATCGGTCGGTTTGTATGTCTGCATGTAGCAAGCCTGATTACAAGCCAGATCAATATCTAGCGCTCTGTGGTCATATTCAGTCAGACTATTCCACACACACCGTCCGAGTTTCGTTTTCTGTTCCGAAAATTCGTCTACTTTCGGAAAGAACTAACTAATATTAATGATAATAATTACAATCATCATCATCATATAGCCTACTTTATCAGGCTCCTGCACTAGTTGTCATCGCAACTCAACAATAGAAATGCTCAAGATAAAAAGTATGAAATAAAAAATACAATACAAATCATAGAATGTACATGTATAGCCTACATGTATGTGCAGTCATAAAAATGAGTGCATGTTTATCGACGAGTCGATATAGTATGTGGTAGTAACAGCATTTCTGCACCAACAAACTGGCCTAATAGCCAGAATTCGCTCGGCAGAGTTAAAGTTCTTAAGTCGACAATAGTTTTTTTAATAGTTTCGGCTTTCCCTTTTTGTTTTCACCATAAACGAACGACCAATAGATAGACTAACCACTCCACAGCTGAACTGTGGCGTTCCACCATTCTGGAATACTGTCCACCTTGCATTGACGACGACGATGGCGCATGACCTGTACACCAACGACTTTGAAATAGTTTAGAGCTGTGTGCCGACGAACTGGTGGTCGGCGGCGGCGTTGGGTGGTCTTATGACCGGCGTCGGCGGCGTCAGACCGAATTAGAGAACACTGACACAGCGCACTCGCTGGACAGGCGTTTTTTCTGGTTTCACAGGGGTCAGCCACTTCACCTGTGATCTCTGCTAGGCCGCTGGCACCGAAAAGTTAACTGTGAATATGCATGCTGTGCACAGTTTCATAGTCGTAACGAGTTTCTGGAGGCTCATATAAATGCAATGTTGAGTGTTGAGGGGACGCTGATGTAGCGCGGCAGTAGCAAACGCGGCACTGGAAAACGCGGCACTGGAAATGTGGGAATAAAACATTTTGGCAATCGCTGAACGGCTATAAACTAACAAACCCGAGAAAGCAGTCCAGCCAAGTCTGTTGAGTCGCTCAATTCCTAATACCAGTAGCTGAATAACTACAGTGTGTACCAGGAAAGTTATATGCGGCGTTACTGACGCTCTGCGGTTTATTTGTAACGCGAACACTGTGAAATGTCGTTACTAGTAT
>Ga0056116_1000431_pt1 | contig 14206 bp, 11 predicted proteins | sample WorMetOlspDAHAB2_FD_67352 | JGI IMG/M metagenome (GOLD analysis project Ga0056116, IMG submission 67352) | Marine gutless worms symbiont microbial communities from Max Planck institute for Marine Microbiology, Germany - Olavius sp. DAHAB.2 ...
TTTATTGACTGAGTGACTTATTGATTCACTTATTTATTTCTATACTTATTAATTTATTATAAAAATCATGCAAATAAGACAACAAAATACAAACAAGCATACCGATATTAAATGTTTAAAAGATAACAAAAACTCTAACATTAGTGCAATCGTAAAAAAATATGCAGAATCAAGACACGAAGTAAAAGTTACAGTTGCATCATTCTATCAATAAAATGCAATAGACATCATGAAGGAAGATGTACACAAGCATACCAGTGAATCCTTGCTGTCCGGTTGCGCCCACAGATCCAGCAACGCCTCGAGGTCCCGTGAATCCCTGAAGTCCAGGTAGACCGACAGCGCCGATGCCACCACTTGGCCCAGGTGCGCCGATGCTACCTGGTCCCCCTGCCGGTCCAGTCCATCCAGTGAATCCCGGTGATCCTGGGACACCTGCGCCTCCTGGATTGCCAGTCCATCCCGTAGCACCGGTGAATCCAGCCGGCCCAACTGGACCCGAAGGACCCGTGATGCCAGCTGCACCGCTACCTCCAGTATCTCCAGCACCTCCTGTAGCTCCCGGTGCTCCAGTCCGACCTCTCGCACCAGGTGATCCAGTGAATCCCGCCGGACCAGTGGGACCCAGAGGACCGACAGCACCAGTCCTGCCCTTTCGCCCTGTTGGACCCGTGTTTCCGGTGGTGCCAGTTAATCCCGTGGCGCCAAGGCTGCCAGGCAGGCCAGCGATTCCGGTAAATCCTGTTGCACCGAGTTGTCCCGCTGGTCCTGGTGCGCCTACTGGACCAAGTGGTCCCGGATCACCTGCACGAATACACAATCCGATGGGTAAATTCAAGATTCTCAGTTCAGATGAATTTCAGTTGTTTAAAATTATTCAATATAATACAATAAAATATGAATGCGAACGTAAACTGATTTGAGCAAAATGAGATTTTTGCGAAGTTCTGTTTTACTGCTATGGTGTTGGTATAGGTTGTTGTGTTAGTTTTACTAATGTTTGTAGTAAATTTAAGAAATATCTATCCTCTGAATGATACCGTATTTTTGACGTTAGCGTGGTGTTATTTGTATTTTTCTGTCCTCTGTCTGTCTTTTATATCCGGTGCTTGTGTATGTCTGTATGTGATTGTGTTCATAAACACTACCTTGTCTCTGCCATATTGTGCCTATGATTCGCTAGAAACATTATTGGCACTACAAAAATAAGTTTTGATTGATTAATTAAATTATTGATACACTGGTTAATCATAAGGCAAGACTGATAGAAAAAAAACTCCACATTGTATGAATACCTGTAAAACCACCAGTTCCAACTGTTCCAGTAAATCCTGTGGCTCCAGTTGCTCCCGCCTGTCCACTTGGACCAGACAAACCAGCTGGACCGGTGGCTCCAGTATCACCACGAGGTCCTTCAGGTCCACTCACTCCAGTAAACCCAATTCCTCCCTTGACTCCAATGGCACCTTGTGTCCCGGGCGAACCATCAAATCCGGTGAATCCAGTTCCTCCAGTCTCTCCTGTGGCTCCCGTAAATCCAGCGGCACCAGAGCTGCCGACACCTCCGGGCAGACCAGTGTCTCCGGTGGCGCCAAATACTCCGGTGAAGCCTGTGGCACCGTCTCCACCTGGCCCACCTGGAACACCTGTCCGACCACGCAGACCTGTTCCTCCCGTGAAACCAACGAGTCCTTCGGCACCAGTTGCGCCCACAACGCCAGTGCGACCAGGCATTCCGGTGTTGCCAACGGGTCCAGCGTCACCAGTGGTACCAGTAGCTCCAGTGAAGCCAGTGAGACCCAGCGCACCTGTTGCTCCCACTACACCTTGTGTTCCAGGTTGACCCGTTGCTCCAGTGCCACCAGCTGGACCAGTATCTCCTGTAAACATTAACTACTCTGTTGCATATAACATGCTCGTGAGATTTTCGTATAAGTTAGTTGAAGACTAGTTTACAGTCCTAACCAGGTAGAAGGAGAATAAGATAAGGCGTTTGTAAGGTATTATTTGATTAATAACTACATGTACAGATTTGAATGTGATATTTCTGAGTTCTCAATGTGTACGATGTTGATATCACATGGTACGGGTTATCAGCGAACTAGGTCTTATGACTCCTCTGGTAGCCTGCAGTGCACAATAAAGTTTTATAACATTTCAGTCTTACTATTTCTATGACAAAAATTTCTATGGCAAAATAAAATTCTTCTTCTTCTCAGTGATGCAGCGAGGGAGATGCGGGGATGCGGGCCGCACCGAGCGGCACTTGCCAGGGGATGCAAACTGGTGAAAATTGTATTAACAAAATTCACGTGAAAATTCAGATTGCACGTTTCGTATATGTTTGTTAAAAACAGCCAACGCGTACCTATCGTCGGCACGGTAGGCTAACATTGGGTCTTATTGATATTTATGCTTTAAACAGCTCTCCAATATCCAAAATCTGAGACATAAGAGCGGCAAATTTGACCACCGCACAGGGCCACCAAAGGTCCTGCTTCTTGTAGCTACTGGGGATGGACGATTGGTTGGTTACAAGCTTAGGCTTTCAATAGTGTTCAACCGGTAACCACACAGCGCCGAGTGCGCGTTATCAGCACAAGGCCGAGATGTACGCGTGTGTGTGGTAAGCAGTATTTGTCTAGTTGCCAGCCACACAGCGCCTCCCGTCAACAACTAGTCTTCAACTAACCCTTTTTACCAGCCCATATAGGTCGCGATTCAGTGGACCAGTGAAGTCCGTGTTTCTACTCGCGCACAATTTTCTTGTTTGACAGACACAGAAACAGACTCAGAACGTAATTTGACAATGTAACCACATAGTTTCAAAATATATCGTCCAAGATCCTACATTTCAGAAGGTCAAAGTTATAATTAGAATACAACTTAAAGTAAACTTTATATTCTTAAACTGTATGCATTACTCAAAAAAACCCGTTTATAGCTCATCCATGTGTGCTGCTGATAAATTCATACTGACCTGCGGCACCATCCGCTCCCGGAACACCCGCAGTTCCTGTCGCTCCTTGCCTACCAGTAGCTCCGAATTCTCCAGTGGCTCCCTCCACACCAGCAGGGCCTGTGAATCCCCGAGGGCCAGGCGATCCTGTGCTTCCTATAACGCCGACCAGACCAGTTGCACCGGCACTGCCCGTCGGTCCGGAGGCTCCAGTCGCCCCAGGACTACCGGAAGCTCCTACGGCACCTGTTCTACCGCGTGGGCCAGCATTGCCTGTGAATCCCACAGCACCAGTTGTTCCGGTGGCACCGGCTACGCCAGTGCGACCAACTCGACCAACCACGCCAGTTGCACCAGTGTTTCCAGTCAAGCCAGTGGAACCGGTCAAACCTTGGATGCCGGGACCACCCACTGTTCCAGATGCACCTGTCACCAGCAAAACAATACAGTTGATTTCACGGCCGCACGCGATCGACCTACGTTTACAATGCTGTACAACAGTAACGGGTTTTTACGCGTGTCTACTCAACTGCGAACGAAATCTACAGAATCCTATACGGTGCACAGTCTAATGAAACCACGTAAATCATTCAACCGCATGCAGCAGCCCTAGAGAGCGTTGTTCGACAGTGAACGTGGTTAAGAACTGCAATATTGTTCACTCAATATCGGACAGTAATCATTACAATTCGCAAGTAATGCTACTATGCTAGTTAACAATAATGCAGCAATAATGTAAATTAAACAGAACAAAAAGTTCACTGAAAAAAATACTATGTAACATTCTACAAGTGTACGAACGCTAGTTTCAAACTTCATTTTGAAAGACTACAGTACTAGTTACAGTTACACAAAACCTACCGATAACGCCTGGTACTCCCGCAGGACCGGTAGCACCGATAGCGCCAGTTGCTCCAGTGAAGCCAGGTGATCCCATACCACCGGATCCTCCGGTATCACCTGTTTCTCCAGGAGATCCTGTGTTTCCAACTGCTCCGGGCAAACCCTGAGCACCTTGTTGACCTGTGCCACCAGTGGCACCGGATGCGCCCACTGGGCCAACAAGACCGGCTGATCCTGGGACACCCGTTCGACCTTTCAGCCCGCTGGGTCCTGTATCGCCCGTATCTCCAGTGTCGCCGAGTCCTCCGTCGACGCCTGTCCTGCCCATCACTCCAACTGCGCCGGCCGGTCCCGGACCACCACGAGATCCCGTTGCGCCCGCGGCGCCCGGAGCTCCACTGAAACCGGTGTCTCCAGCAAGTCCTTGTGCTCCAGTGAAACCAGTAAAACCTGTACAACGAACATTATAACTTCGCAGATTATTCAATGTTGCAGCGATTCACACAGTTACCGTAATGCGCAAGTCGACACAACAACAGGGATGGAAAATGAATCGACGAAAAAAACAGTCGATGTATTGACAGCAGCAGATTAAAAAAGCGACTTCTAAACTTACCGGCCAATTAGTTCTGGCGTTCGATGTCGCCTAGTGAAATGAGACTGAACCATCAAATGAACCAAGTGAACAAGAATAGCTTGCGAACAGCTCTTAAAAGTCCAAATGTTTACCTGTAGGGACCTACTGCTATACGCTTTATTTCTGTACACCTTAACCATACCTACAGTCACTCGATTTTACAGTTAACGGGGTTTTTCATGAAACTCTTCAGAACAAGCGACATGAATGTGGCGTCAGAATGTCAAAAAGTCTTCCCATTTTCAATTATCTAAACTTTGATTAAAATTTCAACTCTGTAAACGTCTATGGACGCATCGCCTGTATGTCTGAATGATTGCCAGTGATGTGCAAATATTGTTGGACACTATTTCTCTGTTTTCTTGTTGCTTTTTTTCATTGCTACTATTCCATACAACACTGATTTATTTTTGCCACCACTTTGTTGAAAATATGGTTTAGAAATGTTGTCTTATTATTTAAAAATTTAAAACAATTTTTGTTACTATAGTAAGAACCGCAGGGCTAAAACAATACGCTGAAATCGATAACAGTGCGTCATTCATTTTGACGTTTCGAAAAAACTCCATAAAATCTTGAAAAACAACAAGTGACACCCAGTACGACACTATGGTCCTGTGTTGTGCTATTTCAACAAACTACCCAAACACACACCGCGAAATATGCATTGATGGATATCGTATTCGAGAATATTAGCTATTACAACTTACAATACTCTCGAAACACAACTAGAAGCCACGCACAGTACATACCAGGAGCACCAATGGGCCCTGTTGCTCCAGTCAAACCAGTTTCACCAGGTTGGCCAACACTGCCAGTGAATCCAGTGCCTCCAGTATTGCCTGTAAACCCAGTTCCGCCAAATGCACCCACAGGACCCGTGTTTCCAATCACACCTTTCTCTCCAGTCCGACCCATCAATCCTGTCGCTCCTGGAGTCCCTGGACTTCCTGCTGGTCCTCCTGCTCCAGTCGATCCTGTGGACCCAGTGTCACCTGGTCGTCCTGGAGTCCCAGTGGCTCCAGTGCGTCCCGTTGGTCCGCTAGATCCAGTTGAACCTACTCGTCCCTGAGGTCCTGTTATGCCTAAAGCTCCGGTTGGACCTAGTCGTCCAATCGCTCCCGTCGCGCCTGTACTGCCGGTAGTACCTTGAGGACCCAACACACCTGCGAATCCTACTTGCCCCGTAGCACCTACAGACATCCATACACAGGAATTACTCAAAGTAGCCACAGCAAAAATCAATAAAGTTATAAAGAACTTCTGACTGAGTATATGCGTGTTATCGTCGTCAAAATCATGCTGTGTTCACTGTAATAATATGCGTTGATGTACTACAAATAATCGTTATGCTTTTCTTCATCTAACCTTTTTAAATTTTGCTTTGTTCACCTTTTTCTACTTTATCTCAGTGAAAAACACCAACTTCAGCGAGCTGTATCTTTAGTTGTGAAGGTCACTTTCAATAATTTGAGGTCCACAGAAACAGCTATGAAAAAATATTCACATTCACATTTTCAATATGCCTTCACTTTTGTCTTTTTACTGGCTTAAAAAGTAAAAAGTATAGGTATATCATGGTTTGAATATATACACCCTTCTGAAAGATGAGATCATTCTGTCTGACAAAAATATCAGAATTACCTTAGTCCTGATATGAAGCTATAGCCAAAGTCAACGCGCTTTCTGAGGCATGGTACCGGGTGTATATAAAAAAACTCACACGGCATCACAAACAACAACAGTTAATTCATCCACTTGCAATCTCAATAACAAACCTGTGAATCCTGGTTGTCCAGTTTCTCCTGTTGATCCTGTGCTACCAAGCTGGCCTGTCGCTCCTGTACTTCCAGTCATACCCTGCAAACCTGAAGGACCTGCTGGTCCACGCCCACCGGTAGCTCCAGTCGCTCCAGTGAATCCAAACTCTCCAGTTGCACCGGCGCCTCCTGTGGTTCCCGGTGACCCATCCAATCCAGGCAGGCCAGTGGCTCCTACAGGCCCAATCACTCCAGTTCGACCCGCTGGGCCAGTGCCACCCGTACTGCCCTGGACTCCAGGCGAACCAGCGTTTCCAGAGACGCCACTACGTCCTTGCACACCAGCCACGCCTGTTCCACCAGCGGCACCAGGCAATCCACTAGCACCCGTAAAACCGGTGTCTCCAGTAACTCCTGGAACGCCATCAGCACCAGGTGTTCCTTGCAGTCCGGTAGCACCAACAGGTCCAGGCGAACCAGAAAATCCAGTGTCGCCCATTCGACCTACAGGACCAGTGGAACCTTGACCTCCAGTTGCACCTGTGTAACCTGGCACACCCACTGGTCCAGTTATTCCCATCATGCCGAGTGGCCCATCTAAACCTGGTGTACCATCCGCACCAGGCCTTCCAGGCGATCCAGCAGGTCCCGTAGGTCCAGTAGATCCAGCTATGCCATCGTTTCCAGTGCCACCAGGGATGCCCGGGGCGCCAGCGACACCTGTGCGACCCTGTCTTCCTGTAGCACCTTGAACACCCGTTCGACCAATTGGCCCAGTCTGGCCAATTACACCAGTGATGCCAGGTATTCCAGTAGCACCATCGGCGCCTGTACGACCTCGTCGTCCTGACCACCCAGTATTTCCAATAGGTCCCAGAGAACCATCAGGCCCAGTTGCACCAGTAGCACCACTTGCCCCAGATGCACCTACAATCGCAGAATCGCCATCGTCATTGACATACAAGGTAAGACGAACAATTACGGTAGGTTTTCCTGAATTCAAGAAACCAGTGGTATCGTCTAGAGTTTACACTATTTGGCACTCACTAATCACTCTTGCATATAATTCAATGTAACAAGTTCATCTGTCCATATAGTTGTGTCTTAATATGCCCAGTTCTGACAATAGTGTGAACTATGATCATATAAATGGACAGACAACTGCACTCAATATCAACACATGTGCAACTGTCTTAGTCAAAATTTAAGAGTGACAATTCAAAATCATTAAGAACTGACAGAAAGTAACTAGTCTTAGTCACAACAACAAAGTGGTCACATCACTTTTGTTAGTGTACAGTTTCACTGTAACAGGATTACATACCTATGCCGCCAGCAGAGCCTGAAGCTCCAGTGCCACCAGCAGCACCCTGAGAACCTGGAGCACCAGTGCCACCAGTTGCTCCAGTTGATCCAGGCGCTCCGGCGGAACCATCACTTCCTGGAGGTCCACCAACGCCAGTCGCTCCAGTTGCACCTGGACTCCCGGCAGTTCCACTTAATCCAGGTTGGCCAGGAGCTCCAGTAAATCCTGGAGCTCCATTCTGTCCTGGCGATCCAGGAAGCCCAGCCACTCCAGCTTCACCTTGCGATCCAGTCAATCCAGTGAATCCTGTTGCCCCCGTACTTCCCATGCTGCCTGAAAAACCCGTGTCGCCAGAATCCCCCGCAGATCCGGCAGGCCCAGGAAATCCCGTGGGTCCAGAGACGCCTGTCGAGCCCATGACTCCTGGAGCTCCCGTAGCTCCAGGTGCTCCACTAGATCCAGTAATGCCTGTATCTCCGGGAAAGCCTTGCGCGCCGGCTGGTCCTGGATTTCCAGAATCACCTTGAGGTCCAGCTGCTCCAGTGGCTCCTGTTGCTCCTGGTGATCCAAATGCACCAGGACTGCCTGCATTTCCAGGTGGACCACTGACGCCTGCAACACCGGTCGAGCCAGTCGCCCCCACTAGTCCTGGTACACCTGCTGCTCCAATACCACCCGCTGGGCCTGTCGCGCCGGAAGCACCCGTACTACCAGGTTGGCCAGCCACACCTGCAGCGCCAGATCGACCTTGATTGCCGGAGGGACCAGGGCTGCCCATAGGCCCGGGCATTCCTGTTGCTCCCAGGACTCCAGTTGGGCCCGGCATACCACTCATTCCAGTTGCACCAGCTGAGCCTGGCTGCCCAGTTGCGCCCATGTCGCCCGCGGGACCAGTATCTCCTTGGCTGCCTCTGTCTCCTGTGGCACCACTGGCACCTATAGCTCCAGGCACTCCGTTTGCTCCAGGTATTCCCGTACTTCCGGTAGAGCCAATAGCTCCAATCGGACCTGTTGGACCTGTAAACCCAGCAGCACCAATTGGTCCAGTGTTACCAATCGGACCCACTGGTCCAGGAACTCCCGCATTGCCTGGCACGCCGGAAAAGCCAGTTCCGCCAGTAGCACCTGGTTGACCGGGAGAGCCTGGAGTGCCATTCGGGCCGGACATTCCAGGTACTCCAGCAGGACCAGTTGATCCACGGACCCCTGTCACTCCCGGCAATCCTGCATTTCCTGTGGCGCCACTACGTCCAGCAGGTCCGGTGTAGCCAGTTGCTCCAGATAGTCCGGTGCCACCAGGAAACCCCGTCCCTCCACTGCGTCCAATTGGGCCGACTGGTCCAGTCGCACCAGTGGATCCACCAGCACCAACAGCACCTGTTCCACCAGTCGCGCCAGTATTTCCCACAACTCCTGGCGCTCCAGCACCGCCACTGGAACCAGTAGCCCCTGGAGGACCGGGAGACCCATCTCGGCCTGGGTTGCCAGTAGGTCCAGTTGCTCCAGACGAGCCTGTATATCCCGTGCTTCCAGAAGCGCCGGTATTTCCGATTGATCCAGGTATTCCAGGTATCCCGGTGGCACCCGATATACCGCTTGATCCTGTCCCACCTGTTTCACCTTGTACGCCCTGTGTGCCCATAACACCTACAAGTAAATAGTACACAGATGACTTTAACAAACGATGCCGCTGCCTACACTCGACTTGGTTTACATGATATATGGGGCTCCTCCAGAGGTTCTGTGAGTTGATCACTGTGTCGGTATAGCTTCGTCAAATTTTAGGAAGTGGGCAAATATGAGCGGGAAAGTAAAAATGCGTCTTTACACTTCAGGGTGACTTTTCTTTGGGGTTATTTTATAGGAATCTTGGGAGACCATGCCGCTGACCATAAAGTCAGTCAGTATTAAATCTATTTTACAAGTGTGTAAAGTTTGTAGGATTTTTTTTTCGCAGCCTGTGGTCTAATGACTTCAGACTTTGAGCTATGGACCTCGTGAGATGTGTTTTCCTTGGCTCAGTGCTACGGCGTGTGACACCAAAATATGCATAAAAATTAAGCTTTCGGTTCTGAAAATATTGTCTGATCACATCAAAATAAAAAACACTAACAAACACTTATACAATTGCAGCATTTATAGGTTAGAAATTTCACTTAGCAAGGCACAAAGCCAGCGCAAGACCACGCCGGCCAAATGCCAGCTCAAACAACAGTCAGCATCTTTAACCAACCGACAGATGTCTGTTGTTACGCAGAACTTGCCGTTTCTTCACAGCGGTGGCTGAGACCGTCGTTGAAGAGAATGCAGACTGAAAAGTTGCATAGCTTAAGCTCAGCTTACACAACGCGGCCGGGTATTCACTACAGCAGATGACTTATGACAACTAGAGTGACTTAAATTAGTGAGTACAAAATACAGCGAGTACGATTAATGGAAAGCTGACTGACCTTGTGTTCCAGTGCGTCCAGTTGGTCCAAAGGGTCCTGGTACTCCTACACTACCAGGTGGTCCCACAATACCAGTTGCTCCCGAACGGCCTCGATCTCCTGTTGGGCCTGTCTCTCCAACTGGACCACGAGCCCCAGTTGCGCCTGTGCTGCCGGTAGCGCCTGACATACCTGTTGCTCCAGTGTCGCCGGGTAGACCAGTTCCACCAGCTCCAGGGGGTCCAGCGGGGCCTGTGCTTCCTTGAGCTCCTGAATCTCCTACTGATCCAACAGGACCTGTCCAGCCAGGATCACCTAGTACTCCCGGCGGGCCTAGTGGTCCGGTTACTCCAGTGGCACCGGTCATGCCTGTCGCTCCCGTCGCTCCAGACCGTCCGCTGAACCCGGTGTCGCCTACATCACCCTCGACACCGACTGGGCCGGTATCACCCGTCGCTCCAGATCTACCTCTCACGCCAGTAGGCCCAGTGGCTCCGGTGCCTCCCAACTGTCCTTGAACACCAGTTCCGGCAGTCCCAGTGCCAGGAGGTCCGGGTGGTCCGACAGCACCAGTCGCACCAACGGGACCCACTGCACCAGTCACTCCAGTTGCTCCAACAGCTCCAGAGCTACCTACACCCCCAGTGGGTCCCGTGTCACCAATAACACCGGGCATTCCTGTATTGCCAACTGGTCCTATTACACCAGGAATACCCGATGCCCCAGTATTACCAACAGCACCATCTAAGCCAGGAGCTCCAGCACTTCCAGGCTGTCCTGTGCCGCCCATCTGCCCGGTCGTCCCTTGAGGCCCTGACGGGCCAGGTGCTCCAGCAGGACCAATATTTCCGTCAGGACCTTGTGGGCCTGTTGCACCTTGTTGACCAGTAAAACCAATATCTCCAGATGCACCAGTATCACCCTGTTGTCCGGGAGCTCCAACGCCACCAGATGAGCCAGTGTGGCCAGTAACGCCAGGCACTCCAGTTGGCCCAGTGGATCCAAGGGTACCAGGAATACCAGCTACGCCTTCGGGGCCAGTTGGACCCGTTGCCCCTGTTGCTCCTCGAATGCCGGTTCCAGGCTGCCCCGATGCACCGACAGCGCCAGTAGCCCCTACGAAATGCACATTTCGGAACTTCATTAACTCATCTAAAATCGTCATTTTAACAAACCAGCAGTTGGATAACAATCCATTTGCCAGCCAATGCAAAAGTAAACTCTTCCTCTGAAAATTGTAGATTAAAAACAAATGATTAAATAATAAAATGAACATCATGAAATATGTAACAAAGCAGAAAGCTTCTAAAACAGTCATGCACAGTCCACTGCCCCACCAGGTCGACAATGACAAAGAATTCGATGCAAAAAAAGGAAAATGCTGTCAGTGAAAATCTGTTTTGAGTGGAGCCAGTAACAGCATAGAACATGTAGCATATGCAGGGGGTCAAAAAAGGAAACCACGTAGCCTTTTGAAATACCGTTAAATGTAATTTAAAAACCCCGTAAAAGAGGCTAGATTTCTTCACAAGTGTAAAAGAACACTAGAAGATTTACGTCGCTATTAAATATCGTATGCGTGACCACATTTGCCACGTCATCAATTACTGCGTTTGAAGTTGGATATTGACCAAATAAGTGTAACGATATATTCTAAACTTGAACACAAGAGAAAAATGGGGAAATCATTTGTACATGAATTTCCATTTATAAGATGGTTTAGAAGTAAAATAAATTCATATCTTTCTAAGGTTAACTGATGCCACATGGAGCACTGTCATCATTCACCTTATTTGACGCACATCGCAGCACTGCACCTAATGCACAGTAATTCATGTTACAAATTACGTCACGCATAGAATATTTAATACCAAGTGATATTATAGCGCTTGATTTGACACTAATTTCACCAAAAATATCTAATCTCACTTGTAGGCAATACGATATACTACAATCTTTACATGGTTCTGCAGTGGCTCACTTTTTGGGCCACCACGCGAGACCGAACATGGTCTCAGTCCCAGATGGATCAAATGAAATGATAGATCAAGCTAAATGTTAGTGCTTATTTAGATATTAAGTATTTTGTGACGTTATTAAGATCTTTGGTTGTCCCTTAATCTCCGTAAATCACAAACACTTGGATGATATCTTACATTTATTTTTATTATCTCTACCTTCAGCATTTTGTGTCTTCTTCTGCACGCGTGTGTGTTTCTCGTCTGTAACATGAGTGAAAAGTTATAATAAAACGACTATAAATCATACCCATGATTCCTGTCCAGCCAATGACACCAGTGTTTCCTGTCGCACCTACGACGCCAGTACTGCCCAGCACATTCGTCACGTCTGCGCAAAGACAAGCAGTGACGTAATAGTAATAAGACAACGCGAAGCAATGCAATTCCAAGTTATATAGCTGTATTAATTCTATCTACAGTGACTCACCTCAGTACATCACCCGTCCAGTCCTAATAGTAAGTAAGTACTAATAATTAGAATTAAAGCGCATTAAAGGGGAGGTAGAGTTCACACTGCGCTTTGGTCCCACTGACCAAAAAGACGTCTTCAGCGACTGTCTAAAATGGCTGTATGACAAATCCGGCTGTTCCAGACTCGAGGTCAAGCTGTGCTGAAGGCTTGGTCGCCTCTGAGTTCTCTTGTCAGTCTTCTCTTTTGTGCGCTGGCTGCGAATGCCATGTGCAGCCGCAATTACTTTTGCAGTCTGAGCAGTCTGGTGTCACGCCGGCAACCCGGCGACTCACGACGCCGTAAGATCATCGCCTTTCTCATCCGATAATTTTTTCGTATGCCCTTCTGAGCACAGAATCGCATTAACCCAGCAGAACTTAGTGACGACATTACGGCGACGGGTGGTGAAATGCTGAGGCGTTCACTGCCAGCAATTCCTTCAGTAAAGCACATGCATAAATTGCACAATAATTCGTCCACAACATCAGGCCTACAGAGGCCAACGGTCAAACGAAAAATGACAAATGACGAAGGAAACGAAAAATGACGCCCAACTTCGCCAACTGCGTTACGCTGCTTGGTAGAGATAAAGTACTTCAGTTCTTACAGAGAGCAGTCACACGCTGAATTTGTATGTTTGCTTCTAACTTCACTGACCGGTGGCGTACGCAGACTCGCAGAGGGAAGGTGCTAGGGCCGTAACCCCAACTGAACCTCAAATGTAAGAAAGCCATTTTAGCCCCGGACCCCGCTGAAGAGCTTACAGCGCTCCCAGAGCCCCCTAGCTGATGGGAAGGGGGCTGGATGCCCCTTCCAAAGAACTTCATCCTCGCTCTCGGTAGACCCGAAGACAATCTGGCGTACACACCTGTCACTGCCATACAAAAATTCAAAAATTCATGTTTTCCTATTCTTTCTTACTCACACGCATGAGCGCACACAGTGCAAGGATTACACCCCAACATCCCTCCTCTCTACACACAGTGGTACACGCCCAACGTACAAGTCCCCGGTTTGTCGACGTCGGCCTCTTTGGCGCCTTGAAAGACACTCCCAAAAATTGGCGAACACACACTAAAAAAAATCCGTATAAGCCCCGCACAAAAATCATTCAAAAACAGGCTAACACGGAGTGTATGAGTCTTTAAAACGTTATTTTTTTACAACAAATGACAAGCAAACAATAAACTTACTTAAGTCAAGCAAAACAGCAATTGAGTAAGTGACTGGCAGCGGAACAATATCAAAGCTGACGATCTCTCCGACGATTGGAGGAGATTCATCGGGTAATATATTGAAGAAGAACGTCTGGTGAGTTTCAGCGTAGTTGAACATAATAACTGAATAATCGACCAAGACTGTCCAGCCGACACGATCCCCGAACCGCACATAAAACGTGTTATTTGCCGCTTCCAGATTGTACTGCAACACGCATAACAAGTCATGCATCTGACAGTTTCAGGAAACAACTTAAAGTGGCAGTATTGGGAGTTATTAAACATATCGCGGTTTTCAATGTAGGCCACAAATGCATTCCACTTTCGGTGTCAGCGTAAGATGCTATGGATCAGGTGGCAAGATCGAGTTCAGAACGTGGATATCTCCGTTCGTACCGGACTACCATCTATCAGTGACCTCATCTTTGGAACCAGCTTCCTACATCACTCAGCGATTCCTCATCCGAATTACTCATCCCCCTCTCAGCGACCTTCATTTGAACATGCCGGTTTAACTTGCTACACACTGCTATCACCTTCCATCACTTTTTCACTGTTTCACTCTGAGCTCAAAACCTACCTT
>Ga0056116_1000433_pt1 | contig 14173 bp, 12 predicted proteins | sample WorMetOlspDAHAB2_FD_67352 | JGI IMG/M metagenome (GOLD analysis project Ga0056116, IMG submission 67352) | Marine gutless worms symbiont microbial communities from Max Planck institute for Marine Microbiology, Germany - Olavius sp. DAHAB.2 ...
TGAGTTGAAATACTTAGGATGGTACATTTTGTCATCAAAAAGTTTTAAGATTAGTTTACACCATATGCGTGTTCGTTTTTATCAGTGTTTTAACTCGTTGTATGCTAGATGTAGTAATTTCAGTGAACCTGTTCTCCAATATCTTGTTAACACTTATTGTAAACCATATTTACTATACGTTAGCGATGTCATAACTTGGAACAAATCGGACTTGTCTAGCATCATGCACGCATTTAATAGTGCTATGTGTAAGATCTACACTGTATAAAGTGAAATATGAATCCTTAGCTTGTATCTATCGGTTTACTGGTCAATCAGATATTGTACACGACATTCAGGATAGACGCAACCGTTTTATTACGAGTTTGTATAATAGTCATAATTAGGTTGTTAGTCATTTAGCTGTTTAGTTGTTAGTCATTTAGTTGTTAGTCATTTAACCACTCTTTTGTGTTCTCCTTATATATATCTGTTATTCTGTCTACTTGCTACCATATATCTCGGTGAATAAAGGTTTGTATTAAGAAATTGGCCGATTGTTTCAGTAGTGATCAAAAAATGAGTCTGTGGTCTTTGTCTCATATCAGTGTTATGGTGAATGTGTCAACTTAAGCTGTTCAACTTAGACACTGTTCTTTCCATTTTCAATTTATTTCAGGCCAGAAAGTGGTGTTGCCATGTGGGGGAGGGGTGATGCTTGAAAAGGGAAGCAAACCTGGGGATCCCCCCCCCCCGGCATTCCTTGTGAGAAATTGGGTGTGATCCCCACAACTGCATTTTACAAGTAATACTGGCCTGGTCATGTGAAGTGAACCATAGATATACTATCGCGAATGGCAACATATTCAGAGGGATGATGGTCTAACTGCATGCAGATAAGCAACCCACCTACAGAGTGGCCAAAAAAACAGCTGCTGCCAAATTATCAAAAATTGTATTAAAGCTTGCCACTGAGATACGATTTCTTCGTCAAATTAAAGTAGTAATGAAGTACTATAATGTTATCCATTGGTATTAAATATTCTGTGCGTGACCTACTTTTTGACGCCAAGAACTACGCCTTACCTGCAAACTAACGATATACGTCACATATGGTAAATGATGTCTATCGCTGCCTCTGGCATCAGCTTGTCTAAGCAAGCTGTGAATTCCATTCCTAAACCATTTTACATGGAGATGTATGTAAATATTTCTTTGATTTCCATATTTTATTTTTTTAAGGTTTATCCTACACACTACTACGCATTTGCAGCTTCAATTCAAGCACATAATTGATGACGTCACTAATTAATTCATGCATGGAATATTTATAACCAACTGGTGCATATCAGACTCAAATTTGATGAAAAATTGGCCTCATTGACGGGTTTTCAATACGATTTTATTTATAAGTTGGCAGTGGCTTACATTTTTTGAGCCACCCAAGTGACAGGAGTGTTGGTAGTGTGGTGTTGTGATTGGAATGTGTTGTAGTTGGCAGAGAGAAACGCGCGTTCGAAGTTTCACACCGCGCAAAATCATTGGTGAAGTTTTGTACATCACACCGTGCAAAAGAAAACTTCGCAATTACAATGAAGTCGATAAGGTTATACTGAAGTCAGTTATTTGATGCACGAGGGCGACTTATGCAAATGTTTCAACTGTCTGTTTTAGGCTATTTTATATGAAGCGAGACAGCACCATTTGACTGGGCACACAAGAGAAAGATCCCATTTTCCTACAGTTACTGGCAAATAACTGACATCCACAGATGAAGCATGTTTGAACATTGTTGGGAGTCCTTTTAGTAATTCCAGTCGCATAGTTGTGTTATTATTATTATTATTATTATAATTTTAACTTTCATAATTTTTCGTGCTCTTGAATTATGTCTGGTGCTGTCTCAATGAGGTTTTTCTGGAAAGATGGCCACGTCATTTTGGTAAAACATGCCTCTTGTGTTTTGCCTGAATGTGTCTGGTTTACTTCCTATCATTATTGACAACCTACTTGGCCTGATACTGCATTCACTTCCGTCTTTCTCAGTCAACATCTGGGTGGCCCCGACAAAATAAGCCACTACCGAATCGTCAAAAAAAAACATATTAAATTGTATTAAAGCCTGCCAATTAGATTATATTTCTTTGTGAAATTAAAGTATTAAGCAAACACTGTAATATTATCCTTTGGTATTAAGTATTCTGTGTGTGACCTAACTGTGACGTCAATACTGTGCCTGACCCGCAAAGCAGCGATATGCGTCACATTATGGTAAATGATATCAGCATTCCCTCTGCAATCAGCTTGCATTGCAAGCTGTTAATTTCATTCCTAAACCATCTTTTAGATGGATATTGTAAAAAATTTATTTGGTTTTCGTATTTTTTTTCTTTTGTTTCAGGCTTTCAATCATGACATGAGCATACACACTGATTTTACCCGTATTACAGTTTAAACACAACTTGATCACATCACAAATTAGTTCATGCATAGAATATTTAGTACCAACTGATAATATTCTGTTGTTTATTATACAGTCAAATATGATGAAAAATGTAGCATCATTGATGGTTTTTTAATAAAATTTATTAAATTGTATTGCAAACCTAGTCAGTTTAGAAGTGGCTTACTTTTTGCTAGGGATGTACCGGATATCCGGTTCCGGTTCCTGTTGGCCGGATATCCGGCCATTTTTAATATCCGGTTCTGGCCAAAATGGCACCAAGTACCGGATATCTCAACCGGATAGTGATCGGTCCTTTTTGGCAGTTAGTTCACCCATAGAATCAGTTACCGGGAGTTAAATTACTGTGCATTAAGCACGACTGCTTCCTGATAATGCGGAAAAGATAATATTTATGAAGCACAATGCTAACCTTATGAAGTCTGAACAAGTCGTAGTGCAAACTGCAAACAGACTTTGACACTTATAGGGCTAAACTGGTGAACTGCAGTTTTTACTTTTTTCAGTGCAGGTTGACAAACAGTCAATGAGAATTATTGACTACTTTATTTTTGATTGAATATTTTTGACCTCTGAATTCTAAATGATTTATTGTGCATTGTCTAATGTGCTGGTTTGACTTACAACACTTAATGCTAAAAGTGGCATTGCAGATTGAGTGCATTTAAAGAAATAGTGACTTGTACGCTTGTAGTGAGTGAGTAATGCAGACTAACTCTTTTAAAAATAGTCGTAGACCTATGAAGTTTGACACAAAGCTGAAAACAACAAGCATGAGGAATAATACTTTCTTGTTTATATCACACACAAAACTAAAAAAATTGCTATGCAACTAGTATTCAGATATCCGGTTCTGGTTCCGGCCGGATAGTTCATTTGATATCCAGTGCTATCCGGTTCCGGCCGGATTTTAAAAATTGCTATCCGGTACATCTCTACATTTTGCGGGTCACCCTGTATACGTATACAGGGTGACCCGCAAAAAGTGACCTGAATTGATACTAAAGGTGATCATGCTTGTTATTTGGGTGTAGATACAGTAATGTTACAATTTCAGTGATAAGTAGTAACTCATTTTAAAGTGATTATATTACACAATGATGCATTATCTTTTTTGTGTTTTTTTTGTGTTTTATGTGTTTTATTTAGTTCCTTGAGAAAAGTGGAATTACAGACTTGTGTCGCGAGAACTTTACGTTCAGTACAAAAGTAAACATTGGACGATTCTATGAACACAGGACAACTGCAGATGAAGTGAGTGAGCAACTGTTCTGTTTGATAGTTATTAGTTGTGAGAAGCAGCCACCGTTCAATCTGGGCTTTTCGTTTTATGATAGACTACAGCAATTTTTTGATGTGATCGTTTAACTCGTGAATAATATTGTGCTAGATACCATTACAGTACTAACTCTATTTTTTGTCCATTTTGAAACAACCTTAGATGGATGTGACTGTGTTGTGGAACTCCTTGTGTTGCAAGAGGTGTGTTAGAAATGATTTATAGTCCAAGTTCGTTGTCACAAAAGCGATGATACGTTTCTTCCTTCGCTTGCTTGCATAATGGGTCATTTTTTGGAATTATGTGTGGATAACAGACTATCCTTGATTGAGTGTGAAGTTGTTGAATATTGTGTGTATCAGGAAACAGCTTCTCAGTGGGTTTTGCTGACTGAAGCTGAAGTGAAAGAGCGATTCGTCGTGATTGAGGAGCGCAAGAAATGCATCATCGAGAGTAAACTGCGTGCTCAGCTGCGTGAGGAGAAGCGACTGAAATCCGAAGAATTGTTGTCCAAATTAGCGGAAGCTAGGATGCAGCGCAAGTTGCAGCAACAAGGTCTGGCTGTGATTCTGCTGTTTTCAGATATTTTGAGGCAGTGTTCAAAAGTTAAATTTTCACATACTACTCTCTAGTTTGAAATTAGTTATAGGCCTAACTAATAGATGACTGCATTCATTATTAATCATGTGAAATGTAATGAATAATAATTGATGTAAGTGGCAAATTTGGAAAGCCTTTACTACTATAGTTGAACATTATTAACATGTTTTTAAGTGAGTGAGTAAAGTTTAACCCGACACAATATAGGTCACTTTGGAGGTGGAACATGTTTTGAGACCCAAATTTAATGTGATATTGCAGATAGGCAATAATTGTTTAGGAATCTGTACTCAGACAGTACACATTTTATACTAGAGCAGAAGGTTTTGACACAGATATCTTAGTTATTAGAAAATTTTGGTGTCATTATGGGCTACTGTTTTTCTGTTTGACTACGTTTCCATCATTCCCTTCTGTTCTCTACAATTTTCTGTGGATATTTGTTCCAGCTCTCCATGCTGCAGGATTGTGACTGGAAATACTGACTGGACAATAACATGTTTGTTGAAGATGTACCGTTGCTGTCACTCATCGTATGCTTTGCATCTCGTTGATGGATTGCAGTTGACATTTTGTGTTCAGAGATGGCAAGAAAAGTTGCTGAGATGAAGATGAGGAAAAAAGCCGAGAAAGAGCAACAGAAAGAGATGATGCACCGAGCACGACAGCTTCGAGGTCGCTGTGAGACGATCCACTTATCGACTAATTGCACTCTTCCATGCCTTGTGTTTTCTATTTTTTTGTGGCAAATTTCACAAACATTTTATCTGTCAGTGATGTTTTATTGTGGTGCTGTTCTGTCATAATACTTGATATTGCATTGATTATAGGTGTTTCTGTGTTTGTGTAATTGTTATTCAGTAATATTACTGAGACAATTACTGTGATCTACGTTATATGGATGAAGACCGTTTTTAAATTTTGTGTTAATATGTTTTTCTATCATTAGCTTCTTTTTTTGTGTGACTTTACTACATTACTTTGATGAGATTGAACGTGAGCCAGTTTTTTGCAGTGAGGCTGGTGGCATGTTACTGCAGTGATGGAAGTTCGGCGAATGAAGGAGCGTCAGAAGTTGGCTCGCCAGCAAGAAAGGTATCATCGTCAAATGCAGCTGCGCATGGAACGCGAACTGCGAAGTCGACAGATCACCGAGGTGTGTTGTGTTCCGCGTCGAGTAGGATTTTATCGTTAATGACCGAGAGCTATCTGTGATTTGTGAACATATTCTGAGGATGTGTTCAGTTGGATTAGCAATGTGACTGCGATAACGTTGTCGACGTTCAGTCATTCTAGCTCTGCATTAAGTAAGTAAATGTCGATTTGTTTAGTGCGATTCCGTGAAACAGTGACACCTGTAATGCGCTCGTTGTTCTAATGTCCAGCAAAGAGATTCCTTTTCAAGTCCCGCTGCAAACGTTCAGACTCGACGGCCAGTTCACGCAATGAATCAGGCAGTGAATTCCGCACCATTAGACCGGCAACTGAGAAGCCCGGGTGCCAAAAGTGCTGCGACGAAACCGCGGAATATTCAGTTTGCGACGGCTGGCCGAACAGAGATGTTGATGGCCAGAAACTTCAGAGACTGGCACACAGCAGTCAGCGAGGTACCTTCGAGCTCGGTACCAAAGACACAAATGAAGCCCAGTATACACTTTTTTGGTAACGGATTTGAAATTGTCTTGCGAAAAGGGCCATAATTGACGTGTGTATGCATATTTGTAAACTGTGTATCCGCTTCTTTGTTCTTCCATCTATTACGTTGTCTTTTGCAACTCAGTTTATAAGCATTGTAAAATTACAATGTTTTGGGTTCAGAATAATTTGCCAGTTCTATCGCTTATTTCAAGTTAACATGAGCTTCTTCCGCATCATCGTCATCACTGTTACTGTTTTCAAGAAAAAAAAATGATTTTCTCACTTGATATACTTCCATCATAACGATGCTGGTGATACATTTTTCGTTTTTACTGCCTTCGTTACTTTAGCCATTGTTTGTACATTAACAACAGTAATTATTATTACTGTTATTATTTGATGTTTTCTTAAACAATATTGTTTTTTTTGTGCAGGAGAAGGAAGTTAGAAGACAGCAAGACGTTGCTTTGAAAGAACAGGTAATAATTATATGCATTTCTGTGCTATGAGCACTGCTGTGCTGAGCTGATGGTGGGATGGTGGCACGAATATTTGGACTGAGCTGTGTGCGTGCATGTGTTGCAGATTCGCATTAAAGTGAACACATTTGCAGAAATCGTTTGTATCGATGTTTGTGGTTACTTGTGCTGGTTGGTCTTGGGAACGAACGACTAATGATCATGCAAATATTGATGAAAATATGTTGCGAATGCGAGGTCGTGATTTGCGTGAGTTTGAATTGGTGCAAATGCATGATGGTTGGTTGCATCGTGGTGCGTGCGTTGGTTTCGTGTCAGCTGGAGCGACAGCAGCGTGAAAAGATGGAGATGGACGAATCACGGAAGCAGGCAATGGTTGCCATGGCGATGGTAGGTGGCTGATGCATGACGTCAGTGCATGTTGCAATAACTTAACGTCGCGTGCCGTGCCGAGTTTGATGCAGTTGTTACGTGTGTTTATGCTTGTTGTTAATTTCTGAATTGAATCAGAATGATAAGATGGACAAGATGATATAGGAAGAGAACTTTGCGAAAAGAGTTCTGAACTGTCTTTCGACTGACCTTTGATCTTAGAGCTAATGTGCATAAATTTTAAAGCGACGACGACATCTGGTCTCGTCTTCAGTCTCGTGGAACTGTTATTCTATGAAATAAGCTTTCACAAAACATTTGGCTAATATTGTACTTCGTGAAAGAATAGAGGTCTGAGATGAAATTCAGTTTTGAAAAATTTCAATCAAACTTTGTGAGAGTAATCTTCGACATTTTTTACTTAACACGACAAGTGTAGGCGCAAGCATGGCATTATGTAAGTCTGTTCTTCAGAGGAATTCTTTTCCCAAATACAGCTAGGGTGCTCAGCGTGAATAAAAGGCAGCTTGGCTCAGTGGTTAGGACGTCAGTTTTTGCCGGCGACTTTCCCTGACCTATACCCAATCTTTGTTTGACAGATGATCACTTTGTGGGTAACTTTCTGCTATGGATCACCCACCTACGGTAGACCAGCTTAGCCTTGCAGCCCTCTGGTGTCGGTAAATGAGTAGTAATCCATGTAATTGCGTTTATTTTACGGTTGTGGAGATAGTTATAGCGCAGACTTGGGCTGCGCGTGGCTGCATGGCCAGTGTCCCAAAGTCTGTGTGTGCGCGCTTGAGCTGTGGCCTAGGCTGAACGCTGGCTCCCGTGTGACATGCAGCGCCACTGCAGTCTAGTTCGTTGACTCGTGTCATGTCAAGTATACTTTTACCTTTACCTACAATTTAAAAATCTTACAGCTGACGTGAACAAAATTGCTGCTTGTGATCAAGTAACAATCTGTTTTAGTGCACAGTTATTGAATTAATTCAGTTTTAATTACTTCTTATGTGAACGTCAGTCTAGTCACATGTTTCATGCAGTTTATGCTTTTAGTCTCGGAGAGAGCTGACTCTCATTGTTTACGCTGAACTTGATGCGTGTGACACAAAGTGATTTCTTGGTCTAGTCCTCACCTTGCCCTCGTATTACCATATTTCACCACTGTACTGTCCGTGGGACCGACAATGTGTATCAGCCTTATGGCGTAGTAATAATACATATGGCAGTGGTGAATGCCTGGCTATGGCAGCCTATCTTCGGCCCCAAAGTCATGTTGCAGCTTGGCCTTCTAGTTGGCACCTGGTGCTGACCGACATTTGCTCAGATGGCACAAGTGCACTTTCACATTTGGCTTTTCCATAGATTGTCAGTATAAATATTTTCCAGGTATTATTACTATTATTATTATTATTGTTATTGTTATTGTTACAAATTGTCACAGTGTGATGTTTTGGTACTTTGTATCTTTGTTATGTGTAACTTGTGAATTTATTGTGAAGGTGTTTCCTGTATTGTCAACTCGTATAATATTTCTTGCTTTATTGCATCACTTAAACATTTTAACAGGAAAATTCTGCTATATTGTATATTCGCGTGTAACCCTCTGTCTGCAACAGTGTGTTTCAGTGGCTGATGTTATACATTTCAATTGGTTTTGGAGTGTATTTCAAATTTTGTATTACAAACTCTGACACACTGGAACTCCATGGAGTGATTGCCATGATAGTCAGTTGGAACAGATCTTTAGTAGTCCTTTAGCTGCTGACTGTTGTGACTGACAAGTAGCTATTGGGAATTTTCGCTGCAGTTTGTGGGAGATGTATAGCGTATCAGCGACACACGAGTCGCACTCCATAGCTGCTTCAGAACATACAGAATGAAGATGAGAACTTGTCTACGAAACCTTCAGCATTCTATTGTGACATTACCACTGGGTTACCTGAATTATTGCTTTAGACATGTACGAATGTTAGCAGGCAATAGTACTCATTAAACCTGCTGATTTTTGTTAACATTATATGTTGGGACTTTTGATTTTTGTTTGGAGAAAAACAGGATATGCACTGTATAGCTTCCCTGTCAAGACTCTGTGCAGCGCACTGTGAAGAGAACAGCATCCCTGGGTATTGCCTCCTGCAGGAATAATTTTCATTGGGCGTTTTAATAAAATCTGAGACAAGATGCCTGTGAGTGGAATATTTGCCTGCGTGCATATGCATGATGCGAGTGATAAGTTGCTGGACGACTGACTTATGTATGAGAAATGATTGGAAAGCATATCATTGTCATGTCTCAGAAGCATCACTCATTCCGTCAGCAGACTGCATTGCTTCTGTCTGATGAAATGACTGGCATGCTGCCGACGTTACGATGCTGACAATGTGCATGACTACCTATATACAGAAAACATTACTGTGCATGCATTTGCGTTGCGAGAAATGGTGATTTAATAGATGCTCTGAAATGATTTAGCACCGCATGCAATGTGCTGAAACCCGCAAAAGGAAGCTCGGTTACTTATAAACGTGTTGCGGAGAATACAGACTTTACACGCCTGAGGAATGCGTATGTTGTGTGATTGTGAATGTGCGTGCTTGCGTATAGTTGAGTGCAGCCGTTACAACATTTGCTGGCGTCTGTTTGCAGTGTTAAGCGTCTGCAGTGTTGCTTTTATTGTTAGTTATTTCTGATTGCATGACTGCTATTTTGGTTTTATCAACTGTGACACTTCTCCAAGTTTTTGTTGTGCATATTGAGTGCTTTTCTTACAGTATTGCATTGCATGCTCATCATGGATGTTGTATTATGATATGAACATGCCTTTGCTTTATACCGTGTATGTGTCTTGTGCAATTAATCTGTAATATGTATTGTTTTTGTGTCATTTCCAGTCACAGAATGGTGTAGAGCATTTAAACGGCAAGACCAGGGCTACTTGCAGCTGTATGACAGCACCGGTCAAAGTCCATGTGTGCAGGCTTGGCCTGCTGCCCCCTATGCAGAATGGCACAGTTGTCTTTGACGAGAGCGCCGCTGAAGGCGGTACACGCAATGTGGCGCTATATATATGAATCTTACCTTTCTGTTTGTGGTATATCATAAATACTGTTACATCTTACATGCTGCATACACCTTATTCTTCATCAGGGTGCGTGCTGGTCCTTGAAAGTCCTTGAATTTTATTTTCTGATTTTCCAGGCTTTGAAAGTCCTTGAATTTGATTTTCACCGTGCGTGAGCAAAAAAAACAGGTTCAGCTCTTTCTTGTGTCATATCAGACAGACAGTCCAATGAACCATTCCTGTATTCTGACTTGAGCTCATTGTTGACGAGTTTCATGGAGCACTTTGTTAAGTCAGCACTGTTAAAATGTCAAATTTCGACTGAACCTGTTTAGATATGCTTATAAAAGTGTCGTTTTGGGTTAATGTAGTCTCCTTGAATATGCCTCGGATGGTCCTTGAAAGTCCTTGAAAAGTCCTTGATTTTGATTTTGAAAAATGTGCAAGAACCATGCTTCTTGTCATAGTAGTCAGATATTGTAAAAGTGGTGTTTGTCAAAATAGTTATCATATTATTATTAGTATAAACTGGAAGTGGCAGAATAGGCTGGAAATATATCAGATTATAGAAAAAATCCATTTAGCTGGCTGCTGAATTCCCGGTTTTTAGATCTGATTAAGATCAGTATTAGTAAAGTGTATGCTATAAAAACTGGGGTTCAAACCAAGGTTTTATTGTTGTTAATAATAATGTTATTTAGCAGTAAGATACACTTTGTTTGAAAATTGCTGCAGGAACGTGAACGCCGTCGACTTGATATGCTTATGGCAAAGGCACTGGAAGCTAGAAAGAAAGAAGAGGTAATAAATTTGACTTGATCAACATAAATACTAAATTGTGACGTTTAAAATATCTCATTTGATGCACATCTGGCCAGTAGCAGGCTGGAGTATACCCCTGACCAGACTATACCCTGGCCTAGGCCACGTCATACCCCTGGGTGTATAAAGTGTCCTAGGCCAGACTATACCCATGGATATAGTCTGGTCGGGGTACATACACTCTGGCGTCGTGCACCGTCGTGGACAGATATCACCAACACTTAATTTACAATTAAACTTTCAGGAAAGTTTAGCTGTCTTGTGTGAATTAAATGTTGGTGAAATTTTGGTATTTGCAAACACTGAGATCTGTCTTTTGTGTTTGGGTTGTCCAGTTTGTGTGCTTTGTTTATGCATTGTGTAGTTTGTGGTTGGATGCCAGGAGAAAGAGCGTTTGAAAGCTGAAAAGAAGACTGCAAAGAAACTTGATAAAGAGAAAAAACTGGTTCGTTGATTTGTTTGTTACTTTGGATTCGTTGATTGGATTTACTTTGTTTCCTGTTAAATTTGTTCAGTAATTGTCCATACATGTTTTTTATGAATTGTACGTGGAACGGTTTGTCAGCTGAAGTGACGTCATCAAATTCCCTGCAAACCTTGAAAACCAAACTAAAATCTCATTTATTCTTGGCGTCGTTTCCATAGTTTCTAATCGTTATAGTGTTTGTAAAGTGTCTGAAGTGCTATGGCATTTTTCACTTTAAATTTAATGTAATGTAATGTTTTTAGAGTGTCTACATTTTCATTATTGAGGGTAAATCAATTTAATTAGTTACAATGCTTGATTTAAAACAGGCTCAGAAACGACTAGAACTCTTTCTGGCAAGAGAGCAAAGGCGGCCAGTTGAAGATATGAGTATTCAAGATGCCAAGGTTTAGATTTCACAGTTGATATATTTATTTCTTAGTTTGTTAATTAAGTTAGTGAACAATTTATATAGTGCCAACTATGTCAGGTCAGGTGACATTTGTGTCTGGATGACTAGGGGCAGTAAAAGCAGACTGAAAATATTAAGTCTTGAGGTGACGTCTACAAGCAATAAGTGACTTACAGTCACGAAGTGGCAAGGTGTTTCAAATTCTTGTCGAAACTTGGACGGCTCGTGTAATGAAAGTAAAGTTGTGGCGTTGCACTGACAGTGATTGGTAGTGCATAGAGCTTGTAGATATGTGGTGCTACAAGAGACCTCTTGTACATCAAGGTATGGTGGAGAACCTGTATGTATTGCTTTATGAGTTAAAGTAGCAATTTTTAAACTGTATACACCATACAACTGGGAGCCAATGGAGCTTTTCTACAGAGGCAGAAGAGGAGGAGCGCTGTTGTACAACCACTTTTGTGAGCGAGTTCTGAACTCGTTGAAGACGAAAAATGCGTTTTTGTGGGCAACCACCGAGAATGGAGTCGGAAGCAGTGGAAGTTGCCATGGTATTGACTGGAGATGGACGTATCTGTCGGAAGGAACATATGTTGTATAAGCACGACTTGACATGCGAGCCCATGGTGAGGCATGAATCCAGAGTGACTCCAAGAATCTTAACTTGGTCAGAGAGTGGGATGGCTGAACCCGCCATGTTGATGGACTTGACTGCAGAAAGTGACCTCGTATGTTGGGAAGTGATAGAACAGATTTCTGGGGGTTTGGAACCATGCAATTTTGGAAAAAAAGCCGTGTATAAAGCGTTGTTGTAGCTGTAGGTTGACAGGGTGGCATAAACTTGTGTGTCATCTGCGTTTTGCTTTTGCTGAATATGGTGGGAATCGGCTGTCATTTTTATATCTGATGATTGCAAGTTTTATATCTTTTTTTTCAATCCATTAATTCAAAAATATGGTATAAAAAGTTGTAACACTGGATTGAAACCAGTTAATTGCATTGTGGTGGGATGGTCTTCAGAATTTCTGCATTGTTTCGTCTGTCATTTAACCTATTGACACAAACTGTAAAACAGAGATGTTGGGTGATGCTAGTGTTATTGTGGACTGAACATGACTTGTGCGCTTGTTTTTTTTGCATCAGTCGATACTCGGTCATGGCTGCCTTATTTTAAAGCAGATTTAGACGTTGATAATTTCCCATGAACTTAGAATTTGCCAGTTTTTTGAAGTGGAGATCACTTTTGTTAAAAGACACAGCAATGCAGACATGGTGAAAGCAGATGCAAGGTAATTGCACCAAATTTGTGATGGTTATGACACGTAGTTGTTTCCACGTCTGGTATGCTCAGACTACTGCATTGGTGCTCTGTCAGACAGAGTGACTAGTTTTGAATTGATTATATGCCAACAGTTCTTACACTGTTAATGAATTGTGCCAATCTTGGTCTTAGCTGTTATTGTTGTTATAATTACTGAAATTTTTTTTCTGAAACTGTGAAGTTCCTTCATGCTGTATGAAAAGCAATGTCGTTGGTTTTAGCCATTGCCAGAGTTTGATCGAATTCCTGGAGTTCGTTTATGTGGAAAAGCATTTGCGGACTGCTTAATGATTGTGGAATTTGTCCACAATTTTGCATCAATTCTTGGATTTGGTAATTCGTCCTTTGTACTACACTTTATCTTAGTTATGTCACTTTGAGGGGACATTACGTATAGTAATTAGGAAGGTAAAATATGTAAAATTAATATTGTAAGTGTAAATAACGTGGATTAAATTAATGCAATTAATGCATGCTAAGACCTGCTTTACGCTGGTTCAAGTGTTTTGTTTACACTGTATAGTGTGTGTTGATGTGCGTTCAGTTTCATTAATGCTGTAATCACTTCTGTTGCTTAATTTATTAGTAGTTACTAACTAAAATGTAAATGTTATGTACGTATAGTAAGTTTTTGTGTTCATTTAAGTGCATGTTTACTTTTGTGAAGATGTGGTGTTTTTCACGATTGCTTGGTAAGATTTATGTCATCAATTATTGCAGATGCAGAGTCCATTCCGACAGTGAGCGTGCTTCAGGGAGGCCTGCGGAATGACGACGGATATTTACGAGAGTTTTTCTTGTTTGTCAAACGTTTGCTTAAGTGTGCAACTACAGACCCAGGCTTTGTCAATGCTAAAGAGGTCGGTTTATTTCACTTGTATGTGTTCGGTCACTAATGTAGTTTCATTTCCTTTTGTGGTTTGAATAAACACCACATGGAAATATTGTGGTGTGTGGAAGTGTTAGAAATGTTATCTGTCTGACAAATATGTTAACGCTGAAACATACATCATTACGGTTGTCAGAAAGTATTATATTTGAAAAAAAAACACATTGCCTTATTAGTGTTGCAAGTTTGTTGTAAACATTATTTGAAATCATAATATTTTTGGAACACCAGTATGAACAAGTTTTTCTTAAAATCAGTATTCTTTCTAACACTTCACATTTTGCCAATAATTATAATAATGGACTCTGCATCTACAATAATTGTGTGTGTGTGTTCTATGGGCCTTGTTGCCTGAATTAAACTGATTTGATTTGATTTGATTTAT
>Ga0056116_1000436_pt1 | contig 14151 bp, 9 predicted proteins | sample WorMetOlspDAHAB2_FD_67352 | JGI IMG/M metagenome (GOLD analysis project Ga0056116, IMG submission 67352) | Marine gutless worms symbiont microbial communities from Max Planck institute for Marine Microbiology, Germany - Olavius sp. DAHAB.2 ...
GCCGAACAGGGGCCCCCACAAAAAGGGGGCCCCCACAGGCAATTCAGAATTGCTGGACTTTGAATTTTCGTGCTGTGTTGTAGTAGTTTTGTTCAGTGTATATAGATTTAGCTACAGGACTACATAGGCTATGGCTTTCGAATGCAGAAAGCCGTGTCTCCACTCTCAATTCAGATAACAGCAGCAGTATTGCGTACAGTTCACATGTATCTTCCGAATGTTTTTGAACATTAATGTCAGAAAATTTATGTGAGGGCGGGGCCCCCACATTTTTACCGAACAGGGCCCGATCGGATTTAAATCCGGCCCTGGGCGGAGCCCCGGGCGAAAACGAATTTCGTGCGGTCTAAAGCTGTCACAAAGCCACTGGTGGCTATCATTTTGAATATTCTGAGTAGCCTACCATGTTTTAACTGCTTGAAGAGATAAAAATGGCTGGCGTCGCCATAAATAGTACCGTTGTCATATATCAGGAGTACCGTGAGTGACGGCGTCAGTCCGTCGCCCAAAGGGGGGCCGGAGCCGGCTTGGCCCCCTCTGAATCCGCTACTGACAGCAGTTCTCCAGCTATACTGCCAACTTGGTGATATGAACAACTGTGCAGTGGGCGTAATGACTAGACTACCAGTGCTCCCCCATTTCGTGTCGCCCGATACGAGGCGGCCGCACCTTTTGGATAAATCTCGGTTATAGGCCCATGCTTGAGTCGATTGAACCTTTCTATCTTATCAGTGATTAAATGTTCACTACTTGATCCTTATATTTGGGACTGTCTCCGCAGACGGACTTATGCTGTTAGGCAGCTTAAGTGATAGCCTACAGGCCATGTCTGTTACATCGAAAGATATACCACGGCGACGTCTACTCGTTTAGCTAATGAGAATTAGTTGGAGCGCATAGGCGTAATACTTTTATCCACGATCAGCGGTAACCGTTGCGTATACTTTTCTTTGAATATGCTGTCTAATATTTTTGCATCTATACGTGTAGGCCTAGGCCTATATTGTCAAGTGCAAATTCTCGTTCAAACGCTGTCCCTCGTGGGCTCGCTGTAGAAGTAAGTAAGTAAATACGGTAATTTAAATAGTAAATTTATATAGCGCATGGTCATAATATCTCCAATGCGCTCGATACGTTGTGCTTTATGGGCGCAAAAAGAATGTATAACTGACGCCTCAAACTGTTAAGTTTAAGTGCCGGATCACGCAGATAATCTGCCAAAGAATTCTACACCGACGGGGCTGCGTCACTGAAACAAGGGCGTTGCCAGTTCAAAATATGTGGGGTGGACACACACGGTGAATGCGGAGCGCGAGCCAATAACGGGGTTCTGGGTGGAGCTCCGTTATCCCTGTAAAAACTCGCCAGATTTGCATCAATCTCAGGAACAACCTCTGGCAAAAGTGGGGTGTACATGTCCACCCCGGTCCACCCCGTGGCGACGCCATTGCACTAACACGCCAGCCCGCACACTGCAGACAGTTTTTGACGTGACGTCTCATAATCAGTTAATTTTTGGCGGACAGATAGTCTGGAATAGAGCTTAGATAGCAGATTACAAAGGTAAGTTTTTGCGTTTGGGGTTTATCAAGTTTTGATTTGCGTGTGGCCTATACATGTAGGCTTCGTTTCCTGTATTCTATCTTTTTAGACAGTCGAGTCAAGCGAGTGGCTACCAGAACCGTCTCTAGAATGACCTAAACTCTGTTGGTTGGAGCATGCAACACTTCATACTCACTCACCTTCAAAAGCCTTCATGCTGTACAGTAGGCATGTCCCCAATAAACTACAGGGTGGCCCCAAAAAAGTAGCCACTACCAAGTGATGAAAAAATCGCATTAAATCTTATTAAAGCCTGTCAATAAATTAGATTTATTGGTCAAATTAAAGTACGAATCAAGCACCATAATATTATTCGTTGGTATTAGATATTCTATGCGTGACCTACTTTCTGACCTTAATAACTGCCTGACCCGCAAACTGGCGATTTGCGTCAGATACGGTGAATTATGTCAGCGCTTCCTGTGGCATCAGCTAGTTCACCTTAGAAAGCTGTGAATTCTATGTCTAAACGCTCTTTTAGATGTAGATTTATATTAAAAATTCTTTTATTTCAATATTTTTTCCTTTTTTCTGGGTTTCAACCATGATTTTATCAGATGCGTTAATTTTACCCGTATCGCAGCTTCAAACGCAGCAAGTGATGACGTCACAAATTAGGTCACATATATTTAATACAGACTTACTATATTCTTGTGCTCATATTGTAGTCGAAAGTGATGAAAAATCTAGCCTTAATGGTGGAATTTAATACAATTTACTGATGATTAGTGATAGTGGCTTACTTTTTTGGGCCACCCTGTATACAATAGGCATACTTCGTGACACGTCGCCTTTTGTGGTGTTTTGGATGGTAAATAAGTCGGCCTCGTTTCCTGGTGTCGCAAGAGTCGACTGCGTCAGCATCAGCGTCAGAGTAGGCCTAAACTTGTTGTGTTTTTGTGTTTAGTTGTTTTGATTTATTGAGCTGTGTCGTGTTGAGTGTGCCTTCGCGTGTTCGTTAGTTTTCTTTGTTAGTACGTTAACCAAGAGATTCGCTGCCATCGCTGGGAAGACTACAGGGTGGCCCAAAAAAGTAAACCACTATCGAGAATCGGAGAATCACCATTAAGTCGTATTAAAAATCGTCAACCAGGCTAGAGTTTTCTCCAACTTTGATTATAAAATGAGCACAAGAATATTATATGTTCGTATTAAATTCTGTATGTATAACGTGATTTGTGACGTCATGAATTGCTGTGTTTGAAGCTGCGATATGGGTAAAATCAATGTATATGATAAAATTGTTATGAAAAACCAAAAAAAGAGAAAATATGGAAATCGAAGAAACTTATACATAAATCTCCACCTAAAAGAAGATTTTGGAATGGAATTTACAGTTTGCTAATGCGAGCTGATTCCAAAGGGAGCGCTGACACCATTTACTGCATGTGACGCATATCGCTACTTTGTGGGCTGGGCATTGTTAATGACGTCACAAAAGTAGGTCACGCGCAGAATATTTATTACCAACGGATTGTATTATGGTGCTTGATTCATACTTTAACTTTACGAAGAAATCTAATCTCGTTGGCAATCTTTAATACGATTTTTTTTGAAAATTGGTTGTGGCTTACTTTTTTGGGCCACCCTGTTCGTGATTGTGTGTGCCTACTAAGTCATTATCAATTAGTCGAATAAATATGTATTTAAAAAAAACATTACTGAACCAGATGCTTCTATGCAATGGGAAAACTCATATACATATGTGGACACGTTAAGATACAAAGCTAACACGCCGTCAGTTTTCGCCATAGTATACAGTAGCACATGAAATAATGAAGTGTACATAACATTCTGACATACCAGACGAGCCATTATAAAGACCCCTTTTGTTCTTGCTTTATCCGTACAACAGTTCAAAAATATGCACGGTCACAAAACAACACAAGTTTGCGTAAATGTGGGAATCAGTATCCGAGATAAAATTATTTTGTAAAATTAAATTTTTCCTACCATGCCACAGTCTAATATAACCTACTCTAAAATATGCTAAGCTCTATATATACATATGATACATAACAAGGTAAAACAAGTAAATGAAGTAAAATACTAACTCACAGAGCACACGTAATACACTGCGTCGCATTCACATTACCACATTTACATTCTGTTTGTTACTGCTAGATGTGCTACATCGCGAGTCACACGTCACAAGTTATGACACTACCTAGAGATGTTTCAATGCTATTATGTTAACTATACTGTAACTATATAGCACGCTAAGGTACCGGTAGTCAAATGATAAATGAAATTGCCAAACATTAACGACTTTTTGCAGCACACTTTGTACGAAAAAATTGTAAAACAAATGAAGTCGATGTTTTGCATACTTTCAACGAACCTTCCTGGCTATACTGAGTCGTGAGGGGCGTTAAATACCCACTCACGCGATCACTTGAGAGTCTAAATTGAAATTTTTGAAAAAAAAATGTGAAATATACACGAGGTGAAATGACGCCATTGAACCAAGCATAAAACCACGCCACCATGTTTGAGATCTACTTTATTTGAACACAGGGTGAATTTATAATGCGAAAATATGACATTTCGTTTGCCGTGGTTGTTTTCGACTGGAGTATAATCTACACACAACATTTGCAAGCATTCGGAAGCTTTATTTATGTCTTTGGTCACGCTGTGGAAACTGGAAATCCAATTTTTCTCTTTCAACACAGTATACCTCCAAAATGGCGGCGGTTACGATTTTAGACAGATGACGTCACTGTCAACCGGTTTATACGCGAAGTGCAGATATGTCATTAAATTCACCGTCATAACACCCGCCATGTTGTAGGTATACTTGATGTGAACCAAAACAAGAAGTGAAAAGGAGGAAATGTCAAAATTCGTATGCAAAAGTTATTTGCAGACAGTGTTTTTTTGAACCGCGTGTTATTCCACACGCAACAGTTTGCAAGCGCATGCAAGTTTACGACGTTCTGGTGTAACAAATATACCTCCAACATGGCGGCGGTAACGGTTAGTGACAAAATGACGCAACTGTCACCCCGTTGTATGAAACTTTCACAATCGAGATGTCCAGTGTTCGTCATATAGCACCCTCGCGTTGTGGCATTAGTGTGACGGTCCGCACATGTCGGCGATCCACTGCACCTCCCTGACACAGCGTGCCGAAGCGGAGTCACCGGGGCTCAGTGCTCCAATGGCCACCACGAGGCTCCCGTCTGCCGCCAGCGCCACCGCCAGCGACGTCCTGGCTGCCTTGCAGATGCCCGTCAGCGTCGTCTTACCGCCGTCGCCGACCTCGTGCGTCACCGCGAACTGCTCACCCTGGACCTCGACCAGCCGGGCGTCCTGCTTCGTTCCGTTCTTCCCGGCCGCGTTGATCTGCGCCCGGATCTCTTCCAGTTCCGCCTGGTCGTGAGTCCAGCCGTTTGTCTTGACGTACGAGCTGCCTGATCGCGACGGCCGCACGATTATTCCGCCGTAGATGATGCCGGCCGTTTCCAGCTGCATCAGATAGCGTCTCCAGTCTTCCATCGAACGACCTGTTCGCAGTTGCTGTCGACAAGTGAACAACAACGAAGTTCAGTTCAGTTGGAATTGGAAGCGCCGAAAAACGAAATTATGGTCACACATGTATAATAGATAGAATTGTGGTCCAAAAATGGGAATTATGCGCACTTGTTTAACTTTTTCCTTCAACTCAAAGAATTTTTTCCTAACATATGCAACCGGGCGGACTGGCACTTCAAACCGGATCTGGCTAATTAGGGAGACCGGCCCCATCAGCGGTGGCGTAACGAGGAATCGCGGGCCCCTGCAAATAATTAATCCAAGTAGAGCCTTCCCTCCCTAGCGAAGGGCCACCGGTCCCCTCCTCCGTTCCACCCCCTCCTTCAACATTTGACTGAAGGCCCACCTGGCCGGTGTACCAACCGGCCCACTTGGCAAGTGCCAGGTTGCCAGGCGGCCCAGTCCGTCCCTGTATGCAGCGAATTGTTAAAATTACTTTAGGCCTATATGTACATGAAGCATTACGTTATGTATACACAAACAATCCAAATATTACATTTTTTCAACTTTATTTATATAAACTGTAGTCTAATTTCATTTCACTATCGAGTGACAGCACAAACAGCCTACAAAAAATAAAAAATAAACTTAAATCAGGTCTGCTAATTTTAGAGAAATTGGAGAAACGCCGGTGTACGTGCAGCATCAAAGCTACGCTTGAAAGTGTCCAAGTGTCGGAGCCTCAATTACTGATACCGGGAGAGAATTCCATCGGCTGACTATCCTGAATCGAAATGCGTTTCAACGAAGACATGTCCGACATTTTCAATTTTTATCTTTTTATTGTGAAAAAGGCCTACAAAGTCTGACACCGTGCATAACAAGGTTTGCGACCAAAACGAAAAGGCGAACGCACCTCGTTTTTTAATGTGATCTCTTCGCTGACATTGTTCTGATAGAAGCCGTTCGACATAATGTCACCGCAAGGCTTCGGCTTCGGTTTCGACCTAAATCGCAACAGCAACACAACAGATGTTCGCAGTGTGCAAATGACGAAAACATGCATCACTACTCCGTACGTATTACCGCCAAGAATGAAATATGAAAGGCGACGATCAAAAGGTTCAGTGGGAATTTTATGAAACACCGGCAAATCGGACGCGCGTGAACTTCGGCGACGTAGCCTTCAGTGCAGTTGGACCTCTGAAACACTCTGTCGACGGACCTCAGACAGTTTTGACTTGTCATACAGCCGACTCCAAAACTAGTCGAAGACGTTTTTATCGGGGCAGTACAGGGACCCGGTAGAACAGTAACCCCGCTTTAACAAGTTAACTCCGCTCTTGAAATACTCTTACTTAGCATGTTTACTTACTATAGACCCACAATGGCAACATAGCTTAGGGGAATATACTCACTAAATCCAATTTTTCTCTTTCGACATCTTGACTACTACAACTCTGTCTTTCTGAATCTTTCCAGTTACAAGGCCGTTAGTCTAAGCATTGTCGCTCGAATTTCTCCTTTATAATATTAGCACTACCGTGGACCTTAGAGTAATCTGAGTTACTTAGACCATTATAAAATGGTCACTGGTCAGCTATTTTGTTCTTATTACGTAAGCCTACTTACTGTAAGTACTATAGCGTTTCGATTTCAAGTTTCCACAGTGTCGTCGCGGATACATTAATCGACATCAAAAATGGTACGATTACATCGTAGATTAATTGGATAATCTGAACAGCAGACTATCAGATAATACCCAAATTCAGATGAGAAGAGTTCCAAAACGATTGTTTCTAAGAACAATTCTGCAGAAATATTAATAACTATAATACACAGGATGATGTTTATAGTGCTATCATCTACGGCGCGAAGCCATATGCGAAAGTTCACTTTGGGTCCTCTGAGAGAAAGTCGGTCAGCGCCAGGTGGCCGCCAACTCGTAAGCCAAGCTGAAAACTTGACCTTTGAGTCCCCCTGTAGGCTGCTATTGACAGAACATTCACCCATCGCCATGTAGTATTACTCAACCACGAGGTTGATACTCATTTACCGTCCCTCGGAGGGTGCAAATCTGATCCGACCTATGCACCTAAGTTTTGGTCACGCATAGAATATTTAATAAAAGGAGATAATATTATACTTCTTGTTTCGCGTCTTTTACTTGACGAAAAATTCCAATTTCATATAGGCAGGCTGTAGTGAGATTTAAAAGCGATAATTTTGTAGTGGCTTAGGCCCCGACTTTTTGTTACAGCAACGCGATCGCGACAGCAGGTACCTGACGCCGTCCGGGCGGTCGCTCAGGGGCAGTTCGTCGTCCTCGCCTCGCCACATATGGTTCTTCCACAGACCGTGGAAGCTGCCCGACCACGTCCCGTTGTGCGTCGGCTGAGATGGCTTCGTCGCCGGTCCCACGATGGCTGGCTGAGCTGCCTCCGCCGCCTTCTTCTGACGTCGCCTCCTCATCAGCAGCAGCACGACCACGACGGCAGCGCCAGCGACTAAAACGGCGATGAGGGTGCAGACTACGATTGCCGCCAACACGGAACCGGACATCCCGTCGCCCGACTCCGCTACGGCGAGAGATGAATCTGCCAATCAGTTAATAAAGGTTAAGGTAAAGGTAACGTTCACTTATATAACGCCGCATATGCCGCCTTCAACATCGCTGTCGTCACAGACTGAGACGGCGTTCAGCCTGAGCCGCAGCAGCCAAAGCCCGCGCCCACGGACATCGACCTTCAGCCATACAGCCACAAGTGTACCCCAGTCTTCCGTTTTAACGGTCTCCGCCTTTGTAATCCATGTAAATACACGGATTTCTACTCACTTACCGACCCCGAGGGATGGAAGGCTGAGTTGTCCTGGATGGTTGACCCATAGTGGACAGTTTACCCACAAAGTGGTCACCTGTTAACCATAGATCGGTCAAATAGCGACATACTGACCACTGAGCTACGAAATAACCGAAGGTGGCTTCGGTTATTTCTTTACTTTGCATCCACGCATAAAACACAATAGCGGGAAGATAACGACAGCATGCCCCGCATAAGCAACTTCAATCGATATTTGCTCTCGTTAACATTATTGTACACTATTCGTTGTGAACTTAGTAATGATGATGGATGACGATGATCTCAGTTAATCTGGTGAAGGGGCCGGACGCTAACTTCTTTTGACAGTCACCTTTTAACTAACACAAACTATATAAAGTTACAACTCAGTTCGTCGTGTATATTATTTTTATTTATTTATTATGTAACTCATACCTGTAACTGTGTACAGATAAATGCAAGAAGAATGATGGTAAAACCTAAAAACTAGTAAAGACAATCCGAACAGTAGCACACATATAAAATAAAAATTTAATAGTTACTGCAATAATAATAATTATTATTATAATACATGTAAACAAATTGCGCATGCAATTTCTGCAGCTTACATCATCTGCATTTTTCGCAAAATAAAAGCTTTATTGACTAAAATATAGTTAAACTTTCGTTTTAACTAGTCGGTGTCGCCAGTTAACTTTTTATATTTTAGTTAAACTACAAAAGGTAACTTTTTAGTCCATTATGCTGATCACCGATCACGCCGAAACAACAGAGAACGCAACGCCAAATTTTACACGTTTATTCAGCCGATCAGATGGAACTGAGACGCAATGAATGACGTGGTGACTGCCTTACTCGTCAAATTGGCTGTTGAATACAAGATCGTGGCGGTGTCCATGGTAACCGTTGTCATGTTAACGGTGGTTGTTGTCGACCCTGTGAACGGTGGATCGGGATCGACGTCTTCACAGAACTCGCCGATAAATCCGTACATGCATTCGCAATCATACGAGCCTGGTTTTGAGATGCATCTAGACGCCCCTTCAGCGCACGGTCTATACAGGCAAACGGTATAAAATGTAAACATTACTGTCTCAGTCAATCAACCAGCCGACCATTGCCGCATATAATTACAATAATTCTTCGTTGTTTGCGTTATTGTCACTATTGGCACTGCAAAGATTGTCAATTAATCATTAGAGACACTGCACACAAAAAATCTAAACATTATTGCAGACAAACCAGCAAAAAAGGAGAACAAAAGTCGATGCAGCACCAACAAAGTAAACAAAAGTTAACAGACAGCTGATTTAGATAACATTATCATGACACTAAACATAAATTATATGTCAGAATTAAAGTAAAAAACTATCTCCAGACATTTAATTTAAAAATCAGCTTAAAATGTTCCAAACTGTGTGTAATATGTCAGTTTTTTCATGTTTTTCTGTCATATTTCAGGTTTTAATGTACTTTTAATATACTTTTTACGTTTTTGTCACTTTTATGTTTTCCCCCTCATATCTGGATGCTTTTCTTATTGGCTGTGTTCTGTGCTGTCTTTTATTGTGCATTTTGTGTGGGCCAATTAGTTGCCATGAATGAAATGAATGAAAACTTCGCTCATTTTTTATGCTTACATGTTTCGTGTGTTGGCATCGCCGCTCAGCGTTAGGACGTCGATCGTTGGCTGGCGGACTTTCCCTGGCCTGTACCCGATCTACGGTTGCCAGGTGGCCACTTTGTACGTAAACTGTCCGCTAAGGGTCAGCCAAATAGGCCAACTTAACCTTCTATCCCTCCAGGGTCGCTAAATGTGCAGTACCATGTATTAATATTTACATGGATTACAGGGGCGGAGAACAATAAACGGCAGATTAGGGCTACGTATGGCTGTATGGCTGCAGGCAAAAGTCCAAAAGCCCGGGCCTGGGCTGCGGCCTAGGCTGTACGCCGGCTCTGTCTGTGACGCACAGCGCCGTTCGACATGCGTCTTTTGGCGCTGTGTAAGTGTAAAAGCCTTTGCTTTGCTCTTTACCTGTATTTGGTGCACATGTCGACCGGCGATTCGCAGTACTGGCCGTCCACGTTGAGCGGGCACTTGCAGGCACTGTCGCCGTTCGGGTCTTTGAAACACCGGCCGTTGTTCACGCACGGGTTGGACACGGCGCACGGATCCGAGTCCCGGTCAATTTCTGGAACGCTACAGTTGGAGCGCGGACACGTTCGCTCGCACGTCGTGTTGACCTCATCCAGTACGACACAACGCTCTCCCGGCGGACAGGATGTGTTCAGACACGGATCTGCAAAATTAGAATTAGTCGGCTTTACATTCACGTGTCTGACGAACCGTCATTCAACAAAATCGCCAGCAATAAACACCATTTCCGTCTGTCACTGCCACCGCCATCACAGAACTTCGAACGGGCGTCGTCAGCACTTTAGACAGCTTCCACAAAGCAACGGCCACCCAAGAGACTCACATTGTGTTTTACGACTTCTCAATACAGACATACTACAGGCTCTCGGGAACCATCTTTTAACAGGAGGGTCAAGGTAACATGATACAATGAATTTCACTCCACCCCTTGAAATCGTGCGGATTGTTAATGCGTTATTGGGATAAGGGCCTAGATGCAAACGATGAGTGCACTTGCCACGACACAACACAAAAGCGTCATATGCAATTTCTGACCTCAGCTCCCAAATTTTAGAAGGGTCAGTTGACCCCTGACCCGGCCTTTCCCAGCCCCTGCATATATTAGGTCACTTAAAATTAGGTGCACCGCATTTTATCTCTATATTTTATCACTGCATTTTATAACTGTTATCCCACGTGCAATATTCCGTGCTATGTTTTGTTTCATTCCATATGTGAGCCGATGTGTATTGAAACGATGTTATTATTATTAGTATATTCATGCACGGATGGATACCCCGTGGCGCAGTGGCGTACCCAGAGGGGGAGGGTTCAAACCACCCCCCCCACTGAATCTTCGAAATTTTTTGATTGTGTGTTTGCACAAAAATACTGTCCAAGCTCTGCACTTATATTTATTATATTCTAAATTTTGTACAGGAAAACGTTAAATATTGTACACTAATTAGACATTATTGCTTCAGCTTCTGGAGTACTTCGTGGCCAGACCCCCTACCGGGGCTTTGCCCCTGGGTCGTACTGGGGGACCCGTCCCCCAAACCTCCTGGTTCGACCCCTGTTTTCGATTATTCCCGGTACTCCCCTGTGAATCCCCTCCAATGTAAAATCCTGGGTACGCCTATGCTGTGGCGGCAGCCGAGCCATATGAAAATGGAGGGCAAGTGCCGCGTCTTAATTTTTGTAAGGTAAGGGCCACGCTGCCCACGCCCCGCCTTTCAAATTGCAGTGTTAAAAGTAAAGCATTCTAATTGTGCAGAGCAGCACAGTTGAACCCTCGTTTTCAGCATTGCGTCGATAAGAGACGGCAATTTGGAGTGTAATGTGAAGTAGGTCTAGAAGTAGGCTAATAGCATTTGTAGTTGTAAAATCGTGTTACAAATTAAAATGCCTTTGCGCACATACAAAAGTAGACCGACAATAAAGCATAGCAACTAAATGTAGCGGGTAAGTTAGATGGGCTTAAAACACACAAGTTCAAATCAAATCATCTTTCATTTATGGATGACAAACGCATACATAAAATAGCGGTGTTGAAACGAAATTAATAAATGCGAATGCTTTTGGTGTGATGCGACCGTGTTACTGAACGTGCGGCAAAAAACCCCCACTCGAGCGAGCTGCAAGTCGCTATCGTGACATGCGTGCCGCACAGAGCTATGACGCTGCAGTACCGTCTATATATACGCGCTATAGGACGGCGTGATTCATAACTGGTTAGACAGCTTGGCCGTCGGTTCCAGTAGCTGCACATTACCATTGCGCCACCGTTTAGCAATATTGGTCAGTCGAGGTCTCGGCCTCATAGCATACAGACTCATCAAGTGCGCGCATTTTATTATCGCTTCGGGCAGCGACAGGCCAAGCGGCGAAAAGTGACCCGACGCTCCTGTTCACATTAAGTGAGCCTAAGTAATAAAAGCCCACCACCACCACCCCTAAGCGTCATGCCCCACAATTAAGCATAAAAGCCAACGCACTTAAACATTAAAGTTGGTTACTTGGCTCTGAATATTTGCACGGTCTAACAACTGACCACCGAATGAAACGTAAACTGAGACTTTCAGCGACGCGAAACCTAAGTTTAAACTCGAAAAAAATTCGTTACACACTAAAACCAGTCAAGAGCTTTTTAAAATGTAGTTGCGCAAAAGAATGCGTTAAATTACTTTTCAACTACCGTACTCTAGCATTTCTGGCCTTGATCGTCGTCAGCATTTGACTACCATCGTGTCATGCAAAATGCGAATGAGAGAAAAACTTAACAAAACAACGAAATCAAAAGAACTTAAACTCCACGGGCAACAGAAACAATTTAATCGAATTATTACTTTACAACTGTTTTGGCCAACTTTCGCCCACCAACGTCATTCAGGGAGAGCTCATTCTTCCAGAAGAGCTGCGATGCATTCCCGTGGCGTTCAAACATCTTCTCAAGATCGAACTGTTTTGTCAATCATGTGGCTGACAATTGACAAGGTTATGTTTGAAATAATATTTATAGTTTTAAATCGTTTTCGTCCCGTTTTACGTCAATTTCATTTTTTCCATAAATTATTATTTTCCTGCTGTTGCACATTTTTGGTGGTTAAACGCCTTCTTGAATGAGCCGTTATAAAACGCATCAGATTCCCGGTCGACAACGCCTGCGGTCATCGTCGACGTCGGCATTGGACTACAGTCTACACGACTGTCCACTGTCGGCGACCGAGCGTTTCCCGTCGCCGCGGCACGAACATGGAACAGTTTGCCAGCCGAAGTGACGTCATCAAATTCTCCGCAAACCTTTAAAACCAAACTAAATTCACATTTTTATTGGAGTCGTTTTCATAGTTTCCAGATTGTCATAGTGCTTGTAAAGTGTCTGAAGTGCTTCGCCTTTTTTCAATTTTAAATTTTGTGCAACGTCAAGTAGTGATCGACTGAATGAAAATGAAAGAGATACCTGGCGCGCACGTGCTGTTGGCGCACTGACAGTCGAGCCGAGACGACGATCCGGTGTCTAAAGTTTCTCGGTTCAACGGACACTCGACGCACGGGCCGCTTCCCGGAATGTCCTTGAAACTGTTTCGTGGACAAGCTACAGACACATTATCGGCAGATTTCATTATGCTGTTGTCTCATCGAGTCTACTGGGAATTTGGGAATTGTATATTGTCTACACACAAGTCTATAAGTATTTTCAAAAATTCGCTTCTGAAAATGGCTAGCCACTGAGAGTTTTGAAAGGCGTTCTTTAAGGAAATCATTGCGATTGATTATTGAAGCAGGTTTTAAAGATCTGTTGTTATTCGCCATGCAAACCTACATTTGCAATTTCTTGCGCGCATGCTCGAGACAGTTATTGGCATTTTATTTATTATGTTTTTTGTGCATTTTATGTTAATTGTCATTTTAGTCTAATTTAATTTTTTTAATCTCATACATGTATTCCGTTGCGTATTGCAACTACATTTTAAAGTACAAGTCATTAAAGTAATTACTAACTGCTCATTCACTGTCGTCAGTCACTTACGTTGGCAGGTCGCCGTATCGTCGAGGTGGTAGCCAGGTGGACATAAGCACAGTTGAAGGGCCTTGTCCACGTCACAGTAACACCTGGAATTGGCATCGTCACTGCAGCCGTCGTTGCAGAAACTGGAGTTGAGCCGAGACAGCAGAGGTGCAGTCCCTAACCATCAAATTTCAACAACAAACATGCATCGGTTTTTGTGTATTACATAATAAAAGAGAAAAACACATAGGGAGAAATTTGGGAGAGGAATCTTTTAACGTAACATTGCCTTTGTTTGACAGATGACTTGTCAGCCGTAAGCTGTTCGCATAATTTTGTCGTGTTTTGTGTATACATTTTGGTGGCGTTTTTTTTTTATTTCTACTTGTCTTGTACGATGCTGATGTGCTGCGTATACGGCGAAATAAACATGGATGTATATAATAATAATAATAATAACCTCGACGATATTTATAATGCTGTCATCTACGGCGCCAGCCATATGCGAGAGTTCACTGTGGTTCATCTGGGCCAAAGTCGGCCAGCGCCAGGTGGCCGCCAACTCGCAGGCCAAGCTGCAA
>Ga0056116_1000439_pt1 | contig 14116 bp, 10 predicted proteins | sample WorMetOlspDAHAB2_FD_67352 | JGI IMG/M metagenome (GOLD analysis project Ga0056116, IMG submission 67352) | Marine gutless worms symbiont microbial communities from Max Planck institute for Marine Microbiology, Germany - Olavius sp. DAHAB.2 ...
TGTTATCTGCTGTAGTCTACAGCATGTGTAATAACGAGCGAAACGTACGTGTTTCAGGAATTCTGGTGGAAGGATTTGGTTGCATTCTTGCCGGAATGTGGGGAACTGGTTCGGGAACGACGTCGTACAGTGAGAATGTTGGAGCCATCGGAATAACGAAGGTCAGTCGATCACCTTTCACAGTGTACAAGAGCCTTTGTTGTGTTTCAGAGCAGTGGCGAATCCATACATTATGAAAAAAAGGTTCGAAAGACAAATGTATCAGTCTCGTCATCATTTATCGCAAATGCACACAGCGAACCCTATGCCTTCTATACGGGAAAGGGGGCTTAATGAAAAAAGTGTGAGCCAATAGGGGGCGGCCACCCCATCTAGATCATTCGAATTCGCCACTGTTTCACAGTATTCAAGTCCTTGACCATGTGGACAGTTTTGAATGAAATTGATATGATTCACCAGTGTGACTACCAGGATGACAGATGGACAAACAGACGTTCTCACAGATTTGCGACTGGTCTCTTAGCATATACAGGGTGAGCCGAAAAAATAAGCCACTTACAGAGTTATCGTTAAATGTTATTAAAACCGTTACACGTCTCAAATCAAATTTGAGTGTGAACGAAGCGCTAGAATATTATATTAATGTTCTATGCGTGAGCTAATTCGTGAAGTCAGCAAATCAATTACTATGTTTGAATCTACAATATGGGTAATATGATAAATTCATAACAGGAAACGTGAAAAAGATGAAAATAAAATAAATTTTAGGCCTACACGAATTTCCATCTAAAAGATAGTTTAGGAGTGAAATTCACAGTTACAAATGCGATATGAGGAAAGAAGAATCGCTGCCGTCATTTACCTTATATGAGGCATGCATATCGCAGCTTTGCGCCCCACGCACAGTAGTTGACGTCACAAAATTATGTCACGCTCAGAATATAACATAATTGTTCTTGATTGACACTTTAATTTGCAAAAATCTAATTTCATTGGCAGGCCTTAATACGACTTATTGCACGATGATTCTGTAGTGGCTCACTTTTTTGGGCCACCCTGTATTATCTCGCGCTTGCGTCTCGCGTTAAGAAGCAAACGTCCGATAAACACTTTTGCGCTTGCGTTTAGAATGCCAGTGATTATATACGCTAACGACGAAAACACGTTGTAACTAGGTTGCAAGTCGCAGAGTGATACAAGTCGAGGCGACGTACATGCTGCTGTTTGGCATGATCGGCAAATTTGGAGCTCTCTTTGTCACCATTCCCGAGCCAGTCATTGGAGGCGTTTTCTTGGTCATGTTCGGTAATTATTCGCTGTGTTCGGCAAAAATTCGATCTTGGAGAACCATGCATTTACTTAACGGTATGATTGAATAGGCTGATCTAGCCTAAACATCCCCTAACGACGTTAAATGTTTATTATTTAGAGACATTAATGAGATCCTGATTGAAATGGCTGTTTAAAGTGAAAGGAGTTTCACCATATCTGAAAAATAAGTAAATTATTTGCTAATTCGTGCTGCATAGGAGCTCATTTTATTAACCGACAAACACTAAAAATAAAGGCTATTCGTTTTTTTTTCAATATGAATACATATTTTCACTGTGACTGCGTTAGAAATGTGCGTTGTTTTTATTCTGCGACCTGTAGGCATTATCGCTGCGGTGGGAGTATCAAATCTACAGTATGTTGATCTCAACTCGTCGCGAAACATGTGCATATTCGGCTTCGCGTTGTTTTTCGGTCTCTCGTTTCCAAAGTGGATTGAAGAACACGGTTCATTAATAAATACAGGTCTGGTCACCGTGTTTACAGCCTTTGCTACATCCTTTACTGCAGACATTAGGCTGCTGAGGCCAACGTATTTCCCATGCGCCATTCTGTCGGTAATTCAGATGTCACAAGACCAACTCTTCTAAGCACGTAGTGGTATATGTAAAAATAGATAGGCTAATTGTTCACAAAGCTTGTATGCTTGATTTCGGCATGCATGCGTTGTCCTGAATATTCGGGAGATTTATTGACCAGATTTTGCAATCATTTGCGCTGCACTATTTCTGAAGTATTGTGTATATACAGTGTAATATGACTTTTATATTTAGTGTTGCAAGTAATGAACAGTATTGACCGCACAAAATGGGTTATATGTACAATATTTTACGCCAACTGATAATGTTATAGTGCATGTTTGGCACTTTTAGTTGGTGGGAAAATCTTATCTTATTGGCAGGTTTATTAATACCGCATGATACGATTTATTTATGATTTAAGTTAGAGATGAACCGTATTATTTGAGGCATCTTGCGCAGACTAAGTGTGCAATTGTGCTTCAGGCAGTGAAATCGCAGATCAGATATTCACAGTGCTGTTGAGCACGAGTATGTTTGTTGGTGGCGTCGTCGGCTTCATACTGGACAACACTGTTCCAGGTTTGACTTTCCGATCTTACCGATAGTGTATCCCTGTAAGTAGTTTTACCTGCAGGTATTTTTATCTGCAGGTTGCCGAGTGACGTAAATGTAATCTCCATAGTCGGCCTCGAATTAGCTGGTCGCCGAATTAATTGGAATATATTCTGATCTGCCAGTGTTGTTGCGTCTTGTTTTCTGTCAAAGATTGCTCATTTCATCAAGCTGTCTGGAATTGCAACAAAAACTGTTTGCACAGTTGAAATAAAAACAGAAATAAAACTGAAACGAAACTGAAACAAAAATTTCAAGACTGTTTTGTTTCAGCCAAAACAAAACGCCTGGCCGTGAAATGTTTTAGCTGTTTTAGCCAATCACTTTCGGTATTTGCTGTTTGAGCGCCAAACCAGAGGCGGGGGCGGGGCGATGACCAATGCGTGACGTCGTCGTAGTCTGGGCGTAACCAGTGGCGCTGACTCCATAGGGCACGATGGCACTTTTACAAATGGCTGGGCACGAGGGGGTACCATGAGTAGCAGAACAGCAAAAAGAAACTGACCAAACTGTACTGACCAACGCGAAAGCGCTCATAAAAACGACTAATTGTACATGTATATCCAAAAAAGTGGAGGGGCATAACCAAAAAATTTTTTTTCCTGCGCTTCGCGCCGGAGGTGTACCCCCATTGTCATATTTGTTCCAGCGCCACTGACTAACGCATTACTTTTTTTGGAGTAACTATATAGTAACGCGTTACATTTTATAACAGTAAATCATTCAGTAACTAGTTACTTCTTACGGAAACTAGTAATGCATATGATTTCATGTTTGTGGACTGAAGTTTGATTGACAGCATCATAGACAGCAGTCTTGCATAAACAGCGGATACTGGCTTGTGGTTGGCTAAAACAGCTAAAACGTTTCACGCTGTTTTGGCTGAAACAAACACAGTTTTGAAACTGTTTTGTTTCATTTTTACTTCAGTTTTATTTCCATTGTGCGAACAGTTCAACCTTTTGTGGCCAAGAGGCTTCAGCGCGGTTCCATGAAAATCTCCATCCTTTATTTTTTCTAGTTTTATTAATACAGTTTCAAAACCTGCTGATCATACAGGTTTCAGCGATTATAATCGGCGTCGCCTTTCGTATGTGTGCCTTTATAATTTCTGACCGGTTAAAAACGTCAGTTCGCATATCTTATCTCATAAACTTTAGTTACGCAGACATTTCTTTTCTTGCGCAAATTCCAAAAATATAATCGCTGTATAAAAACTGGTGTCTCTAGTCGCTTTTATTAAGTGTTCGAGAAATAAGTTACAGCATGCTCTCAAGCGCGCACCTTTGTGACAATTTCAACCGTTAACTGCGCGTTGTAATATATCGATTTGTTATTACTGACAAGCAGAGCGATATTACAATGACAGTCGAAAGTAGTACATCTACAGGGTGGCCCAAAAAGTAAGCCATTACCAAATGATCAAAAAATCGTATTAAATCGCTTAAAGCCTGCCAATGAGATTATATTTATTCGTCAAATTAAAGTATGAATCGACCACTATAATACTAGTCGTTGGTATTATATATTCTGTGCGTGACCTAATTTTTAACCTCAATAACTATGCCTGACCCGCAAACTAGCGATATGCGTCAGATACGGTAAATGATGTCAGCGCTTCCCCTAGCATCAGCTCGCTTTAGAAAACTGTGAATTCTATCTTTAAACAATCTCTTAGATAAAGATTTATGTAAAAATTTCTTTTATTTCCATATTTTCTCTTTTGCTCTAGTTTTCAAACATTATTTTATCAGATGCGTTGATTTTATCTGCATCGCAGCTTCGAACATAGCAAGTGATGGCGTCACAAATTAGGTCACAAATATAATATTTAATACACATCTATTATATTCTTGTGCTCATTTGATAGTCAAAATTGATGAAAAATTTAACGTAACGCGTACACTTGATACTTGATGTATACTTGATAGTGGCTTACTTTTTGGGCCACCCTGTATACTTGTGCATAACAAGTAAACAACCAGACACTAAATCTAATCCCAATCCGAAACCCTACTACTAAACAGCACGCAATAGTGAACATTCAACTAAATATTGTCGCATGTCGTGCGTATCCAGACAAATTCACACGAGGCAATGTTGTTACACCGTTTGTACGAACTTTCGATTGTAATTGTCACACTTATTGACACTGCGCCAGATCCGGTGTTAAAACGCTGCTGGTGGTTATTATGACGTTGATCTCGCAGGCACCGAGGAGGAGCGTGGAATGGCGCAGTGGCGCGAGCACCTGCGCGGCGAACAGCGCCAGCAGAGCAAAGAGTCGGCGTCGAAGGAACCAGCGTCCGACGGTTACGACCTTCCGTGCGGAATGGCTTACATCAGGCGCTGGACCCTCTTCAAGTTCGTCCCGTTCTGCCCAACGTTCCTCATCGACGCGAAACCGGGCCAGACGGACGACGGCGCCGCGGCGGATGACGCGGAAGGCGCTGTAGTGACGGTGAATTAAGACGAAGGCGCTGGAGTGACGGTATCAAGAGCCAGCAGCACCAACTCGCGTCGAGGCGTGCGCTACCAGCGCAGGATGTCCGTCGTCATGCGGTTCTGACCAATACTACATGAGGTGCAGTGACGCCATTGAAAACCATGCCGCCATGTTAGGAGGTATACTCAGCGAAAACGAAGAGTGCGTTAAAATGCGCATCGGTCTGACAATTCTTATACCAAGGTTATTCGAATACCATGTTTTTCGAGCGGTTCATTTAATTCCATTTTCACACACAAGCGTTTGCGAGCATGCGCGCGCAATTAAGTTTAAGGCATATGCAAAGGCATATGACATGGCACCATAAGCCGTATACCGCAGCTGCAGCGGCGTTTCGTGTCACAAACAAAGCGGGCGTTCAGGCTGTAGGCTAAGCCTTCACCCACAGACTTTGACCTACGACCAAACAGCCATACACAGCCCCGGTCTGCCGTTTAATAGTCTTCACCCCCGTAATCGATGTAATTACATGGATTACTACTCATTTACAGACTCCGAGGGATGGAAGGCTGAGTTGGCCTGGACAGCAGTTACACTGCTGCAACTTAGTATTTCTCCAACATGGCGGCGGTATCTATTGTACACAGAATGACGTCACTGTTACCCCATACGTGCGTTGCACGCAGTTCAGTCATCTATGTAAAAGGTAGAAATTAGTTGTAGTGTATAGATCATGTTCGGCCAGTCTTATGCCTGCATTCACAACTTTGATGTGTGCGCTTGTACGCTGTACGTCTGATCAGTTTTTTTTGTCTGCCACACGCGCGTCAGGACGCGTTCGTTATGGTACTTTTGCGCAACGTTTATTGACCGTTCGCCAAATTTATGTGAATATTGTTCGTATGCGCAAGTAAGGGTTGCCAAATTCCCCAAACTTTTCCACATTTTCAGCCTCGAAATGTAAGGAAACAAGTGAAACTTTTTCACACGAACTGTACTTGTAACTGCAATTCTCCCCAAGCGGTGGCTAAAATGACCGCATTAACAACTGCTGGTAAAATGCCAATATTCTATTAGAAGAAAAACCCAATGACTTTCACTGACCATCCCTGAATTCCCTGACTTACCTAGTTTTCGCAGACATGTGGAAACTCGGAACTAAGTAAGTAAGAGCATTTCTAGAGCCTGCAGTTAAACAGGTTCACACTGCGCTGTGGTCTCCTGCCCAAATACACACGGTTTCAGCGACTGCATAAAATGGCTGTGTGACAAGTCCGGCTGTTTATCAGCGGATTGTTCCAATGCACAGAGCGCTGTCGATCTGGATAGCGGCACCAACGAAAACAGTAAGAATTCATTGGTTGGAAAATTCACTGTGCCACGCAGCGCTAACAAAGTTTTGCCATATGAAGATGGAATTCACAGGCGCACAAATATTTGCATTTTTTTGGAAAAGTTAGAACATGATCGGTCTGTTGTTTATAACTGAATGTTGTGACAGTACAGTACTGCGATAGTTTCTACCGTTGTTTCAACAGGATAGTTGCAGAACAATATACACGGTGGCCCAAAAAAGTAAGCCACTATCAAGAATCGTCATTAAATCGTATTAAAACCACCAGTGAGGCTAGATTTTTTCATCAATTTGAATATAAGATGAAATGTTATAACTTAGTATTAAATATTCTATGTGTGACCTAATGTGACGTCATCAGTTACTGTGTTTTAACCTGTGATACGGGTAAAATCAATGTGTATGATAAAATCGTGATGTAAAATAGAGAAGAGATGCAAAGCAAAGAAATTTTTATGCCAGAGGAAGACTTCGTTTATCGTATGTGACGCACATTGCTAATTTGCGTGTCACGCAGAGTTATTGACGTCACAAAGTAGGTCATGCACGGAACATTTAATACAAATGGATAATATTAGTGCTTGATTGGTACTTGAACTTGAAGAATAAATCTAATCTCATTGGCAGGCTTTTAATATGATTTAATACGATTGTTTGGTAAGTTGGTAGTAGCTTGCTTTTTTGGGCCTCCCTGTACAGCAGTTAGGCAGGCCCTAGTTTTTTCTGTTCAACAGCACGAAGTGGGTGGTAGTTATTAATTCATGTAATGTCGAGTACTATAGAAGGCACTCGATAGCATTTATACTTCTTCTACAAAGCGTAAAAAACTGCCGCCATTAACTGACTACCGTATCTGGTAAACTTTATGAACAGCTTCATTCATTCATTCATTCATTAAGCACTGATGTTGTTAAGTAATTATACTCCGTTGTAGAAATGAATTTTCAAGTTGTTGCGTTGATTATATGCGAAACTTTCCTTGATATAGCATTGTAAACGTAAAACGAACGGACGTCTTAGAAGAAAATTTACACATCCATTTCAGACTGCTGTTAATGTTGTTATAATACGATTGACAGATCACACTGTCTTCAGTAAACGAGCTTACATCACACATTGGCGACACGGACTGAAAGTTTTTTAGTTAAGGGAAAGTTGCAGGGGAAAAGTTCCCACTTTCCCCGAAAAGGGCGTACATTTGATTAACAATCTCCGTAGTTGAGACTGCAACAGTATAGTCCGACTATATAAAATGTTTTGCAGATTAACGAAGTTCATACTACTGTAGATTCAACGATCAACATCAAAAGGCACAAAAAACACGCAAACAAAAGACCACCGCCAGCCACATTTCACATCAAGTGAATAAACCATTTCACAATGATGATGGAACTAGCAGAAACTGGAAATATACACTTTTATACGGACCCTCAGAAAATGCCGGCCAACTTGCCTTTATCTAGTAGAATTTTTACACACAGCCAATACGGTCACTGTCATTGTATTACAGTCCACTGTGGCACTACACATCAGACGTTTCCTACTGTTGAAATCACAAAACGGTAGGAGATTGATTGATTGGGGTTTAACGGCACTTTCAGCACAAATAGGCTATATTGTCCCTTTGACCTGTATGTTGCAGTTTAAAAATGATAAAGGTGCCTATGTTACGTGTCTGAAAAAAGTAGGACAGAAAAACTCAGCTTAAACCGTAACCATGCTTTGCAGTGTATAGACAATATAACTCAGTACACAGCTAATGTGCTGCAAACGACAAAATTAAATTCATCACGGTTCAACATCATATGCAATCTCGAAAATTACTACAATTCAGGGCCAGTGACAGAATAAGCGAATAAAATGAAACAAACTCACGTCATGAACATTAATCCCGAGTCCTACTATGTCCAATAAATGCAAATATTTACCTCACATCCGTTAACTGTCTTCAACAATCTTCACTAGTACGAATCCTAACACATTAACCTTCCTCATCCGTCAAACCCCACATACCAAATGCCATCTAACTCGCAAAAGCTTTTGCTGGTCTGAAAATCTGCGAAAAAGCAGCCGACGCCGACAGGGACTGGATGCCCAAAAGAGCTGTAGCAGAAAACTCGATAAACAAGAGTAGAAAAGGCCTGCAAGACAAGCAATATATACACTTGAGTTCACACGTTCTACCATTTACGAATTTATGTTACAAAAACTGTATACTTGATAGTGACTACCACAAATACGCTGAGTGCAACGTTTACAGAGCTGAGAAGTGGCTGTGGATTTTGGGCACAAAATATGTGGTTGATTATAATTTTATAACTAAAATTCTGCAGATCAATTATCATCATTATGTCAAAGAATTCTGCTCACTTGGAAGCAATCGTAGCAAAGATGTGGCAAAACATGCAGCGGCTATTTATATCAATGTGCAATTTTAAAAAGTGACTTCATTGGCAAGAATAATGCCGCTGCCTGCGAGACAGAAAGGTGGTTTCCTCAAAGTCAATAAAATAAGTTTCAGAGATAACGAAAAGCAGAAAACAAGTTATCGATAGTGTCAGTGAGTGAAAAACAAAACATCAAACCCAAAAGTGGTTGACATCAAACAGTCGGTGCTGCACAGTGAAATTAGAAACACTAAATATAACCAATATATTACAGACAAAACAAAATGCATAGGGCAATGTACAAATGAAATGTATGATTATCAACAATCCGCTAACACACAGTTTTTTTGTGTGTGCATCTTAATATCTTTTTGTTACAATTACTCAACGACTGTCTCTCAAGTATTTTCTTTTCGATAATGTCCAGACAAAAGGTTAATACCAGTCACAACTCAAGTTAACACATCAACAAAAACACATTCGGCTGCCACAGAATCACACGTAAATATAACATTCGTCACAAGTTTCAGTAACATACAGGACAGGACAGGCACTCCTACAGCTACATTTAAACAGAACAGACAGCAATAAGAAACATGCAAGCAAAAAGCATCACAAACAGACAGTGATATAACAATCTGCGCGGAAAACATGTACAACTTCATGACTGAAGCCGGAAGCCATTCGCCGACTAAAAGCAGACACCGCCACGCGCGAGATTAAACCCGATGTGACTCTGGTTGTAAATCAATGACATCACGCTGCCGTACGACTCGATCACGATCGGCCCATTCACATCGTTCACCTGTGCACCTCCGAGAACCTTGTTTGCAGCCGCAGTGGCGGAATCGATGAAGTCTCCCACATCGTACTTTGCGGTCTCGCGTTCTTCCGGCTTGTACGCCAGCAAATGGTGAGACAGTGTCACATATCCAATGTCTTCGCACATCGGATTCCACCGCTGCAGAAAGGACGGCTCTATCGTGCCCCAGTGTATGCGAACTCCACCATGTTGTCTAGGCCTATGCAAAACACACACACACACACAACATAAAGTACTTCATTCACGTTCATATAACAGAAGACAACTGTAGCCCAATTTTCATGATTAGTGCAGAATGAAGTCCACATGATGACACTCGTAAGCTGACTGATCGATTGATTGGGGTTTAACACGGCACTTTCAGCACAAATAGGCTATACCGTGCCTTTGACAAGTATGTTGCAGTTAAAAAAGTGAAATTAATGAGAAAGTTGACAATGTTATGTGTTGGGAATACATACAATAAACCATTACAATAAATACGGTAAAATCTCGATGATAAGCCACACAATTTTAACCTGAATTTGGTGACCTGAGGTTGGGATGCAGCTTATCTATAAGTCAAACTCTCCTACAAATATTTCCAGTCCGTAAAACCGCAACACTCAACTAGCAAAATGCAATTTCGGGCAGTTAGTGGTTTAGGCCAGTGATGTTTCAACGGTTAAATAAATCAGCTATTTGGTAGCTGTGTCAATGCGTTAACCACTGACTATGAAATTTGTCGAATTACCCTTCACCGGCGCTGTACTTCAGTCCGCTTCTCGATCCAACACCCGCGTACCCTGGGCCGACCATCGCGGGCAGGTGTGCCGTGCGGGTGGGTTGGTTCATCCGCACGCCCGACCGCGATGGTCGGCCCAGGGTACGCGGGCAGTTGGTCGGTCTGTGGTATCAAATTTCCTACGCTATTCAGGTGTGCAGATTCATTCACATGGGGGACGCGCATTCTAAGCAGTGGGCAACGCTAAATGCGTAATCTCTGTGAGCATACCTCGTTGACGCACTTGACAACATCCACGAAGTACACCCGTGGCTTATCTATAAAAATTAACGTTTTACCGGGCTTTTGACACATAATTTGGGCCTGCGGCTTATCTATTAATGCAGCTAATGGTCAGGATTTTACGGTAACTTTTCAATCTGGTCTTTGTAGGGGAAACCCTTCAACACAAAAGATATCATGAGAGTGTAGTCTTCCCAACCAATCACTTGGCTCACGTACTGACAAACAAAACCAAACGACACAGAAAAATACACAACGCAATACAATCCAGTAAACTTAAACAACTAAACATAATAAACACAATGAACAAAAGCTAACCCCGATTGTTGGTCATATTCATATTACCCTCGTTAGGAAATTAAGTGGCCCCTTTTGGGATACTCATATGCTGACACTCATACACTTTTTGTCAGCTGGATACAGTCACGGACCATACAGCTTCTGTGCAGCTGGACCTTAAGTCTGGAACAATCTGTGGATGGACCTCAGGCAGCCAGAGATGTCATACAGTCATTTTAGACAGTCGCTGAAGACGTTTTTATTTGGGCAAAGTGACCACAGTGCAGTGTTAATCTGTTTAACAGCACCTTCAAAATGCTCTCTAATCCGAAATGACCTGTATTGTGTCGAGTGGGGCGTTAAACTCTACTCACTCACTCACTCACTTACTTGAATGCAAATCCCATCTGCATTCACTTACATACAAACACAGTGTAGTTTTATTTAAACAGCTGTGTAATACGTACCTGACAATATCATAATTAAAGATGCCATTTAAAACTGTTAACGCAGTACTGAAGAAAACATTCTACTAGAAAATTAAGCAAAGTCTTAACTTGCTAGACGACTACTTCTGTTATATAATACATCACAAAAACTATAAGCAAAAAGAACTTACTAAAATCTGTGTATGACTTGCAACACAAAAGCCACACAAACTGCCTACAAAGCCTGATTCAGATGTCAAACAGCTGACTCTTTCTTATATGATAAACCATGCACCAAACTGTCACAACAGCAGCTGATCCTGATGCATGTCACATAAAAATTGTTGACCACTGCCATCTGTGCAATGTAGTCTTAGTCTGTTGAAAGGCAACAATAAATGGCAACTGTATTATGAAACTTCAAATGATAATAATTAAAGTGATTTTGACAGTATGGTAGTGGTACTCAAAAAAACACTTTAAACAATACCTAATCAAAATCAAAATCACGGCAAACCGGCAATACCTAACAAGAAAAATTAAGCAAAATCACTGTGTATTTTTATGTGGAAAAAACCACCACAGAATAAACACTAAAAACAGGTACGTACGGCATAAGTGACACAGCAGGATAGACTAAATCTCCGATTTGGATCTGAGTAACATGGCTGAGCAGAATGCGTCGATAATCATTAACAGCCATGCGTATGAAGTCGAAATTAACAACAAGAATGGACTTTGTAGTCAGCAGGACCAATCTCTCTTTTTCCATGTCCCAGTGATCAATTCTGTAACGAAACATCACCAAAACATTGATCATAGTAAGAAATAATAAACCCATATGCAGAGGCGGTAGAAATCGTAATTTGAGGCGAGACGGATCGTCTCAGATGAAATAATATATAATATAATGAACAAACAAACAACAAAAAATAGGCTCTTACTCTGTTAGAAGCCAAGTTCCTTCCAAGGTGCCATCAATGTTATCTTTCAGTACAGTCGTTGTGCACATTTTTATGGCATTATCCACAGCACCCTCCTGTAATATATAACATCTGGATATGTATCATATCAGACAAAGCTGTATTGATCTCAGAATTTAAAAAATGCAAACCTCTGGCCAATACACAGATCTAGCAAACAATGTCAGAGCTAAACAAATTTCTGGCAAAGTAGTTTTATCTTACGAGATTTACAGGCCGGATTTTAGGCTCAACCTTTGTCACAACTCACAACTTACGAAATATAAAGAACAGAGTCGGTACTAATTCCCGAAATTGAAATGAGTGGTTGGCAACTGTGTTGGCGACTTACCTTGAACGAAAACAAATTGTTTGCTGTGTACATCGACGTGACCATGGTTGGATTCTGAGTCACGGCGCTCTTGGAGCTGGCAGTGCTGCGCTGCGACGAGCTAAATGGCCGATCACGACTGAGTTGGACGCTGCCCCCGCGAAACTCGATGTCATCCACATCACCCAAAGGAACGCTCACTGTCGAAGCATCTGCCATTGTGGTTACCTCGACAGCCATCTAATTATCCAAATTTTCGTCAACAAACCACTCATCTAATAACAAAAACAAACTCAGATCATGTGGGCGTGGCTGTTTATTCGTGATGTCACTCCTCATACTGATGAGTATATCAGTAAGTAAATTGTGCAGTGCAAGTGTCGGTACTGTATGCAATTGCTGTGTAATCTCTCAACTTACGAAATCAAAATAGTTATTGAATACCGACTCGTTCATTCATTGCCGTATATCATTAGTGAAATGATACAGAAGCAACAGCACAACATAAAAATAGCAATAACTGCATAAACAGCTAAGAACTATAATAGTGTCCGACGTCGATCGCACTTTCAGCAAAACAAAAACAAGATAAAGACTATTTCACAAGAAACGGCTGTTTTCTGAATAAAAAAACCAGATAACAAACGAGCAACCGTTACGCACGTTATTTCAGCACGTCAAAATAATTATCACGTAGGATAATTGCAAATGAGATCAGGAATTAACACAATGCGCCAGCTGAAACACGGCTCAAAATAGCGTCGATTAGCATACACAATAGCAAAAACAGTGGGCCCATGTGACGTTTAAAAATGTCCCGAGATGAAAGCTCGGTAGTGTCCGACGTCCATCGCGTCGAACGTTTTAGACTCACTTTGAGTTTGAGATTTCTCGACGACGTTTCGACAGAGTCGTGATTTACTTTTTCAATTCCGACTTCAAATTTTTCGACGACGCGTCGGAATTTTCAGTCTGTTCTTTCTATGTTGTTTTTATTTTCTCTTAAAAGTTCATGTTAATTTTTACATAAGCACTTTTGTGCTATCAAAATTATATAGTTCCTTTTGTTCAGGCGACATTTATAGGCCTTCCGAAATATGCAAAGGGCAACCAGAATTTATGTGTGCGTTATTGCTGTAAGTAAATCACACGAACTTTTGTTGAAAGTTCGTCGACTCTCTTCGACGACGACGCCTACACCTTCACGTCGTAATTTTATTTTTCCACGACGACGCAAGGGATTCGACTTCGACTTCGACGACGAGTCGATATTTTTTCCACGACGTCGGACACTAAACCATAATCCTCTCCGCCTCCGAAATGACCTATATTGTGTCGAGTGGGGCGTTAAACTCTACTCACTCACTCACTTTGCAAGAGCATAAACTAAAGTAAAGTAAAACTATTTTATACTGCGCCCGAAAGTTGACCAGAGAGCTGGCCTACTTAGTCTGCCGCACTTAGGAAATTTAGCCGTACTGCAACGTTCACCACATCTGCCTTTACCTCGTAAGCCGACACCGCTGCTCAACAGTGCCGCACTTCTAGCTAGATTACTACTCATTTACCGACCCCGAAGGGATGGAAGGCTGAGTTGGCCTAGTTGGTTGACCCATAGCGGACGCCTTACCCACA
>Ga0056116_1000441_pt1 | contig 14090 bp, 11 predicted proteins | sample WorMetOlspDAHAB2_FD_67352 | JGI IMG/M metagenome (GOLD analysis project Ga0056116, IMG submission 67352) | Marine gutless worms symbiont microbial communities from Max Planck institute for Marine Microbiology, Germany - Olavius sp. DAHAB.2 ...
TGGAGCAAGGCCAGAAAATTCCCATGGTACCTACGTTCACATGCATGAAGCATCGAAGAGGCTTGAGGTTCTGACTAAAAAGGCGTTTCCATATGGAGCAAGGCCAGAAAATTCCCATGGCACCTACGTGCACAGAGGGTCAAGTTGGAGAGATAAACGGAGCCAGTATCCTCATCGAGTTGAATTAGAACCCCAGATTGCTAGAGGTCCTGCAAAGCTCTTTTCCGGGATCTTTCGCTCCCTTTTTTCCAGCGCAACCAAGGATTTCCAATATATCCGCCAACCAATAAACAAGTCTCTGGCGACGTTTGGTGGGAAAATGGCATCCGAGTTCATCAGAGGAGTTTTGGTAGGTACTAAGAAACTGGATTCTACTAAAATAGAGCGAGAAGGGATTAAGAGTAGTACTCGTTTTTTTAACGGGATACTAGATGCTTCTTTGAGAGACATGCGTCGCAGATCCTCTGCCAGATTTCCGAAAACTTTTCCGCGGAGAAAGCTTCGAATAAGAAGTCATGACCTTTATGATAGTGACAAAGGTCTGTTTAATACTGGCAGACCTGGCGGTTGGATGCTCCCCTTTATACCAGGGAGAAATCTGTCAAATGGACTAGGCTCCAGACTGCAAATCGCAAAAGAAGTCTTTAGATTAGGACTTTCTCCATTCTTGGAAGTCAATCGAAGAGCCAAGAGCCCTCAAAAGGACATACAAGCGCCGGCTTTAAAAGGCGGATTGTCGAGTTTTATAAGCATGTTCAGTCAAGCGCCGTCTTTAAAAGGCGGACTGTCGAGTTTTATAAGCATGTTCAGTAGGTTTTTTGGCTTAACCAACAAACAGAGCATGCTAGTGACTTCCTCAGGAACTAGAACAATGCCACTGGCGAAAGGTGGTGTCGTTTCATCTCCCACGCGTTTTCCGATAGCCAGAGGCAAATTGGGTTTGATGGGAGAAGCTGGGCCGGAGGCCATCATGCCACTGTCGAGAGGTCCGGATGGGCGACTCGGAATTTCCGCTCATGGTGGGACTGTAGTGAATAGGATTACTTTCAATATAACGACTCCGGATATCCATAGTTTTCGTCAGTCACAAGGACAATTACAGTCCATGCTGGCTCGTGCTGCAGCTAGAGGGCGACGTTGGATGTGAGGGAAGTAACTCGAACCGAATAACCCTCGTCTCCTTAATATTATCGGATATCTCGCGCGGGAAGAACAGTGCCCGCTAAAGGTAGGTCAATTCATCTGACCTTCCATGAGAAGAACTAGAGCCAATAAAGGTAGCTCAATGACTATTTCAGGATTTCGTGAAGTGTTATTTCCAGTGTCTATTGCTTTAGGAGCTACCGGCGGTCCTAAACGATACACTGAAATCGTAGCATTGGGTTCTGGGCGGGAAACTCGCAATGTGCGTTGGCGCCACTCGCGCCGTAATTACGACGCAGGGACAGGAACAAAGAGTTTCGAGGACTTGGCCATGGTGATAGCTTTCTTCGAAGAATGTCGCGGTCGCTTATATGGCTTTCGATGGTGTGATGTCCTGGATGATCGTTCCTGTTCTCCGGGATCTGTGCCCAGCTGTACAGATCAATCGATCGGGATTGGTGAACCGTACAGAAATAAGTTCCAATTGATTAAAACGTACGGCAACAGTTCCAGTGGTTACGAAAGAGTGATCACGAAACCAGTTGAAGGCTCTGTCTGTGTAGCCGTGGATGGAACAAAAAAAATAGTAGGAGAGCATTGCAGGATAGACTGTAGTACTGGAGTACTCCACTTCGAAGACAATCATGTGCCACCAGAAGGGTCACAAGTGACCGCGGGGTTCTGTTTTCATGTTCCGGTGCGGTTTGATACGGACTTCATCAACGTGGACTATTCTTCTTTTGCTGCCGGTGAAGTGGTTTCAATCCCCATTGTGGAGATATATTTGTGAAGGATATAAGCGAGGACTTCGCAGAACACATAGCCCAAAATGTTACTACAATCGCCAGAGTCTGGAAGATCCGCAGATCGGATGGTGCCGTATTTGGTTTCACGGATCACGATTGTGATATCAACTTCGATGGGGTCGTTTACAAGGCTGATACTGGTGTGGACAGTAGTGAGTCTGTCATTTCCAGTGGCCTCTCTGCCGGAGGACAAGAAGTATATGGTGCCTTGTCATCAGCAGCTATCAACGAGCAAGAATTGTTATCAGGTCTCTGGGATGGAGCTATTGTGGAGATCTGGTTGGTCAATTGGCAAAATGTCAGCCAACGGTTACATCAATCGACGTACACAATAGGAGAGGTGGTGAGAAGTGGAACACACTTCTGTGCGGAATTGCGCTCCTTGATGCAGGTTCTGGATCGAACTTCCGGACGTATTTATCAGCATCGTTGTGACGCCATGTTCGGAGATAAAGCGTGTAGCCTAAACAAGTCGCATCCTGAGTTTCAGACGCCGGGCTCTATTTCTAGTGTTGAGAGCAATAGAAAACTAAAAGTCACACTGGATAGTTCTATGCATACCTCCATGGAACAGCCAGGAGTTTTTGCTCATGGGTTGCTTCGTTTCATTTCTGGAGAGAACAAAAGTCGCAGTATGGAGATCAGACTTGATTCCGGCACTGGACGCAACCGCGTTTTAGACTTATGGCAACCGGTAGTGCTTCCTGTTGCGCTCGGCGATCGCTTTGTAGTGACAGTCGGTTGTGACAAGAGATTTGAGACTTGTCATAAACGCTTTGCCAATTCTGCGAACTTTCGTGGTTTCCCACACATACCGGGCAGTGATCATACATTATCATTAGCCCATCAATCTGTATCCCGCAAACCTGGAGAGGCTTATGTTCCCTAGGTCTGATGGAGTTCATTTTTAGGCTTCGTAAGATCGGGGAAAACTTAGGATGCATAGCTGTTAAGTCTTATCACCTGTTCCCTATTTGATTATGCGAGCCTTGTGTTTGTTGGCTTGGCTGTTTCGATGGATCAAAAATCTAGACTGGTTCACAGCTTAAGGCCCTTCTACGCGAAAAAAGGGTGTTGTATGGCAACTTTGCTGCTTTCAAAAATCAGCACAGCGATCGTTTCCAGCGCCGTGAGTATAATAGGTAGTGCGATTGGCACATATGGCGCATATCTATCAAGTCAATCCGCTGGGTCCAGGATCGATAAATCACTCTCACGACACGATATAGCCGAAGAAGAAAAACTACAGATACCAGACTTTGAAATCCAGACATCAACAGAAGGAAAACCCGTCAAAAGGGTATACGGAAGAGTCAAAATCGTAGGGCAAGTCATCTGGGCTACAAATTACGAGAAAAATAACGACAACACTACACTCGGTCCAAACAAAGACGAAGCTACCTACAGTGTCAATTTCGCAGTTGGTTTGTGCGAAGGTCCTATCAATCATGTCGGACGTATTTGGGCCAATGGAACATTACTAGAGCAGTCTACACTGAAGATACGCTGTTATCGCGGCACAGACAATCAACCAGTCGACAGTTTGATCGAGGCCAAACAATCTGATGGAGCTCCTGCATACCGGGGTCTTGCCTACGCGGTTTTCGAAGGATTTCCTCTGCATGAATACGGTAACCGTATACCTCAGCTCGCATTCGAGGTCGTCAGAGTCGTAGAGAGCATCGAGTCACAAATACGTGCGGTGGCTATAACTCCAGGAGCTACTGAGTACAGTTACGGAGTTACCCCTGTCAGAATAAAAGAGAGTCCTACTCGTGAGATTGTTGAAAACATTCACAACACATTAGGCATCACAGATTTCATGGCATCCCTAGATGAACTACAGGAGATGTGTCCAAATCTGAAACGAATATCTCTGGTTGTCCCTTGGTTTGGAAATGATTTGCGTGCTTCACACTGCAAACTCCAGCCAAAGATGGCAGCAGAAATCGAGAACCGTAACATGTCTAATTGGTGGGTGGGTGGAGCTGTTCATAGCTACAACGAAAACGAAGAAAGAGTCAGCTTACACCAGGGACGAGGTGCATACGGAGGAACACCATCCGACGACACGGTGATAGAAGCCATAAACGAAATACACAGACGTGGCTTAAAAGTCACATTACATCCCACCATACTCATGGATATCCCAGAGGACAACGAGTTACCCAATCCCTTCGGAACAGGTGTAGGACAACCTGCTTATCCATGGTGTGGTCATATCACCTGTTATCCCGCACCAGGACAACCAGGAAGTCCCGCCAACACTAAATCAGTCATAGACCAGGTTCATGCATTCGTGGGGGAGATCCCTCATGATAATTTTTTTATTGGAGATAGCGCCCCAAGGAGTATGGGCTTCGCACGAATGATATTACACTACGCGGAGTTGGCCAGCCTAGCATGTGCAGATGGATGTGGAATAGACAGTTTTCTGCTGTCTTCCTCGCTGCCAGGTCTCACGTTACTACGCAGCAGCGCTGACGGGTGGTATTATCCCTTCGTAGAACTGCTCTTACGACTCGCTCCTATTGTAAGACGTATTTCCCCCGGTATAAAAGTATCTTACGGCGCCGATTGGTCAGAATGGTATGGGCATCCTACAAAGGATGCTGCTGGACGAGAGTGTTTCTATTTCCACTTGGATAGCTTTTGGGCTTCGCCTCACGTATCTTTCGTAGGGATCACTAACCATATCCCACTTTCAGACTGGCGATATGGAAATCACCTGGATGCCAATAAGGCAAACTCAGTGTATGATATAGACTACCTGAAAGGAAACATTTCCTCTGGCGAATACTACGATTGGTATTACGCCAGTCAGGATGATCGTGACAATCAAATAAGGTCACCGATATCAGATGATCGCCACGGAAGGCCATGGATGTTTCGAGCGAAGGACTTTTCCAATTGGTGGAGCAATCGCCATATTGAGCGTCCAGGCCCTCGGGCAAAGAGAAGACCGAGCCCATGGGTACCGGAGTCCAAACCGATTGTGTTCACATCAATTGGATGTCCAGCACTAGACCTAGGTGCCAATCAACCATACGTCTTGAGGCATCAAAAATCTACCGGGACTTCCTCTCCGTATTTTTCGAGAGGAGCAAGAGATGACTTCATGATGCGTCGCTTTATCGAAGCTCACATGGCGACATGGAGTAAAGAAAGTTCTATAAACCCTATCTCAAGTGTTTACGACGGAAAAATGGTAGATCCTGAAGGCGTGGTATGGTGGAGCTGGGATGCTAGACCTTTCCCTCACTTTCCTGCTTTGTCTGACGTCTGGTCGGATACCAAGTCTTGGTTTACCGGACCTTTCCTCAACGGGAGGCTGGGTGGACCTAGCATAGAGACTCTGCTCCGCGCCATCCTGAATGATTACGGCTTCGATCACATAAAAGTGGAGTTCAGTGCCATCTCAGGGCAGATAGAAGGATATGTCATTGACAATCGTATATCAGCACGTGCTGCCTTAGAGCCCTTGCTTACATGCTTCTTGGTCGACGCTCACGACATCGGTACAGGGATCAGGTTCAGTGGTCGTAATAGGAAGTCTGTTGCAAGTCTGTCGCGTGACGACATGATCGAGACTGAGGATAAGCCTCTATTTGAAATGCGGCGAACCCAAGAGAATGAGTTACCTTCTTCTATTTCTGTGAATGTATATGATTTACTACGCGACTTTCACAGGACTACTGTCACTTCTAGTCGTTCCTCGATAGAGAATACGCGGATTGCGACTGCGAACCTTCCGATTGTCGCGCCTATCGACTGGATGTTTGGTTTGGTAGAGTCTTGGTTGCAGGATGTCTGGTCCTCTCGTGAAACGATTTGCTTTAATCTCTCGCGGAATTGGCTGCGTCTAGAGCCAGGAGATATCATCGATATCGATTTGGAGTATCCACAGGGAACCGCAACGCATCATAATTTTAGTCGGCGTAGTGCGATAATTGAGAAAATCGAAGACAATCTGGGTAGGCGTATTGAAGCACGTGTCATAGATCCTGAAGTCCTCACACCGAAGAAGGCAGAAGGACGTCAGAGACATAGTGCTATTCCGAATCTTATTGGTAAACCGCATGTCATAGTCATCGATGCCCCCAGAAGTGTAGAGACCAGTGAAGCTCATAAGCCCCTGATCGCGGCCTCTGCGATCCCATGGCCTGGCGCATTGTCGATCTGGCGCTGCATGCCAGGGGAACACTGGAAGCCAATTGGGAGTGTACCTCGCAGTGCCACCTGTGGTGAGACGGTCTTGCCGTTTCCTGATGGTGTAGTGAACTTATGGGATGATATAAGCGTTCTGAGAGTAAAACTGTATTCTGGTTCACTGTCATCTTATTCCGAAGAAGATGTGCTCAATGGTGCAAATATGGCTGCGGTTCAAGATACTTCTGGTGATTGGGAGGTATTTCAATTTCAGAATGCAGTTCTAGTCGAGGAAAATACTTGGGAGCTGTCTAGATTTCTGAGGGGGAAATATGTTTCTGGTCCTGCTATCAGGGGAAACAACTCAGAGAGGATTAAACTACCTTCTGACGGTTCGGAGTTCCTGGTTCATACCGGGAGCTTCTTTACACTACCTTCTAAAAGACCATTTGTCTTGCTTGATGACACGTTGGTTGCACTCGATATCAGCATGAGAGATATTGGATCGCCTGTATCTTTGAAGATCGGTCCTTCTTGTTATGACTACAGACATTCTTCTTATGTTGCTGTGCAGTTTGTTCCTTCGGCTGTCGCTTTAAGGCCTTGCCCTCCTGCACACATAAGAATGCAACACGATTCTCATTCGAGAGAAGGGATAGAGTTGACTTGGGTGAGACAATCTCGTGCTCCGGGAGCCGACTCTTGGGTTCTCAGAGATATACCGATGCACGAAAGTGAAGAGAAATACGAGGTAGAGACCGGGTTGATCTCGAAATCCTCATTTTCTAGTAGGTCGCGCTGGGTAGTTCATCGGCGGATAAGCCAACATGCCAATAGGTTGTTTGATAAATACATGCTTGGAATATCAAATTATGGAACAGGGTTGTCAAAGCGGTTCCAGGTAAGCATTGCACAAGTCGGCACGGTATCCGGTTCAAGTCAAAAGTTCGTCCATACTCTTAATTTGCATGGTCTGACAGGTGCCAGGTAACCATTGCACAAGTCGACAAGGTATTTGGTTCAAGTCAAAACTTAGTCAATACTCTTAATTTGCATGTGTAGTCGATAGGAGTTTTTCTCAGATGATTGAAAAGACAAGAAACCTCGCTTTACCACTGATCACGGATTCGCAAGCCCAAAAGCACATAACGCACAATGAAGCGTTAGCAATGTTGGATGCGTTGGTCCATGCTTCAGTTATAGCAAAGGATGTGGAGAGCCCCCCTAGTCTTCGGAGGGTAGGAGACGCTTATCTCATAGCTAAAAGACAAATAGGTGGAACAGAACATAGGATCAATAATTGGGACTATAAAAGCAATCAGTTGGCCGTTTGTGTGAGCCCCGCAGGTCGGTATGGAAAGTGGAATTTTTTCACTCCGAGGGAAGGTTGGATTGTATGGGTTATCAATGAAAAACGTCATTATATTTACACAGATGATAACTGGTACGTCCTGGATGAAAGGACGAGTTCTTCTGGTGCTAGCACAGAATGGCTCAAGACGAATTCCGCTTTGATTACTGCAACCAATACTGACGAAGGTGGAACAGGCGACTTGACTTTAGTACTCAGGAAGGAAGATGATGATAAAAAGACCTCTCTTTTGTTCAAAACTGGTGACACCCCTCGTATGGAGATAGCGACAGCTAAGGAGGCATACGGTGACCCTGGTTATAGGCAGCATCTGTCTGAGGGTTTCCGGTTCAACATTTTCCCTCCAGACTATAATCAATGGCATACTATTATTAACATGGCTTGCCTGAAGAGGTTTCTTATAGAGTTTGGAACAGGCTTAGTGCCAATGGTAGATGGTAGGTATAGTGTTGGTACGGTCGGTAGAGCCTGGGGTGGTGTTGTGGCTCGTAGGTTGCATAGTACAGAGGGTTTCAGCACTTACTCTGACGAGCGGTTGAAAGAGTCTATTGATTATAACAACGTTCCTGGTCTTGACTTTGTCAACAGACTTCGCCCTGTCACTTATAAGAATATTGATCAGGCTTGTTCGCATGATGATGCGAAGGTAGATATCGAATTAGAAGACCAAGACATCGAGCAGGACATCGATAGAGATTGCGATCTTATTGCTCAAGATGCCTCGGAAGTATTAGATGAAGGTGGTAAGAAGGGTAGGGGACCCCATTGTGGTTTTATCTCTCAAGATATTCAGGACTTGCTTCAAGAGAGCCCTCTTGCTTTATTATATGTAGATGAGGATTCTAAAGATCAGCTAGCGTGCCTGATTTACGATGAGTTTGTTCCCATTCTTACCAAAGCGATTCAAGAATTAACCGCACGTGTGGTTCAGCTCGAGGCGGCTCAAGAGTCCAGGCAAGTATAACGATCAGGCGATGAACTGGACTCTGCAATACAAAAGGAGTTGTGACTCAGGTACCTTCCTCTATAGTGGTATTTCCGGAAATCCAATTCAGCATAAGATTTAGTCCCCAGGTTCAGGCTCTCTGGTCGCTTACCTCCCCATCGCATAGGCAAGTCGTCGCGTGTAATGTAGGAGCGATTCCAGGTCTTTGCATTCCTGGCGAGATCGGTTTCCGTTCTTCGAATTCATGGCGAGATATTTCTCAGGTTTTCGCAGTCCTGGCGGGAGCCCTTTTCCGTTCTTCGAATTCATGGCGAGATATTTCTCAGGTTTTCGCAGTCCTGGCGGGAGCCCTTTTCCGTTCTCCGAATTCATGGCGAGATATTTCTCAGGTTTTCGCAGTCCTGGCGGGAGCCGTTTCAGATAGAACAAACCGTTTGACTTTATCGAAGGCCCGAGTCTCAATTTGACGAACTCTCTCGCGGCTGACTCCAAAGACAGAAGCAAGAGACTCTAAGGTGATTGGCTTATCGGCTAAATATCGAGCCTCAAAAATACGCTTCTCACGATGGTTTAAATTAGAAAGAGCACTTTCCAATAAGGCCTTCCGCTGATCATACAGCTGCCTTGCCTCAAACCTCGCTTCTTGGTTAGGTGATCCGTCTACAAGACAATCCTGCCACTCCAGTTTGTCTTCTTTGTCTTCACCGACAGACAACTGGGCGTTGAGTGAGACATCCCCATACAGACGTCGATTCATAGACACGACATCCCCCTCAGAAACTCCCAAGTTATCCGCAATCACTTCGACCTGGTCAGGTCTGAGATCCCAATCATTTAGGGCTCTGATCCGGCTCTTGGCTTGGCGCAACTTGAAAAACAGACGCTTCTGAGCAGCAGTGGTTCCTATTTTGACCAAGCTCCAGGTTCGTAGTATGTACTCCTGAATTGCGGCCTTTATCCACCACAATGCATAGGTCGCTAGGCGGAAACCTTTGTCCGGCTTAAAACGTTTTACCGCCTGCATGAGCCCGACATTTCCTTCGGATATCACCTCCGCTATAGGCAAACCGTAGCCGCGATATCCCATCGCTACCCTGGCAACGAGCCGGAGATGAGATGTTATCAATCGTTCAGCTGCTATCATATCCTTGTGTTCGAGGTATCGTTTGGTGAGCATATACTCCTCTTGTGCTTCCAACATTGGAAACTGACGTATCTCTCTGAGATATCTTGAAAGACCATCTTCGACTGATACACTTACCGGAAACACAGCAGTTCTGCTCATACTGTATTTAATTCTCCCGAGCCCATGAAGGCTACAAACGACCAACACAAGGAAGGTATTCTAATGCTTTGGTCCGGATAACGCCAGGAAATAATCAAAGTATGCAGATTATTTTTAACCACTAGTGTGTTTTTTACTTTGTGAACTGCCGGTTAGTTTGATAGCATGACCTTCATCCTAGGGATTGAACCTGATTTCACGTATGTCGTGCACTGGTCTGTTTCTGGTGATATGCGTTTCGGTTGTTTCTGAAAGTTGAGGGTATTCTTCGTGTCTGAGAAGCAGCATGCTCCGCTTATGCCTGTAGCTACGGCGGTGTGGCTTGTGGATAATACGTCTTTGTCTTTTGAACAAATTGCTGAGTTCTGCCATCTTCATATCTTGGAAGTGCTTTCCATTGCAGATGGTGATGGAGCAAAAGGCATTCGGGGATTAAATCCGGTAATCGCTGGGCAGTTGACAGAGGAAGAAATAGCCTTGGCTACAGAGGACCCGACACATCAGTTGCGTGTCAGCAGGGAGGGGCTACCTGCATTTCTTGTCGATCGCAAGAAGAAGGGGAAGGTACGCAAGTACACTCCAATTTCCAGACGTCATGATCGTCCTAACGCGATTCTGTGGCTGTTGCGTTTTTGTCCTAATTTAAGTGATGCTGCTGTGGTCCGGTTGGTGCGGACTACGAGGAATACAGTACAGCAGATCCGCGAACGCACGCACCGGGATATCTCCAACCTAGTACCTAAGGATCCTGTGGGTCTCGGATTGTGCACGCAGGTGGAACTGGATCTGGAAGTCGGAAAGGTCTCAGAGCATGACGCGGAACTGACTGAGTTAGGCCAGGGATTGGACGCAGATCACAGCATCATCAGACCGGACAGTGATTACATCATGTCTCCTGCTGACTTGTTTAGTACACCTCAGAAGAAGGTGTCCGAGATCGCAGAATATGACAATCTATCGAGTTTCGGTGCGGTAAAGACAAAACGAACAGAAGAAACAGACGATTCCTGAGGTGTTTATTCGTCGGATGTGGTTATTCACCAGTCGGTCTTGAGCTGTGTTACGCGCCGGATGTGGTTCTGCACTAGTCGGTCTTGAGCTGTGTTACGCGCCGGATGTGGTTCTGCACTAGTCGGTCTTGAGCTGTGTTACGCGCCGGATGTGGTTCTGCACTAGTCGGTCTTGAGCTTTGTTACGCGCCGGATGTGGTTCTGCACTAGTCGGTCTTGAGCTGTGTTACGCCGATTGTGTATGGTCTGTTCAGAGCCTTATTCATTCCCTGATATGGTCGGCATGTAGTTCAATCTCATCCACCGTATGATTTTTCACCCTTTTCGTTCGACATGTGGTTTTAAGATTTCAGTTTCAAACACCAAATCGTGTTACTTTGTAGTTCTGATCCTGTTTGTTTCGTAAAAGGTGAATGTTGTGGAAGAAGCAATAGCTGCTGTGCATCTGAAAGAGACCATCCTGGTCTTAGCCATAGCAGGCGTCGCTGTTCCCTTCATGTTATATCACTGGGGGGTCAGTCCTGTCCTCGGATATCTAGGAATGGGGGTGCTCCTTGGACCACATGGATTGGGGCATCTAGCCAAGGGAGTTCCTCTGCTTTCCATAATTACAATAGAGGAGGCTCGAGTAGCTGACATAACAGGGGTGGCCACATTCGGTGTTGTCTTTTTGTTGTTTCTCATCGGGATAGAGTTGTCTTTGCAGCGCTTGGCAACCATGAGGGCTTGGGTCTTTGGCATAGGAGGGGCTCAGGTCATACTGTCCACTAGTCTGCTGGCCTCTTTGTTTGTGTACTTTGCGGACTTCAAACCTATTGCTGCCCTGATCGTTGGAGCAAGTCTAGCCCTGTCGTCCACTGCGATCGTGATTGAGGTGTTGACACGATCCAAGAGGACAGCATCCACGACAGGTCGCTTGTTAGTGTCGGTATTGCTGTTGCAAGACTTGGCTGTTGTACCCATACTGTTGTTGCTTAACACTCTGGCTGGCAAAGGCGAGCAAAGTGTCACGCTCGGTTTATGTATTGCATTTTTTCAAGCTGTTTGCGCTATTGCTTGTATCTTCGCGGTAGGTCGTCTGGTGATGAAGCCTTTATTCAGGACAGTAACAGCGACTGGCATTCCGGAACTGTTCATGGCCACCACTTTGCTGGTGATTATAGTTGCTTCTGTTGCTACGGCCTTTGCTGGCCTTTCGATGGCTCTTGGAGCCTTTATGGCTGGCCTGCTGTTGGCGGAAACGAAGTATAGTCGTGCAGTGGAGACCATCATCAATCCATTTAAGGGTCTATTGCTTGGTGTTTTCTTCTTTTCTGTTGGCATGCAAGTAGAGTTGGCGGTTCTCATCAAGCATCCTGTATTGATTCCGACATTAGCCATCACTTTGAGTTTTATCAAAGGCCTGGTGATGTTTTGTATAGCTCGCCTGGCCGGTATAAATAAGGCTTCGGCGATTGAAGGAGCTTTTTTGATCGCTCCTGGAGGTGAATTTGCCTTTATCATTCTAGGGATAGCGACTTCTCTCAGTTTGCTATCGGGTGAGATCGGGGATATCAGCTTAACAGTTGTTTCTGTGACTATGGTATTTCTACCGCTTATGGCTAAGCTTGGTCGTAGGATCGCAGATAATATTAGGGGGATACCTTCTTCCGACGAAGACGTCTTAATCCCTTCTGGTGGATGAAGATTGCTGGTCTTCATTGTTTTCTTCGGCTATCTCTGCACCCGACGGGACAAGCATAGGATATCCGGGGGGTACGGGGGATTATATTCCGGTCCTCGAATCAATAATCACCTGCCGTTCCGATTCTGATGATTCACCACCCTGCATCCTCATGTATTGACATCTCGTTTGTGATCATAGGTATTTGTGCTTTGTCACGTGTCATATACAGGCTTGCTGTACTTGGATATTGCAGGATCATGCAACTTCGATTTTCAGATTGCGACTAGCTGGTTTTGTTCTAGAGTCTCCATGCTTGTTCGATGCGCTTGGCCGGAACAGGTAAAAGAAGGCATTGGAAATGTGTCAACAAGAGCTAGCAAGCTTTATGTGAATATAAATAGAAACTCTGTCTGGCGATTTGGAATATAATTGCCTGGTGTTTTGTTTTTTTACTTCGCCATTGTTGAATGTATGGGAGTACAAATTGTTTTTAGTGAGGAATCTCCTTTGAAAGACCTGGTTTTGACGTATCAACTGCTTATTTTTGTAGAAGAAAATTCCCAAACGTTATGTCAATTGTCTTACTTCAGTATATGCCCGAAAAGAGTTGGATGGATCATTGATACAAGCTTCCAGAGCACGCAGTGAGACCAAGCAGACGAGATCGTTTGGGTGAAAATCTTATACATTCCAGCCTTGCACTTGAGATATGCTTGAGTTTGGGCGGTATTTCGTTTACTGGATACCCAATGGTTGTGTCGTTGAGTCCTCCAATGCACTTCCTGGTTAGACTGGTGGCTCGTTTGGTGGAGGCTTGTTATTTCTCGATCCCGGTTGAAATATTTCGTGTGATCCGGGACAGATCTATTTTGTAATTGTTTCCCTGTTTTACAAGGTGGGTTTGGTTCGTTGTAGTTGTTGTGAGGCTTGTTACAAGGATACGTCAAGATGAACAAAAGTGAGTTGATTAAAAAGGTAGCAGCTAAAATGGGAGCTACTAAAGTCGTGGCTACTGATGCAGTGGATGCGGTTTTCTCTGTTATCACGGAAGAGTTGGCCTCTCATGCAGATGTGAGACTGCCTGGATTTGGCAACTTCTCTGTTTCTGAACGCGCAGCCTCAGAGGTTCGGAACCCTCGAACTGGAGAACCAATCCGCATAGAAGCTCAAAAGATACCAAAGTTTAAAGCAGGGAAGGCACTGAAGACTGCTGTGAACGAGGAGACTGTATGAGGTTTATAGTGGTGGAGGGAGAGGAGCTATTGCAGTAGACACTGCCTTTTTGGGTGATAGAGCCATGTAAGTTCGGATGTCATTGAAGCTAACGGTTTTTAGGGACTCTCGGTTTTGTTCATGTGATGGACGAGCGTGTGATCCTCACAGAGTCTCTGTAGGGGACCTGGTGTCTTTCGAGTGCGCTGTGCGTGATCATGGTATCGTGCAGACCAGACCTGGCTTCATAAAGTGCTGGGTCGAAGCGTTATGGTTCGTGTGACAAGACTCCATCAGGGTACAGACCCAGTCGTGCAGGTGATCCTGTACGCTGGTTGACCTAGTACATTTCCTTGATGCGATATTGCGTTCGCATTTGACGGGGATTTCTCACGGCATGGACCAGCTCGGACAGGTGATCCTGTAGGCTGGTTGACCTAGTACATTTCCTTGATGCGATATTGCGTTCGCATTTGATGGGGATTTCTCACGGCATGGATC
>Ga0056116_1000442_pt1 | contig 14079 bp, 9 predicted proteins | sample WorMetOlspDAHAB2_FD_67352 | JGI IMG/M metagenome (GOLD analysis project Ga0056116, IMG submission 67352) | Marine gutless worms symbiont microbial communities from Max Planck institute for Marine Microbiology, Germany - Olavius sp. DAHAB.2 ...
TCAATGGATTGATGATTTGCGGCGCACATGGCAGCGTAATTCTCAGGGTAAACCGGCAAGACATCCATCGCATAAAGAAACTCCACCGGCGCACCGCTGGTAATCCAGGCAATGGGCTTTTCCTTAGTGGTTTTGGCTTCAATGTAGTAGTTCGTCAGAAGCTCTTTCATTTTGTGGTAGGCGTCGAATTTCGTCATGATGGGCCTTCTCTCTCCCAAATTAGTTTTAATTCATCATTTTTCCAGCATTTCACAAAAGGCGCTGATTCTGGTTCGGACGGCGTCGAAGTTAGTCATGGTCAATTCAAGGTCTATGAAAGCAACCGGAAGGCCTGCGTCTTTAAGATGTTTCATGAGCTGGGGACGATCAAAGGCATCAGGTTCGCAAAACTTGATGTACCAGAACAAGACACCATCGGCACCGGATTCATTTACTTTATTCAGTAAATATGGATGTCGATCGTTATCCGGGTTATAAATACAGCAGCACGGAGCCGGCTTGAACAGGAAGTCCGTGATGCCTTCAACCAGATTATGGATGTTCAGCTCCTCTTTTGCAGCAGTTCGCCAGCCATTGGCAAAATCGTCATCAACAATACAAACATCTAATTCATCAAATATTTTGTATATTTCAAGCGGATCAAAAACCATACCGGAAAGATACAGATTGGGACGATTTGCTCGATCACCCTCCAGTCCTGCCAGATTCTGCAGTAGTTCTTCGAGCATGCGGTTATAAGCATCAGCCGGCAGAAAAAATCCGGACTTGATAGCGGTATAAAAATCATGGTTTTTGACAAATCCGGGCATTTCACGCCGGATCCGGTAGAGGCGGCGTTGCAGTTCGCGCGTGCGTCCATGCAATTTCGCAGCATGGGCCAGAGAGTCAGACGTAATTTTATTGCCAGTGATCTCTTCCAACCCATCCGTTACGGATTTTACGACACTGGTAAGATAATTGTGCCGGGCTTCCGCGGTCCGGGTGATCGGTATTGAAAGTTCCAGCGTCGGCTTGCTGAAAACCCGTCGATAAATTTCGCGCAGATTGATTAACGTATCGCAAAGCGAGGTAAAGGCATAAGCCTTGACCATGGATGCGGCATCTCGCATCTCCAGTTCCATCACAGACCGCGCCACTGAACAACAATAGGATTGAAGATAGGCATCCGCCTTTTCAATCGGCAAATTATTGCCCCACAGCTGGACCGGGTAGCCCCCCGCCGCCTCGATCAACTCCAGCGGGAAATAAGCCGGCATGACGCCGATGACCGGGCGGTCCAATTCCGCTTCATACTTCCGGATAGTGCTGGAAACATTATTTACAACGTCATGGAAAATTTGAAACACGGTAGATCTCCTGAAAGATTAATAGATTCAGATGAGCGATTCATTTATTTCAATACGTTAGCCTTAAAAATTTGGGGTGATGGAGCACTGGAGTGTTGGAGTGATGGATAGGATTGAATCCTATCTGATTTTATACCCAAACTAAACTGAACGACACCTATATGAAAATATAGGTCTAACCAAGCAAATGCGCGGGCGTGGATAAACCACACCCCTACATATTTAAGGATAGCTTTTGTAGGGATGGAGTTTATCACTATCCGCCAAAAGCAAATTATCGCAGCAAATCGATCAGTTTTACTCCATTGCTTCAAGTACCCCCCTGTGTCAACGGCCTGCAGCCTTAATAAACTAGCGCTGAACACAGAGCCACTCCCCATTATCTTCTAACAAAAAAACAAACATATTTTCTGCTGACCTAACTACAAGGCATCAAACTACCCAAAACGCTCGGTCCTGTCATTCAAGCAAAATTGGCCCGTCAGCAGGTAAGCAGAAAAGATTACCAATCGTAATTTTCGCGCTCAATGATGGTCGCCACACCCTGTCCACCGCCGACGCAGGCATTGGCGCAGCCGTAACGACCGCCTTTGGCTTCGAGAACGCGTGCCAGGGTGCCGGTCAACCGAACGCCGGTAGCGCCCAGGGCATGCCCGATAGCCGTACCGCCGCCCATGACATTAACACGATCGGGATCCAGCCCCAGTTCCTTGATACAGTTCAGCGCCACGATGCAGAAAGCTTCGTTGATTTCCCAATAGTCAATGTCGGAAGCCTTCAGTCCGGCGGCATCCAAAGCCCGCTGACTGGCCGGAACCGGCCCATGCCCCATAATGGTCGGATCGACACCGGCGAAACCGATGGAACGAATGGTCGCCAGGGGTTTGATACCTTTGGCCTTGGCCGTCTCTTTGGACATGAGCATCATGGATGTTGCCGCGGCATTTAAAGGTGAAGAAATACCGGCCGTAATGACACCGTCCTTTTTAAAAGCCGGTCTCAAATTGGCCATGCCTTTCAGGGTTGCGTCATCCCGAATGGCCTGGTCTTTATCGACTGTCATGACCGATCCGTCAGCCTGGGGGGCTTCAATCGGCAGTATTTCGCCATCAAAGAAGCCATCCTTCTGAGCCTGGGATGCCAATTGGTGAGAGCGCACGCCCCATTTATCCATGTCTTCTTTGGTATATTCAGTCTGAGCGAAAAGTTTTTCCGCCGTGAGGCCCATATTCATTGTGGTCATCATGTCCCAGTGCTGATATTTCGAGTCCATAAACAGGGACATATTGGGTGCCACGAGTCCGCGATCGGTTGTCGTGCCGCCCATGGGAACTCGGGTCATATGTTCCATGCCGCCAATCATAACGATGTCGGCGAAATTCTGTGCAATTTCCATGAAACCGATTTGAATGGCAGCCATGGCCGATCCGCACTGCTGGTCCACAAATTTTGCCGGGATGGTTTCCGGCAGGTTGGCCAGAAGTATGGGTGAACGTCCACCATAGGCCCACTGCTCGCCAACCCCGGTGGCACAGCCGATCAGGAAATCCTCTATTTCTTTGGCATCGATGCCGACTCGGTCAATCAACTCGGGCAACACTTTTGCCAGAAGTTCATCCGCCCGCATGTTGCAGAACCAGTCCCGGGCCGGGTCATTGGGTCGGGAACGCGATTGGGCAGTTCTTAAATATCCGGCGATTACGACGTCTCTCATAGCATTTTCCTCCTTTATTATCCTAATAGTTTCTGAGCATTAATTTTTACTGCCTATGAAAATTCCAAATCTCAAACACCAAAATACAAATAATGTCCAAATTCGAAATTCCAATATCCGAAACCTTCGTAACACTTAATTGATCTGCGCAAACAAAGTGCCTGTTTTGAATTTCGGTCATTTGTATTTGTTTGAAATTTGATTTTTGGTGCTTGGAATTTTTATATTAGCTATACAGTTATTCTTGATAAAATGTTTTACCGACTTCGGCCATATCCTTGATCAAATTTGCCGGTTTGAACCGAACCCCGTATTGTTTTTCGAGTTCTGCCAGTTTTTGATAAATATTTTTCAAACCCCATTTATCGGCGTAGCGCAGAATGCCGCCGCGGTATGGCGGAAACCCGGTACCGTATATCATAGCCAGATCCATGTCTTGCGGGCGGTCGCAAATGCCTTCTTCCATCATGTAGGCGGCCTCATTAATGCCGTTGGCCAGCATGAGATCTATCACATCCTGTTCCGATATTTCCTTGGATGGAATGCCGTTGTCATCAAGATATTTTTTGGCAACCTCCTGGACTTTCGGATTAGGTACCGGAGTACCGCTGCTGTAGTCAAAATATCCAGAGCCGGTTTTACGGCCATAGCAACCGGTTTGATAGACCAGTTCGGTCAGCGGATGCACCTGGTAGCGCTCTCCCAATTTTTTTTCAAATGTTTTGCCCACATGATAATTGATGTCGATTCCGGTGAGATCGGCCAGAGTAGCCGGGCCCATGGGCATTCCGAAATTCAACATGGCCTGCTCGACCAGTGCGCCGTCGACACCGTCGGCAGTCAGGTAAACTGCGCCGCCGAACAGTCCGCCAAGCTGACGCGAGACGTAAAATCCGGGACCATCATTGACGACCACCGGAGTTTTTTTGATGAACTTGCCAAACGCCACGCTGGTAGCCAAAGTTTGATCCGAAGTTTGCTCGGCACAGATGATTTCCAAAAGCGGCATTCGGTTTGCGGGATTAAAAAAATGCAGTCCGATCATTCTGCCCGGATCTTTTAGAACCGAGGCCAGTTCTGTAACCGGCAGCGCGGAGGTATTGGTACCAAAGATCACATCCGGCCGGCAAACCGCCTCCAATTTTTTCCAGATGTCCTGTTTAACCTGCATATCCTCCAGCACCGCTTCAATAATGAGATCGACATCCTTGACGTCCTCCAGATTGGTGGTGGTTGTCAATTGCTTTTCGATCATATTGTCAAGATCGGCCTGTTTCATCCGCCGTTTCTTGATCGGATAGGCGAAAGTTTTACGGATAGCCGTAACGCCTTTTTCGAGGGCCGCATCGTTGATATCCCACAGAAAGGTCTCGCATCCGGCTTTAAGCAATAGATTCACGATACCGGATCCCATGACACCGCCGCCCAGCATGGCAACTCTTTTTATTTTGGCCGGTTTAAGGCCTTCGGTGCGCGGCAATCTGCCTGCTGAACGGGTGTTAAGGAAAATGCCGATCAGGTTTTTGGCTACATCCGAGACTGCGCAATCGGCAAACAGATCTGCTTCTCTTTTCAGATCAGCTTCGATATCATAGCTGAGCCCTTTGTCAATCGCTTCAAGGGCTTTAAAGGGTGCGATATATCCTTTCGCCTGGGCCGCTGTCATGGCCTTGGTGAAATCCATAAAGTCTTTCTTCTCGGCGGTACTCGGCAGCCGGAAGTTAACGTTGCGGGTCGCCCTTACCTTGCGGTTCAGTAATCCGCCGGTGAACAAACCGGCCGCCTTGATTGCGGTATCCACCAACTTTTCCTCGTCGGTCACTTCGTCCACCAGGCCGCGTTGCAAAGCGAGTTCCGATTTAATGGGCTTGCCCATAATTATCATTTCCAGGCCATAGCGCAGACCGACCAAGCGGGGTAACCGCTGGGTTCCGCCGGCACCGGGGATCAGACCGATCTGTACCTCGGGCTGCCCCAGATTAATACCCTTGACTGCAACCCGATAGTGGCAGCACATGGCAATCTCCAGGCCGCCGCCCAGGCAGTTGCCGTTGATGGCCGCCACAACAGCCTTGGGTCCGGTTTCGATGTGGTTCATAAACTTCATACCTTCCATCATCCCCGATACCAGTTCTTCTTTGTTGGTGATATGCTGAATTTCAGTGATATCAGCGCCGGCAATAAAATTTTTGCCGGTTCCGGTTAAAACGATGGCTTTGACAGTGTCATCCCCGTAGGCCTCACCAAAGGCTTCCGCCAGATCCGCTCGAAACTGTTTTGACAGCTGATTAACCGGTGGGTTGTTCATCGTGAACACGGCCACGTTGTCCCTCAGTTCCACCTGAATTGTTTGGTAGTCGGTTTTCATGACTGTAAACCCCCTTGTTGTTGATTAGTTATTTGTTATTGGTTGTTAGTCTGTAGCATAAGTAATTGGTCAATATTAAGTTATAATTATTAATTGAATTCGCATGCTAATACCAGATTGGTGTCAGGAAAAAACCACCAGAGCTGAGCCTTGATTGCTGAAATTCAAAATTATAAATCAAGTTTATGTCTCGGAATCGAGACCAACAAGCCATCCCCTTGTATCATCATGCGATTCAACAGGCGGGGATAAACCCTGCCACTACGGACGAAGCGCTATCTAAATAGTAGCGGCGGGGTTTATCCCCGCCCGCAAGGACTTGATTGTCGTTTCGATCGCTTATTTAAGGTTGTCATCAGTTGCTCGTTATTAGCTATTGGTAATTCGCCATGGATTAGTGGAATTTATCACCAACCACTATTCCCAGATACCAATAACGTAAAACAAATAACTATGAATTTTTCTTCTTAGCCGCTTCCTCATCCCGCAACACTTTTCTGAGAATTTTGCCGACCGCTGATTTGGGAAGTTCATCGCGAAATTCGATGATTTTGGGCGATTTGTAGGCGGCAAGTTTCTCTTTGCAAAAACTGATGACATCTTCCTCGGTTAATACTTCACCTGCTTTGGGAACAACAAAGGCTTTGACCGTTTCGCCCCGGTATTCATCCGCAATTCCGATTGATACCGCATCGGCGATCTTGGGATGCTGATAGAGCACCTCATCGATTTCCCGTGGATAGATATTGTACCCTCCGGCAATAATCATGTCTTTTTTGCGGTCCACGATGGCAAAATAGTCATCTTCATCCTGTACAACGATGTCTCCGGTGTACAGCCAGCCGTCTTTCATCTGGCCCGCAGTTTCCGTGGGATTGTTCCAGTATTCTTTCATGGTCAATGGACTGCGTATAATCAATTCTCCCGGTTGCCCCCTGGGAACTTCCTCCTCACCGGCGTCTAGATCGACGACCCTCACATCCGTATCCGGAAAGGGGATGCCAATGCTGCCAGCTTTTTTCATCCCGAACAGGGGATTGGCGATTCCAAGGGAGGTGGTTTCGCTCATTCCCCATCCTTCGCCGTAGGTGATGCCCATATCCTGGGTCTGTTCGATAAGCTCCGTGGGCATGGGCCCACCGCCGCTGTTGAACAAGCCTAGTTTTTTGCCCAGTTCCAACTCCTCGGCCCTGGCATGGTTGATGACGGCGTTGATCATGGTCGGTACGGCCGGGAAAAAGGTGATTTTCTCGAAATTAGCCAGCAGGCCCATAAATTCATCGAGATCAAAACGCGGCACCAGAATTTGAGTGGCACAGTTAAACATGCCCCAGTTTAATACCACAACCGTTCCATAGACATGGAAGAACGGCAGGACTGCCATGACAATGCGTTTTTCGGGGGGCGTCAGATCTGTAAAAGCGGAACCCCACAGCGAGCACTGCATAGTGGCCGCCACTAGATTACCGTGGGTAAGAACAGCGCCTTTGGGCAGACCGGTGGTGCCGCCGGTAAACTGAATCAGGGCCGGGTCTTCAGGCAATATGTCTATCCGCGGCACCCGGGTGCCGGAGGCATTTTCCAGTACCTGGGAAAAATGATGCCACCCTTCTTCCAGTTCCAATTCCTCGGGTGTGCTCTGTCCGAATCCGTCGATGTAGTCCGTCACCCGCGTAACGACAACCCGGGCGAATTCCACTTCCCGGCAAAGCGGTCGAATATTCGGCAGCACCATATCGAAGGTAATCAGCGTGGACACCCCGGTATCGGAGGTAAGGGCTTTCAATTCATCAACCGTATACATGGGGTTCAGGTTAACGACTACGGCACCCAGGGTCAATGCGGCATAATAGGCAATTATATACTGGGGACAATTCGGCAGGTGAATCCCGATGCGGTCGCCTTTTTTAATGCCCATCTCTCCCAGTGCATTGGCCATGCGCAGAACCTGCTGTTTGAGCTCCCAGAAGGTTATTTCCGTACCGTAAAAATTGGTTGCCGGTTTATCCGGAAAATTACCGGCAGGAATATCCAATAAATATTGGGCGGAAATACGCGGGTACCGGATGGTTAAAGGAACATTGTAATCATAATGTCGCTGCCAGGGTCTGTTTTCCATATTTCACCTCCTAGTGTTTAATGCTCCATAGCTCAAAGCTCAAAGCTGATAGCAAAACTTTCAGTGGTAATAGAACTTCGAGATCCGACTGATTTCGTTGCATGTCCACTTCAAAAGCCTCTTAGGTTTGTGCTCAAATAAATGGAAATCTCTGCAAAAGCGTCATTTTCGCGGCTGAAAGCCGCTCCCACCATCTCCAGTTCCCAATTTCTTCTTTGTTACCGGAACCCGCATTCAAAATCATCATACCTTCTCACCTTCCGATCTTCCCAACTTCTTATTTTTCCAGCTTCCGCACTCCGACTTCCGCATTCTTATATTCCCCCAAAACCCTCATCGGCGATTTCGATGGCTGCGGCGCAACCGCCTTGGATGGCCTCCATCTTGCCGGATGTCAGCGGAAGCTCCGTTTTGATAAAAAATTCGGCTGTTTTGATTTGGCCTTCATAAAAAGCGACGTCTTTTCGCTTCGGTTTGCCGGCAAGCTTTTCACTGGCCACGGCCGCCCGCCACAACAGCATCCAGGCCATGATGGTGTCTCCCATGGCATATAAAAACGGCAGGGCATGGGCGAAGGCCACTTTAAAGTTTTCAGACATAGCCATTTTACCGATGTGCATTGCAATTTCACCGAGGTGATTGGCGGTGTTCTCAACAGTTTCGGCGAGATCTTTTAAGTTGTCAAATTCTTTAGCCCGTGCAGCTGTTTTTTGAATTTCTACCAGAAAATTCATAAAAACCATTCCCTTTTTCATACCTATTTTACGCGCCAGAAGATCCATGGCCTGGATTCCGCTGGTACCTTCATAAATCGAGGTGATCTTACAGTCCCGCGTATATTGTTCAACCAGGTAATCTCTTGTGTACCCGGCCCCGCCGAAGACCTGGATGGCTTGAACGCAGACTTCGTGCCCTTTTACAGCCATATAATCTTTAACGATGGGGGTCAACATCGAGAATAAATCTTCGAAGCGCTCCTGTTCTTCTTTGGAATCGGTAATCAGTGCTTGGGATCCGCTGCGGGTCATGAAATAGAAAAAGCTGCGCATACCGTCAACATAAGATTTCATCCACAGCAGATTACGGCGAACATCCGGATGCCGGATGATGGCCACTGAAGACGCACCATGATCCGCAAAATTCTCGAGGTCTCGGCCCTGGATCCGCTCCCGGGCATAATTGACGGCCAGCAGATACGCGGCGGAAGCATAAGACATGCCCTGCAGGCCGGTACTCATGCGAGCGTGATTGATCATGTTGAACATGATCTTCATTCCCTGGCGTTCTTCTCCCAGCAGATATCCGATGCAATTTCCCTTGCTGCCCAGCGTCATGCTGCAGGTCGCACTGGCATGGATCCCGTGTTTTTCTTCAACGCCCGAACAGACGATATCATTGCGCTCACCCAGGCTGCCATCGTCATTGACAAAATATTTCGGAACGATAAACAGGGAGATGCCCTTGGTGCCGGGCGGGTCACCTTCGATCCGCGCCAGTACCGGGTTGATAATATTTTCAGCCAGATCATGTTCACCGTTCGTAATAAATATTTTACTGCCGGTCAGCGAGTAAGTTCTATCATCATTTCTAACCGCTGTTGTCGTCAAGGCGCCGACATCGGATCCGGCTTCGGATTCGGTCAGCAGCATTGTCCCGCCCCACTCTGCAGATGTGAGCTTTTTGACGTATTTATCTTTTTGTTCCGGCGTGCCGTACAGGTTAATGATGTGTGCGGTACCGTTACCCATGGTTGCATAACAGTATAGGGGCCAATTGGATCCTAAAAAATACTCGGCGGCGGCGGCCCCGATAAAGGCCGGTGCGCCCTGCCCTCCCATTTCCTCGGATACCCCAAGGTTATTCCATTCACCCTCTAAAATAAGTTTAAATACCCGATGAAAACTGTCCGGGACCTTGACCGTGCCGTTTTCCAGCTTGACCCCTTGTTCGTCTCCTTCGGCCATCAAGGGCAGTAACTCCTTGATCGCCAGCGCCCGGGCTTCAGTCAGAATCATGTCACAGGTTTTACGGTTGAATTCCTGGTAATTTTCATTTTTGAGGATTTCTTCACATTCCATCTGTTCCCAGATGACAAAATCCTGGTCTCGTCTGTCTGCTACTTGTTGTGCCATCGTATAAAACTCCTTTATATTAAAATATATTTTACAACAGTATACACAAAATTCATTTTTGATGCCCTAACCCGAATAAGCCGGAACCCGAAGAAAAACAATCGTGATAATAAATCTTTTCATATAATGCAAAGATTGCACAATTAGGACTCTAACTAAAGGTCCTCCCATAGTTTGTCAACTAAGGAAGAATATATTTAATAAATTCTGCAAAACATGCAATGCAATACATGAATATCGTGCAATCAACTACACATGAATATCATTAATAATATTATGTAAAATTTGTCAATATAAATTTTTGAAATTTTAGCTTGACATTTTTTAGCATTCTGAATTATTGATGATGATCAAACCTATGTTTGGAATTATTGCACTTCTCGCCCCTTCACCCTAAACTGAGGAATCCATGAAGATCAGTGAATTGGTCAAGCGAACCGGAGTCCCTAAGGAGACCATTCATTTTTATATCCGCGAGGGATTGCTACGGAAACCACGCAAATCCGGTGTAAATTCAGCCGAATATAATGAACGCTATGTTGACCGGATTCAGTTGATTAAAGACCTGCGGGATAATTATTATCTTCCGATTCCTGAGATTAAAAAAGTTGTTAAAGAATTCAACAAACAATCCCCCGCTGACCAGGCCGTTTCGCAATTTTACAGCCGATTTTTTCGACCTGCAGACCGTCTGCTTGCCAGAGAGGTAATCGGTAAAAAAGCTTTTCGACAAGCAACCGGATTGGGTCGAAAGTGGCTTGACAAAGCGGAGGAATGGGACCTCATCACGCCCGTAAAGCGCAACGTGGATCAGGTTTATTCTCCGGATGATCTAGCAATCGGCAAGCTAATGGTAGATATGGATCAACTTGGCTTTGGTCCTAAAGATGGCTTTGATCCGGAAGATCTTCGACAGATAGCTGAATTTCTTAAAAAATATGTGGCCACCGTTTCACGGAAATATTACGAAAACAATCTTGAAAAATTAACATCAAAAGAATACGTTGAAAGAGCCCCCCAGTATCACGAAGTCATCAGTTTATTTTTTTACCATCTTTACCGCAAATTTATCCGGGAAGCCACCAAGCGTTTAATTGAGCAACGCAAGCCCAAAGACACCAGATAAACGCCTCGGAATTCCTGTAACCTATTGTAATTAAATCTATTTTTGTGGGAATTCTCATTTGTGGACCATATGTAATGATGGAATAGTGGAATTTTGGAATACAGAGTGTAAAAAGCGGAATAAGAAAGGAGGTGAAAAAACTCGTTCGGAAATTGGTCTAAGATTATTCATATGTTGAATTCACCAATGACCACAACTAAGGGAGGCAAATCATGAAACGTTCGAAAAAGTTTTGCATGGCAATTGTTATAATTACCTGTTTGTGTTTGATAGCACTTCCCCAGGCCATGGCAGCCGGTCTCGCCAGTTTTGACACCAACAAAATGGGCGACATGTCCGACTTTGACCCCAACAACCCGATAATCCCCACCGGAGATACCATCAAGATCGCTCTGATGGCGTCCTTTTCCGGACCGGCCGCTGTTGTGGGACAGATTTATTTTATCTCAGTACAGTGGGCAGCTCATGACATCAACAAACGCGGCGGCATCATGGTGGACGGCAAAAGGAAAATGGTTCAGGTCATCAAGGCCAATACGGAATCTAAGACAGCTATTGCTAAAAAGGTAGCCGAACGAATGATCCTGCAGGAAAAAGTCGACGTGCTGTGGGGTACCAACGGCAGCCACATCATGAAAGTCATCAACCAGGTGGCCAAGAAATATAAAAAGATTGCCCAATGCGCCGCGTCCCTGTCGGATGACCTCTACGATGCCAAAAACTTCACCCGTTATTCCTTCATGAGTTCATTTCAGACCAACCAGATCGGCCGGGCGGCAGCCTATTATTATGGCAAACGGCAAAAGGAAAAAAAATTCTATATCCTCTGCCAGGATTACCTGTTCGGCCATGCAATGGCCAATGGCTTCAAACAGGGTCTGAAGGAATATTATCCTGATGCCGAACTCGTCGGCGAGGACTATCACAAACTTTTCCTGACGGACTTTGCCCCCTTTTTAACCAAGATAAAAGCCTCCGGAGCCGAAGTTATCTATACCGGTGATTGGATCCCGGACGCCGCCAATCTTCTCAAACAGGCCCGGCAAATGGGTATCATGCTGCCCTTTGCCAATACATTCCTGGACGAGCCCAATATGCTTCACGAAGTCGGGGTCGAGGGCACCAAAGGCTTGCTGAATATTTCCCAGTACGGCGCTGAAAACCCGGCTTTCAAAACACCCGAACAGATAAAATACTATAAAACCTGGAACAATCTGTGGAAGACTAAGTGGCAAGCACCCTATAACACCCGGCTGTATGAACACGGAACCGGCAACATTGGGTCATACACCCAGCAGACTTACTGGCTGCTGAGTGTAATTGAGAGGGCCGGCAGTACGGATCCTGAAAAAATCATCAAGACCTGGGAGGGCGACTCCTACCGCATGGTAAACGGCAAAGTAATCACCATGCGGGCCAAGGATCACAAGGCGATCCAAAACCTTCATGCCGTTGAGTTTGTCCCGCCGGAAGAACAGAAACAATCTTTCAATATTGAACCCTACTACTTCTACAAGGGCACTTCCAGTGTGGGCCCCGTCTTTACGATACCGGCTGATAAGATCATGCCGTTGCTGGACCCGGATTTGAAACGGACCAAGTAAAGAGGCAGGCAATGAGAAGTTTTTTGGTGACTTTTTGTGTTGTCCGAATTTAACGATTCGGTTGACACCGTGCTGATAGCGGGCGGGGATAAACCCCGCCCCCACTCACAAGAAACATTTCAAATATAGAGGTGTGGTTTATCCCCACCCGAATATTTGACAGACTAATTTTGTGTGTTGGAAGGCATAATAAAATAGTGGTTAAAATAAACTGCCCGACAGTTCATTTTAAGCATTCTTTTATTTCAATTCAGGAGGATAAACTTATGAGTCCGACGACTGCGATGTATGTTTCACAGGGTATACATGGATTGGCATACGGGATGATACTGTTCCTGTTGGCCTCCGGCCTAACCCTGATCTTCGGCATGATGGGAATTTTGAACCTGGCCCACGCCGCTTTCTTTATGCTGGCTGCCTATTTTTGTTACCAGGTGCTGGCCATGACAGGCAGTTTCTGGCTGGCGCTGCTGATAGCACCCATTGCGGCTGCTTTTTTCGGTATTCTGCTCGAGCGATTTCTTTTAAGACGGGTGCACGCATTCGGACACATTGGTGAATTGATATTGACCGTGGGAGTCTCACTGGTCATTTTGGAAAGCGTCAAAGTGTTCTGGGGGACCGAGTTTCTTTACATAACGGTTCCGCCGGTCTTGCAGGGCCTTGTCTCATTTGGGGGCCTTGATTACCCGATTTACCGGCTTTTCGTGATTGGATTGTCCCTCGTGGTTTTAGGTATTCTGGCCCTGATTCTATACAAAACCCGTCTGGGTATGGTGGTGCGTGCGGCCGTTTCCGATGCCGATATGGTCAATTCCCTAGGGATCAATGTACCCCTGCTTTTTATGTTTGTTTTTGGCACCGGCACCTGGTTGGCTGGCGTGGCCGGGGTGGCCATCGCTCCCATTCTTACCGTATTTCCCGGTTTGGGCGATCAAGTGGGCCTGGATGCCTTCATGGTGGTGGTTGTGGGCGGATTCGGCAGTCTCGGTGGGGCCTTCCTGGTTTCCATCATATTCGGGCTCTTAAATTCTTATGGCGTTCAGTTCGTCTCCCAGCTGGCACCGGTCCTGATGTTTATCTTTATGGCGATTGTCCTGGTAATTAAACCCATGGGTTTATTTGGAGAAAGAGAATAATGAACAAAACAGTTAAATGGATTCTATGGGTTGTCCTGCTGGTTGCCCTGATATTCTACCCTCAGATTTTTGGCATCTACTATACCAACGTCTTCGTCACCTTTTCAATCTTTGCCCTGTATGGCGTTACCCTTAACCTTCTGTTGGGTTATTCCGGGCTCCTCAGTTTCGGACATGCCATGTTCTTCGGCACCGGGGCTTATGGTACCGCCCTGGCTCTGGAACATATCGAGGGATGCCCGTTATTGGTGGCGCTCCTGTTGGGTTTTTTGGCTGCCGTGGCCCTAGCCTTGATTTTGTGCCCGATAATGGTGCGCGTCAGCGGCACTGCATTTGCCATGCTACACTTGGCATTTGGCCAGCTCATGTTTGTCCTGGCTCTCAAATTGAGAGGGATTACCGGCGGTGAGGACGGCATCGGGGGATTTCCCATACCACCGTTAAGTATACCGGGCATCATCTCCATTGATATGGAAAATCCATTATATTTTTATTACTTTGCCATGACGGTTCTGGTGGTCAGTATCTGGA
>Ga0056116_1000443_pt1 | contig 14078 bp, 7 predicted proteins | sample WorMetOlspDAHAB2_FD_67352 | JGI IMG/M metagenome (GOLD analysis project Ga0056116, IMG submission 67352) | Marine gutless worms symbiont microbial communities from Max Planck institute for Marine Microbiology, Germany - Olavius sp. DAHAB.2 ...
CCTGCATGTGACCGAAGTGCAAGGAAATGGTGCCGCTTACCGGGTGCAGGGTTATATCGCGGGCAGCGCACTGGGTGAACTACGCTTGCCTGATGGCCTACACATGGTTAAAGAAAATGGTGACTGGAAATGGCAGGGTATCGTCGATTCAAAGCTGACAGAATGAAAGGTAAAACACCTGATCTGCTATCGGAAGGAGTTGAATAGAAAATAATAAAATAACAGCTCACCGTGCACGTGATGGTTAGGATAAATTACCCAAAATCGCGATCTGATCGATTGTTTTCATAGTGTGTAGATTGCGCTATCAAGTCCTCAATCAATGAGTCTTGAAAAAATTATTTTTCCCATTGATAATTGTGCCGTTAGATAAATTACCCTTAAGAGTGGCATCGCTGAGACTGTTGGACAAAAAAGTATCATCGGCCTCAAATATTACTATCAGATCAGGGTATTCATCATTATTAACATGATCGATACCGGCAAGATAGTTGGTCCCTCCTTCAGTCTTCACAGCAAGGCGCTCAAAATTAAGGCTGCCTATTTCAATATTGTTTACATCCAGATACGTGCTGCCGAATATAACTACCGGTATCAAGTCTTTTGCATTTTGATTCGGGTAATAGGATTTTTTGGGAGGCATTATGTCTATCGCGACAATCTGGGTGAGTTCACCCGGGGGGACAAGAAACTCCACACCATCGAAAGTCACTAGTACTAGGCTGCTATTTGTAACAGCTGAAGCGATTGTGAATGATTTCGGCTCAAATTCATAACTATTGCCGGCCCCAGCAGCTAGTGTTACTATAGTCTCATCATGAAAATAAAAATCCAAATAAACATTTCCTTTGGTCACATTTACAAGAAAGCTGTTATGCGTAACCAGTATCTGGCCCCTATTGCTGTAATTGAACATTGATCCCTGCTCGTGTTGTTGGACGGTCGTGAGGGTAGCCACCGGGGTGTCACCGTTTTTAATAATTTCAGTTCCAACATCATAAATTTTTAAAGAAGTACCATGAGCCAGCGGATTATCCCAATCTGACACCAAGGGATAAACGCTGCTATGAGCGAGGTTATCATGTCCCCAAATTGAAATTATTAAAATCAATATAATGGGTTTTAAGATTCGCATAAAGTAAGGTTCCTATTCTTTGCCTTTCGGTTAACTATAGCCTTTTCTTCTTCTATAGCAATAATAGGGCCAAATCGGTTGTTGGGATAAATCTGAATAATATCAAAATGTTTACTTGCAGTGAAGATCAACAATAGTCTAACTTTATGAAAGCAACTTGCTATATTTCAGCAAGCCTTTTCACAATTTTGAGCAATGATAGTCTCTGAAGGATTGCAGTTTTGTTTGATAAAATTGTTGAGACGACGATCGAATAAACCAATTCCGGGAAAAGATGCATTATCACCACGAGTATGAAGATACCGACTAAATTATACTCAATTGCCATTTAGTCTTGACTTTTTGCCCGAATCTTCCTGAACAACAGGTTTTTTCACCTGAAACCCCCGCACCTTTTCCATTGACTTCGGCCAGGGTAAGTGCCAAAAGCCCCTATGGTCGATTCTAATACAAGAACCTATTGGAAAATTCTCATCGCCCTAAGCCTGGTGCACTTCAGCGGTGATTTTTACAGCGCTTTCATCAATCCCCTGTATCCGCTGTTTATGGAGGAAATGGGGCTGAGTTTGGCACAGGTGGGTTTGCTCGCGGGGATATCGCGTTTTTTGATGTTCATCGTACAGCCCATGTCGGGCTATTGGGCTGATCGACATCCCTCCCGCAGTTTTATTTTGATCGGGTTGCTCATGCCGATTCTTTTCATTCCTTTGGCGGGAAGGACCACCGGTTTTTACGGCTTGCTGTTCTGTATTGTGATCGGCTCCACGGGATCTTCCCTGTTTCATCCGCCGGTCACGGGTATGGTGCCCCTGTATGCCGGCCGCAAGCTCGGACTGGCCATGTCCGTCTATAATACCGCCGGCACCCTGGCTTTCGGGGTGGGGCCGATCTTTATCACCTGGTATGTGGCACGGTTCGGCCTCGGTGCTATGCCGGCAACCATGAGTATCGGTCTATTGATCTGGGTCTATTTCTACCGGGTTATCCCCAAACCCCGGGGGGAGGACATGGCCCAATACGGCTTTATAGAAACGCTCCGGCAAACCCTGGGCAAGGTCTGGCGGCCGATCCTGTTGATTTGGATCGTAATGGTCATGCGATCGCTGGTGGGTCAGTCGTTGATGACGTTTATGCCGGTTCTGTGGGTGCAGAAAGGACATACTATCGTTTCGGCCGGCGTCCTGTTTTCCATTTTCACCCTTTCAGGGACCATGGCCGGCATTGTCTGCGGCCATCTTTCGGACCGAATGGGTTACAAACGGCTCTTATGGATTACCCACGGTCTTATGGCCCCTTTGCTGCTCGTGTTTTTACTGGTTTCCGGTATATGGATCTATCCGTCGACGATATTGGCCGGCGGCTTTAATATGGCTTCCCTGCCGCTTGGTGTGGTGATGGCTCAGAAAATCGCACCCAAGGGCCGCTCCATGGTGGCCAGCCTGATGATGGGACTGGCCTTCGGCACCGGTGGAATCCTTTCCCCCATCGTCGGCAAGCTGGGCGATATCTTTACTATCCAGAGCGTACTTCTGATACTGGTCTGCATCCCCTTGCTCTCCCTGATTCCGATTTATTTTATACCGGAAGTCGGCGATCATCATAAGGGACGTTTTGGATAAGGCCGAACAGTTTTTTTTGTCGCGGAAAACCTGGTCCTCTGGGCCCGGATCTTTACTTTTTGGGTTCTTCTGATTTGGCGGGAGTTTGGGGTAATTCCTAACGCTTTGAGATAAAGAGGCGACAATAGACGGCTATAGTGGTTCTCAAAATAAAGTTTCGCTATCCAATATGTATATCTTATTGTAAATTTGGGATTTGGGATTTTGGATCGGCAGTATCGCTTCGCTCTATCCATTAACAAAATAGGCAGAATACCTTAAATCCAAAATCCGCAATCCAAATTCTAAAATCTACCCCGCGTTCATCATCGATACATAATCTTGTCTCAAACGTATTGAAATAATGACAAGCCCTATGAATTCAGCGAGCTGCCGATTTAAGGCTGCTTAAATGTCGTAGTAGAGAAAAAACTCATGCGGATGGGGCCGCAGTTTGACATCGTTGATTTCGTTTTCGGTCTTGTAGTCAATCCACATATCGATGGCATCCTGGGTGAAAACATCGCCCTTGCGTAAAAATTCCTGGTCGGCCTTTAAGGCCTCGAGGGCCTCATCCAGTGAGCCCGGTGCGGATGGAATTTCCGCCAGCTCTTCGGGCGGCAGATTGTAAATGTCTTTATCCAGCGGATCGCCCGGGTCGATTTTATTCTGGATACCGTCGATGACCGCCATCAGGATGGCCGAGAAGGCCAGATATCCGTTGCAGGACGGATCCGGCGTCCGGAACTCTATCCGTTTGGCCTTGGGCGAGGTGGAGTACATCGGCAGTCGAACGGCTGCACTTCGGTTGCGGCTCGAGTAGGCCAGGTTGACCGGTGCCTCGAATCCCGGAACCAACCGTTTGTATGAATTGGTGGTGGGGTTGGTAAAGGCACACAGCGCCCTGCAGTGTTTCAGGATTCCGCCGATGGCATACAAGGCCTCTTGGGAAACCCCGGCGTATTTGTCGCCGGCAAACAGCGGCTGATCGCCGTTCCAGATACTGATGTGGGTGTGCATGCCGGTGCCGTTATCCTCGAAGAGCGGTTTGGGCATAAAGGTGACGGTGTGGTTGTTGCGGTAAGCCACATTTTTAAGCACATACTTAAACCACATCAACTGATCTGCCATTTGCAGCAAGGGTTTAAAGCGCATATCGATTTCCGCCTGTCCGGCCGTGGCAACTTCATGATGCTGGGCTTCAACATCAATTCCCAGCTTTTCCAAGGTCAAAACCATTTCGGAACGCAAGTCCTGAAATTTGTCCATGGGCGGAACCGGAAAATAGCCTTCTTTGTGGCGCGGTTTGTAACCCAGGTTGGGGCCTTCATCGCGGCCGGTGTTCCAACTGCCTTCGACGGAGTCTATCTCATAAAAGGCGCCAAAGCGAGTTGATTCAAACCGGATGTCATCAAAGATAAAAAATTCCGCTTCCGGGCCGATGTAAGCAACATCACCCAGCCCACTGCTTTTCAAATACGCATCTGCTTTGCGGGCAATATTTCGCGGATCGCGGGTATACGGCTCACGGGTGACCGGATCGGCGATATCGCAGATCAATGTCAGGGTAGGATGCGTATAAAAGGGATCCATCTTGGCGCTACCGGCATCCGGAATCACCAGCATGTCGCTGGCGTGAATCGGCTGCCAGCCGCGAATACTCGATCCGTCGAAGCCAAAGCCGTCTTCAAAACTGGATTCATCCAACTCGCTGATCGGCACGCTGAAGTGCTGCCAGAGCCCCGGAAAATCCATAAATCGTAAGTCAGCCAACTTTGCACCGTTTTCCTTTGCCATGTCTAATACTTCTTTAGGGTTCATTTTTCAATTTCTCCTTTGATTATAGTTAAATGCTTAAAATGCTCATTATTATTACGAATAAGGTTAGTTTCTACTACCATGTCTTTTGCCGTTGCACTCAGGCTCAATGCCTCTGAACCAGCACCCCATGCCCTGATTCTCTGTGCTCCCTGCACTAGACCGCATCGCTGCCCGTTTCGCCAGTTCTGACGCGGACGGCTTCTTCAACCGGTATCACGAAGATCTTGCCGTCACCGATTTTGTTGGTATTGGCGGCTTCACGGATTTTTTGCACGACCTGCTCGGCGCGGTCGGCTTCCACAACGATCTCAATTTTTATTTTGGGAATAAAGTCCACCACATATTCAGCTCCGCGATAGATTTCCTTGTGACCCTTTTGCCGGCCGTATCCTTTGACCTCTGAAATCGTCATTCCTTGAATACCAATTTCATTCAAAGCCTCTTTGACGTCGTCCAGCTTGAAGGGTTTGATGACCGCTTCAATTTTTTTCATAATTTTTCCCCCCTTTAGTTTATTGAAAATTGAAGATTGCAAATTGAATATTTGTGGATGTCGCTGCGCTCCGTCCTTTTTAATATTGAACTGCTGCAGGCGAACCTTAAATATTCAATTTTCAATCGAAAATATTCAATCGCTACAAGTTAGTGAAAATATCTCAATACAAATTGTTTAGCCACAAAATACGCAGATTATAATTATGGGCCTATGGTGTTTGAATCTCGAAGGCTCTTTCACCGTGCAACGAATTGTCGAGCCCGAGGATTTCGCTTTCTTCCTCAACTCTGAGGCCGCCGGTTAATAACTTGGTCATGTAGGTGACGATAAGGGTTCCAACGGCGGTAAAGGCGGCGGTGGCAACGATGGATACGATTTGAATCCAGAGTTGTTTGGGGTTGCCGTAAAACAGCCCGCGGCCCGCCTCATTGACGGCCGGGCTGGCAAACAAACCCGTGGCCAACGCTCCCCAGATGCCGCACACGCCGTGCACACCGAATGCGTCCAGTGAGTCGTCATATCCCATTTTCTGCTTGATCTTGGCGACGCTGTAAAAGCCAAGCAAACCGGCAACCAGGCCGATGATCAGCGACGACGGCATGGTGACAAATCCGGCCGCCGGCGTAATGGCAACCAGCCCGGCTACAATGCCGGACGCCAGACCCAGCACGGTGGGCTTATTGTCTACCTTCCACTCGGCAAACATCCACGCCAGAGCCCCCATGGCAGCCGACGTGTTCGTGACCAGAAAGGCGGAGCCGGCGACACCATCTGCGGCCAGCTGACTGCCGGCATTAAAGCCGAACCAGCCAAACCACAATAAAGCCGCCCCCAGCGCACAAAGTACGATGCTGGAGGGAAACATGGCTTCTTTGCCGTAACCGATTCTTTTGCCCAGCACCAGTGCCAGGACCAGACCGGCCACACCGGCATTGATGTGCACCACGTTGCCGCCCGCAAAATCGAGGGCGCCCATTTCACCCATCCAGCCGCCGCCCCATACCCAGTGGGCGATCGGGCAATATATAAAGGTGACCCACAGAATCGTAAACACAATCCATGATGAAAACTTCATGCGATCGACAATCGAGCCCAGGACCAGCGCGACGGTGATGCAGGCGAATGTCATTTGAAACAGAGCGAAAACATAGGTTGGGATGCTGCCCGAGAGGCTGTCGACGCCGATGCCTGCCATGAAAACGTTTGACAAACCGCCGACAATACCGGCTTTATCCGGACCGAAAGCTAGCGTATAGCCCCACATCACCCAAATGACGCTCGTCAGACAATAGGCTACAATGGTCATGGCAAAGGTGTTCAGCAGGTTTTTATACCGCGACAGGCCGCCGTAAAAGAGTGCTAGACCGGCCGGCGTCATCATCATGACCAGGGCGGTAGATACAATTATCCAGGCCGTGTCACCTGAATTCAAACCATCGGAAGCCAGTGCTGAAGAAGACGGCACGGCCAGTAAAATCGCAATTGTCAGTAAACGCTTAAATCTCATCTTTTGAATATCTCCCCCCTTATTGGAATGTCGAATTAATGATTTTGATCTGATTTTTATCTTTCTTTCATTCGTTGAGTTAATCAAATAATTAAAAAGATAGAATTCCTCAATTCGGCATTCTTCATTCGGCATTCGACATTTGAGGAAGTCTTTCCAATACAGCCGTTTTTATAGCTTCTACTTGATCTTCTGAATCCACTTTTTGTCCGTTCAGATCCCAGACATAAAAAACATCCACCACCTGGTCGGCTTTGGTCGCAATTTTGGCGACCCAGATGTTAAGATCGCAATGAAACAGAGCATCCGTAACGTTGAAGAGCAGGCCGGGAATATCATAGGTCACAACTTCAACGATGGTAAAAAAACTGGCACTGGTGTTGTCGACCGTGATGCGGTGGGGTATCCGCCGCATCTTGGAGTTGGTCCGGCGATGCGTCGCTGTTTTTTTTCGAAGTGCCTTTGTCAGGTCCAGTTCACCGGATAAGGCCGTGGTAAGATTGTTTGCGGTTTGCTTCCATTTTTCATCTTCCATTATTTGATCCGGCGGCGGTGTGACTTCGAAAATATCCAGCGCAATATTATTGCGCCAGGTAAATGCCTGGACATCGAGAATATTGATGTTGTTGAGGGTAAATACCCCTGCAATTTTGGAGATAAGACCCGGACGGTCTTTAGCACAGATCGTAACCGAGCGAGTGTTTGCCTCGGCCGAGCGCTTAATATCCCATAAAAATTCAGCCGCCCCCAGTTGTTCGAATAGCTTGATATGTTCCAGCATGGAGCGGGCCGGCATATACAGGCGATAGCGCGGCGACATGTTATCAAACAGGGCGCCGATGTCATCTTTTGCTTTACGGGTGACAGCCGATGTGATGATGTCGATTCGCTTCTGCTTGATGATGTTGACGGCTTCTTCTGTGGCCAACTCGCCCTTTTCCAGCACGTTGAGGATTTTCAGAAAAAAATCCCTTAAAAGGGCTGCCGTCCAGCTATTCCAGGCTGCCGGACCGGTCGAGATCGAATCGGCTACGGTCAGAAGGTACAGCATTTTCAACCGTTCAACATCTTGTATCTTTCTGGCCGTGAATATGGCTGTTTCCTCGTCGCGGATATCCCTTCGGGTGGCTCTTTTAATCAGGAAAAGGTGGTTTCGGACCAGAAATTCAACGCTGGCGACGTCTGCGGCATTCATTCCCTTTTTGGTCAGAATTTTTTTAATGATGCCGGCGCCTTTGACGGCATGATCGTCATTTTCATCACCTTTGCCGACATCGTGCAACAGCGCGGCCCAGAGCAAAAGTTTCTTGTTTTTAAGCTCGCGGTAGACCTGCCCGCATAGCGGCTCCAGAGGGTTTTCTTTTTTTATTCCAAAATTTTTTAGCGTGTGAACCGTTCGCAACAAATGTTTGTCCACCGGGTAAAGATGGTATTCATCATACTGAATGCGGTTAATGATATTGCCAAATTCCGGAATATAGCGCACCAGAAAACCGGTGTTCAGCATTGTATTTAAGACATTAAAGGTCGGTGCCGGGGTTACCAGAATTCGCTCGAAAGATTCCGCGACCGGCTCGGAGCTGCGATATTTGGCATTCACCAGATAGGAAAATTCCTTGACCAGGCGCTTGGCTTCCGTGCTTAGGGGAATTTTTAAGCGTGCACTTTCTTCAAATATCTTAATCAGAAGATCCGAAGATCCCATAATTTTTTCGGGTGCGGCAAAATTAAGCAGGCCCCACTCACTGACTTCTAGGCCTTCAACCTTGCTCTGCTTCTGTGATTTTCTTCTGCGCTGGCGTTTTTTTTCCAGACCCAGTTCATACAGGAACATCAGATGCTGCTGCTTCAACGATTCCATTCGGCCGTGCAGTTCACCCAGAAATCGTTCGACCGGCTGCTGACCATTGCTTTGTTTATATTTCATGGCTTCAGCTAGCTTGATCTGGTTTTCAAAGTGCAGCTGATCGTATTTTCTGCCGCACAGGAAATGCAGGCGGTTGCGTACTTTCCAGATAAAGGACAGGGACTGTTTTAAGGACTGAAACTCTCCGTGGGACAACAGGCCGAAGTATTCCAGATCCCGGGTCTGTTTGATGCTAAACTTAATCTGGCCGATCCACCGCATGATGTGATAGTCCCGCAATCCGCCCCGGCCCTCTTTAAGGTTGGGCTCGAGCAGATAGGCCGAGTCTCCGAAATGGGCATGGCGCATTTCGTTGTTTTCAACCAGCCAGTTGATTATGGTGCGGGACTTTTTGCGAATCACCTTTACCCGCAACTGATCCATCAGATCAGAATATATATGCGACCCTCCGCAGATGAAGCGCGCATCCAGCAGCGGGGTCAAGATTTCAAAATCCTTGTTGGACAAAACGATGCACTCCTTGACAGACCGGGTGGCATAACCGACCTCGAGCCCGATATCCCATAGCGGGTAGACAATCTCCCGGATCAGGCTTTCGGCTTGATCCGGCACGCTTTTTTTAAACAGAAACAGCAGATCAACGTCGGAATGGATGCACTGCTCCTCCCGGCCATAGCCGCCCAGAGCGACGATGGCATACGGATTTTTGCTGATATCCATGCGCGGTCCGACCATGCTGGTCTCAAAGGCCTCGATGAAATAAGCATCCAGAATGCGGGCGTGCTGTTTTAAAAAGCCCCGTACTTTTCCCTGAAAAAGGCGGTCAACCAAAATCCGGGTTTTTTGCTGCAGCTGAGTTGAGGCATCTTCGTAAATGTTGTCCATATGAAATTTTGCCAGTATTGCGTTCTATTGGATTTAATCATTCCTGTATCAGCAATATATATGCCATACGATTATTAGGATAGTTATTCGTTTGATTTCAGCATATTAACATTAATTATGGCGAATGTTATAAAAAAAGCATATTACAAAATTGGAATAAATTGGTGAAGAAAGTTACAAATTTGTAACGTTGAATTTTTATTGAGTTTTGTCGGGGCGATATTTGCGGGCAGGTGTTTTAATATCGAATGAAGATTGTCGAATGACGAATGTTGTAAGGATTTCAATAATTCGACATTCGTCGTTCGTCACTCAAAAACACTTTGGTAGATTTCTGCGACTCTTTTTTGCAGGAGGTCGAATTTCTCGCGCGAGACCTTGGCCGGCTTTTCCTGTAAGCTGAGTTGGTGGGCGACGGCGCGATAGACTAAATAGGCATGCTTGAGTTGATGTGCGGTTATTTCATCCAGCGTACCGGTTTCAATCAGGGTTTGCAGGAGGCGGACATTATCGGTCCATTGCAGCAAACCGGGATTTTTGTGGGAATTGAGCAGCACCAGAAACTGAACCAAAAACTCAATGTCTACCATGGCACCGGCGTCCTGCTTGAGGTCCAACAAGTCCGCCTCGGGGTTTAACAATTCTTTGCGCATTTTTTCGCGCATCTGAACGACTTCTGCCTTTAGTTCGGGCTGCGACCGCTGCCGGGCGAGTACTTTCGAGCGGATTTTTTCAAAACGGTTGGCGATGAGGTCATCACCGCAAATCGGTCGAGCCTTAATCAGCGCCTGATGCTCCCAGGTCCAGGCTTCTGATAACTGGTACTCGCGGAACGCATCGATGTGGCTGACCAGAAGGCCTGAACTGCCGCTGGGCCTTAACCGCATGTCGATTTCGTAGGCTCTGCCGGCCCGGGTATGCGCCGTAAGAATGTGGATAACCCGCTGACCGAGGCGGTTAAAGAATTGAGCGCTGTCAATGGGGCTCTTGCCGCCGCCGGTTTGTTCGTGGGTGCCAGCATGCAGAAAAACCAGATCAAGATCAGAGCCATAGCCCAGTTCCAATCCACCTAATTTGCCGTATGCGATAACCACAAATCCTCTCTGGCGGGGTGTGTCATCCAGCCGGCAGGCCGGAGAGCCATGTTTTGCTACCAGATGGTTGAAGGCCAGATCAATCACTTCATTTAGAATAATTTCGGCAATTTCGGTGAGATAATCGCTTACCTTCATCAGGGGCAGGGTGCCGGTGACATCGGCCGTTGCCACCCGCAAAACATTGATCTGTTTGAATATACACAGCTGTTCAATCTGATACTCAAGGTCATCCGGCGCTATCAAGGCCAGGCGATGCTGCAGACCCTTTTTCATCTCACCTTTTTGCGGCGGTTGATACAGGGTGCGCGGGTCAAGCAGTTCATCCAGCAGCACCGGATGGCGTGCCAGAAACGAGGCAATCCAGGGGCTGGCATTGGATAGTTTTACCAGGTGGGCGAGGGTGGTCGGGTTTTCCAGCAGCAAGGCCAGATAGCTGGTGCGTCTTTCGATGGCTTTAATTAGATCAATAATTCGCCGCAACGTAATCAGCGGATTTTCGCAGGTTCCGATCTCCTTTAAAAATCGCGGCATTAACCTGTCGAGACGCCGACGGCCGTTGGGACTTAAGGCCTTTGTTTCCGGATCGTTTCTTAAATAATCGAGCAGGGGCAGCACCAGTTCCGGTTGATCGTAGCCCAGCGAGACCAGCGTTTGACCGGCTTGTTGGTCGTCCATCATGTTTTGCCAGATGCTATCCAGCGGAGCTTCCAATTTTGGCGGGCTTTCCCCGGCATCACCGGATTCCAACAGCATTTGAAAATGCCCGTGGACCCGGTTGCGATGACCGTCTAAGGTCAAATAAAAGGAATCGGCATCGGCAAAGTTCATGGATGCTGCCAGGCGCGATTGACCGCTGTCATCGGACGGCAGTTGGTGGGTTTGCTGATCGGAATACTCCTGCAGCCTGTTTTCTGTATTGCGTAAAAACACATAGGCTTCGGTCAGTTCGCGGTTGACTTGCCGCGGAATATTGCCCTCGTCAGCCAGCGCTTTGAGTACTTTTAATATGCCGGTTTTCTGTAATGCCGGTATCACGCCACCGCGAATCAGCTGGAAAATCTGACCGAAAAATTCAATTTCCCGTATACCGCCCGGTCCTAGTTTGATGTCGTTCGCCATGCCTTTGCGTTTGACTTCCAGGGCGATCATTTGCTTCATTTCCCGCAAAGATTCAAAGGCGCTGTAATCCAGATATCGGCGATAGATAAACGGATGCAGTTGTTCAAGCAGAAAATTCCCGGCTGCTTTCTCGCCGGCCACGGTTCTGGCCTTGATCAATGCATAGCGTTCCCATTCGCGACCCTGTTCTTGATAATACTGCTCGATACCATTAAAATCCATGGCTAAAGGCCCGCTTTCGCCAAAGGGCCTGAGTCTCAGGTCGACCCGGAACACCTGGCCGTCTGCCGTTGGTTGACCGATGACTTTTATCAAACGGCGGCACAGCCGGGAAAAAAACTCTTCATTGGTCAGGCTGCTTTCAGCGCCGCAGGTCCGGCCGCCCCTGGGGTAAGTGAAGATTAAATCCACATCGGAGGAAAAGTTCAGCTCCCGGGCGCCCAGCTTGCCCAGTCCCAGAACCACCAGATGCTGTTTTGAGCCGTCTTCGGCCGTCGGTATACCGAATTGGTCACACTGCCACTGATAAATAATCCTGAGGCTTTGATCCAGACAGGCATCCGCAAAAGCCGACAGCGCACTCATGGTTTCGGTCAGATCCGCCCAGCCGGCTAAATCCCGCCAGGCGATGCAGATCATTTCCCGGCGACGAAAGCGGCGCAACCGGCCGATCAGGGTCGCTTCATCCTTGACATCAGCCAGCAGGTCTTCAAATTTGCGTGGATAGTCGTCCGGTAGAGGATTTCGATTCAGATCATCACTGTCGATAAGGTCGGTCAGCAGGGCCGGCTCCCGGGTACAGCCGGCGGCCACGAACTCACTAAAGGCAAATACCCGCTCGATGCTATTCAGAACTTCAGGGTTGGTGATCGGCGGAATCCCGGCGGCCTCAGCCGCGGTTTGAAAGCCCTGCCAGCGTTTTTCGTAGTCTTCGATAAGTGGTTTTGGTAGGTCGTTGGGCAAGGTACGTTGTCCGTTGTGAAATAGTTCAAGAAATTCCAGTCGGTTATGAATCCGAGCCCACAGAGCCAAGCTTTGGTTTGCTCCTAAAGGGAGGCTTTATTTCAACTAAAGGAAAACCGGAGTGTTAGCGTGCTGGAGCATTGGAGTAATGGGAAAAGCACTGCCAAGCATATATGGGGCGACAAAAAGATTCGCTCATACCACCCTTATTTTTTTCTGGCCCGTTTTCCATCGTCGAGCAAATGACCATATCTCAATATGCTCTAAAACACGACTTTTACTCCTCGATCCGATTTTGATCCATAACCTAAAACGTCCAGTCCTTCATCACTCCAGTACTCCAATTTCTTCTATATCAACCCTTTCGCCTGCCATTGTCTTAATCTCCTGTGGGCGTGTTTGGCATATTCACCCTGGTTTACAGCTTGTAAATAGCGCTGGTATTCCCTGCCCGCCTGGGGGTACTGCTGCATCCCTTCATAGCAATAGCCTTTGAAGAAAAGGGTATTGGGATTGCCGGCAAGTACCTCGTCATAAAGGTTGAATTCCTCCAAGGCTCCATCATAGTCTTTTAACCGGATTTTAGCAAATCCGCTCAGATGATAGGCCTGGGCTTCCCGGGGATAGGATTGCTGGGCCATTTCGGCGTACTGGCGCCCGACGGCCCATTTTTTTTGGATCAACTGGCTTTTGGACATCATGACCAGGGCAGTGTAATCGTCGGGAGCTTTTTTGAGAGCCTTGCGTAAATGATTGTCGACCGCCGGAAAATTTTTCTTTGTCATTTCCTTTTCAGCCAGCTGCATCTGATCGATGGCGCCTTTTTTTGCTCGCAGCCGTGCGGTATTGTCCATATAGCGTTGCCGGTATAATGGGTTCATTTTGGCCGCGCTGTATTTGGTTGCGGCAGTCTGAACTGCGGTCTTGTAGCGCTCCTGGCTCATGGGATGGGTCGAAAACATAAGCTCGATCGCACTGGGCTGATGCTTTCCCATGCTTTTGAGCATGTTCATCAATCCGACCATGCCCTCTGAGCTATAGCCGGACTTTACCATATATTCCATACCCAGAGCATCCGCCTGCCGCTCATTGTCGCGGCTGTAAGATGCCAGCAGCGCGCCGGCGCCGATCTGACCCAACTGGGAGGCAATATCACCATAAAAGGACCCCTGGCTCCCGGCTGCGGCGGCAAGACCGCTGACCACCGACTGGGTGAGTTGGGTCTTTGACATTTGTTCGGCACTGTGTCTGGTGTTGACATGGCCGAGCTCGTGACCCAGCAGTGCTGCCAGCTCAGCTTCATTGTCCAGTGCAAGCATGATGCCCCGGGTGCAGGCGATGCTCCCGCCCGGAAAGGCATAGGCGTTTACGTAGTTGGCGTTGACCACCCGAAAATTATAGGGCATATGGGTGCGGTGGGTGCCGGCCACCATTCTTTTTCCGGTTTGGTCGATGTAGTCGTTTAACTTTTTATCCTGCGTCGTTCCGTAATCAGCCGAAAATTGATAGGGCGAGTATTGCCTGTCAATCTGAATTTCCTGATCTTCAGATATCAGCATCAACTGTTTTTCGCCGGTTACGGGATTGATG
>Ga0056116_1000444_pt1 | contig 14058 bp, 9 predicted proteins | sample WorMetOlspDAHAB2_FD_67352 | JGI IMG/M metagenome (GOLD analysis project Ga0056116, IMG submission 67352) | Marine gutless worms symbiont microbial communities from Max Planck institute for Marine Microbiology, Germany - Olavius sp. DAHAB.2 ...
AAAAAATACTTAATCAAGACGCTTACTATCAACACACAGACAACTCAAAACTACGGACATAACTGGCATTTAATGCAACAAGAGTGATGATATACGAGAGTAAAACTATATATCTTCGAAAAACTTAAGACGAGTAGCGCACCAAAAAAAAACGGAATTTTGATCTGACATTATAATATTTTATAATTTCCATGCTGTATTTTTTGTTAATCCGAGCTTTCTGTATGCCGCTTCACAGTGAGTTAGCAGCTGTTCTGCTCCGACAATATGGCAGGGTGTCAGTTTCGTGTCCCGCAGCGCTTAGTGGGGGCAGTCGAGTCCCGGCTGAGAGCGTGGTCCAGCCGGGTCAATAAACCATTAACTCTCTGCGGTATCGCTAACATGACCAACCACGTGCCACTGTAATTCGCAACAGATCGCCAACTGCCAGGAATGAAGCGCGAGTCGACACCAACGCCAATCCGCGCCTCAACGACGAACAAAGAACTGAACAAACCGACGGATCACATGTACAACGTAATGTGCCGATATTAGTCACTACTGGTCTTCGCCGAGACGAATAATAAACATAACGGCATTCTGTATACAGCGAAATGCGAACAGGTGTAAGCTACATCGAACATCTGCCAGTTGTGTAATACCGGCATCTCATATATCAAGCAGCACAAAGGACATCGCGTGCTATCTCCAATCTTCACCGCATGTTACTGAGGACGGAACGTGCCCCATCCGGGAATTTTGTCAATAACTATTTCAATTCATAACGCATATCGACCAATGTTACACGAACAGCATCAGCGTACAGCCACCTGAAATGAAAGCGTGATTTTTTTCATCGACATATACGGAGCTTTGGTATTTGTTGGGAAATTAGGTGTCGAAAATTACTTTTTCGTCGTAGAAGTTACGCAAAAACAGTTAAATATTTTCAAAACGAGTAAAAAAATATCGACGAAAGACGGGAAAATACGTATAGCGGGGTATTTCTGTTGCCGTAAACCAACCGACGTTTAATTTAACAGAAAGTTTATAAGTCATCCGATGCATGAAAAGGTTCCACACACGATGCAGTCGGTCGTTGAGCGCCAGCAGTGCAAGAAGAGATAATACGATTCGACACAGAGAGCTCATAACTACGGCGTGGTAGTTAATTCGCCGTGCAGTAGTTTAAACCGGCGAGGGCCATCGCTCGTCGGCTAACAACCGACGTCAGCCAAATGACAAGCTCGGTTGACGGCTTTAACTGACTAAACCGAGCAGCAGAACGAAATCTTGCATGTTATTTTTTTCCAACCGCAGAGCAAGAGCCGCTATAAACATACACGACCCACAGATGAGCTTCTCTGCTGCTTTCCGGTCGCTGCTGTTCGTGTCTGGAACGAACTATCACGTCACGTAATGTCTACACCGTCCCTGCGAGTTTTCTGCAGTCGTCTATGAAGACTCGCCCTTCTCAGCCGTTACTTCCCCCGACTTTCTGCAGTGCCTGTAAGTGACTTGTGTCATTATCGGACACTTTAATCGCTTCTGTTACTTACTTGCTTACTTACTTACTTAGTACAAGTTAAAACTGCTCGGTGTGAACAATCAGCATCCCATCGATAGACATAACTGGAAATCGAGACCGCTATCCCTTGACCGCGAGTCAACTGCACCTTTAACCAAGGCACTAGCAAGCCACACCATGGGAGAGTAAAGTATATCAACGGGAGCTAATGTCGGGTTGGCCAGCATGCCGCCCCGTAATCCCATCAATCGGTAGGCGCACATTAACGCGGCGGTAAATCGCACGCCGGCGCATAGAAATGTCATCGGCCGCACTGACCAACCAATGACCGACTGTAATGCTGCTACGGACATCCGATTCCTGCCCGGCCATAATGACCCGGCCTTGGATCGCATATACGTCGGCCCAGCGACTTAGGGCGTCTACTAAAGGTGGGGTTGGGACAACAATCTCCCACGTTTTCAGAACCGGTTTGGTCAAATTTTTTGGCTCTTAATGGGGAAGGCGTTGCTCTATATGCCATTCAAGATAAAATAATAATAAAACGACAATTTATAAAGCGCAGTAACATGGCTAGAGTCACTACAAGGGCGCCGTACAATGTTCGCTGCTCATATTCTCTGGAAACAGTTAGTCAGTGAAATAAGAACGCGAGAAAAGATGTGTCTTGAGCATGATTTTGAAAGTTGATAATGTAGGCGCGGAACGAATATCCGGTGGGAGACTGTTCCAGGTGACCGGACCAGCCACACAAAATGCCCGGTTGCCACCAAGTGGGTTACAGCTACGTTTACTGTACAGCGAATTCAATTTCGGCAGGGCTCGCTGGGACAGCAAGCAACGTTTCCCAGACACCACAGATGTGAGGAGGGGACAGGAAGAGGCCAGAAGAAAGGGTCAGGACAGGTAGCGATATGGGATACGGGTACAAGGGAAATTAGGGAACAGGGCGATATGGAAGGAAAAGCAGGGCTTGCTCCCCACGTGATCGGGTGGGGAGGGAGGGGGTTAAACACCCCAGTCAGTGACACTGAATCGATGGCTGCTGGCCCCGCAGTGTCTGCCATACGATCACTGACTGGCCAGTCGCTGAAACGGGACCCGAGCCCTGCGAAATCCGAAACAGACGGCGTGTAGAATTACCGATAATAGCGTGGTCAGTCCATTCGGCCGATGACCTAACGACCACTGCATGTTAACCACAATTAGCGCCGGGTGAAATTTACGAACTGTGTTTGAAGTTAGAATTACGGCTGGTAGAACAATAAAGAAGCGACTCTGGGTGGGGCGTTAAACTCTTGCTCAGTCGAGGCATCAGTAGGCGCCTCCGTCACTTTCACAAATATATACAACCGGTGTTACGATTCTGTTTCCAGTAAAGCGTTCGATACTATACGTATTTTACGTTGTTTTCCTACTTGAATCGTGTTTTCTACGCTTTTCAGCGTATGCAGAAACTCTTAACAATGTCTTGTCCTCATCCATCAACAATCATACTACATGCAGAAGCTGGATTCGATGGATTATCAACAAGCTACAATACTGAGTGGGAACAGTGGGCGTGACGACGACAGTTGTGAATACGAACAACGAACAGCACAACGAATGAAACTGGCTGAAAAATAAGGCCTCGGTGCTTTAATTATTGACTGTGTGGTCTCAATAACTGTTACCACTCTTATTACGTCTTAACGTTGCTTCAAAATACAAAAAAAAACCTCAGCATTAACATTTTTAGCTGTTGCAATGTGCATACTTTTTCTCGGACGGGGCGCTGACGGACCAAATCGCAGGACTGGAAAATGACAGAACTGGAAAATGACAGACCGCTATATTTCACAGTACATTATAAAATTAAATACGCGCTCTATAAATTGTCGTTTTATCACATAGTGCATTCAGCACCACCGATAAATGACGTTTATTCGCGCCTGCAATTCTCAGGGAATTAGTCGCAGCTCGTCTGGTGTTCCGGCTTCGACGCTACGACCACATCACTGACACCCTTGCAGTACTCCACTGGCTGTGTGTACCACGGGTCGACTTACAAAGTTGCGGACTTGCAGTCATGGCGTTTCGATCACTAAATGGTCTCTCTACGCCGTACCTGGATCAGCTAGTTCGTGTTGCTGATCTGCCTGGTAGTCATCATCTGTGCTGATCCTCATCACAGCGACTGCAGGTTCCGGTATATCGTCTATCTACCGTCGGCCAGCGTTCATTTTCCAGTTGCTGCATTCATCCTCTGGAACAACTTGCCTCCCGATATTCAGTCATCCACCTACCTGACAGATTTCTGCCACAATCTACAGACGTACCTGTCCTAGAATCATTTCCAGGCATTTTAACTATCCACATATCGACTTCGCTTTCGTGGACTTCGTAATGACACCTGTTATTCTTGTCAGTCAGCGATCGTCAACGCAGCCGCAGCTTCTAAACACTTCTGCGCTGTCGTATATGTATGTGTCATGGTACAACGATCGGGGGTGGCGCTGATGCCATGCGGGCACCATTCTGTCAAGCTACCCGATCAACACAGAAGCCCGAATGACGGCGTTCCGAGCGTGTTTCTGCTAAAATGAAACTGAAAATAGTTTCAAAACTTCGAAAATGTTTTTTTTTCAGTTTCATGTCAACGTGCGGACAGTTTAAGACAAGAGAGACATACAATACTAATAACTTGCTAGTAATATTCGGTCCGTCACTTTCCAAACGCACTTGACTGTTCGTGTATTTTCAGTCCGCCCTTCTCGGGACACTGAATAAAACCTGGGCGCGCCTGCACCAGAAACCAATACTGGCTTGTTACCGGAAAAGCGTAGCGGGGTCATCGCAGCACGGTTAGTGTCAAACTCCATCTAAGAGACGGACTGTCCGTCCGTTCGTTCGTCTCTTTGTCCGTTGTGTCTGTCACGAGCGTCCATCCTATGGGGGAACGAACCGCGAGTCTTCATAGAAATTTAAGCAGAAGTGATAAAATCCGGGATCAACCAATAAATACGCCTAATTTGGTCAGTTAATTATCAGGAAATTCATTGAAATTCTTGCCACCAGATGTCACATTTCTAGGCTAAAATGCAGCAAATTCTATTCCCGGCGTCTGTCCTTCCGTCCGTCTCTTACATGGAGTTTTGACACTTAGCAATCCGGTTGGATTGTTAACCGGATCAATACAGATTACAGACCCGCGATAGGCCTACTTCTCGCGCATTTTTACACGCCGCGTGTCACTATACCAACCGCCCGCGACGAGCAACGAACGCGTTTTTTATTCCGCTGATCAAAACCAAAGCAGCAGGCAACAGATACGCCAATTCGACATAAATCCTGCGTGCAGCAGGACTGTCCTGTCGACACCCGGAGCCGGAATCTGTTATCACTCGCAGCGCTCCTTCCAATAAAAAACACCGCTACGCCCAACCGGACGCACCAAGTCGTATACAAACACCGCGACCGACCTAGACAGGAGTTTTTCCAAGCATGAGCACCAGCGCGAGTCCGAAACCAAACAGTCCACTGCCGCAAAAGCAGTAATGGCGGGGTCGCGGCGCTGCGGGTTGGTGTGGGTGAAACACAAACACGGCTATAGCTCATTTCTTCGCGAGCAGGTTGCTCTTACTACAAAGAAGGCAGTGTACGCAACGGCGTCAGTTAGCCGTCCGCGTATTTGCCGAACTAGTTTAGCCGACGTCAAAACACGACCGCTGAACGGCAAACACGCACACCTGCACGCAGCCACCATGATAACCCATCCCACAGGTATGTACACAAGACGCCAATAACTCTGTTCGCTGAAACCAACTGCGAAAACTGATATGTGCAGTGCAATGCACTCGATATAACAAAGACGCTCCGCAGCAATTCGATATTTTTAAATATTAATCGCACGCTATCGTCCAAGACAGCGGCGAACATATTTTCAAGTTTGCTGCTCATAAAAATGACCCAAACATCAACCACTACCGCCGTAAACAATATATATGGCATGTATCGAACTCTTTACTGTAGGTTTGGGTGTTATTACGTCCGCATAATGGCTATTACCATTTGCTCAGTATGCGGCGCTAAAAATCATCACGGACATGCAATTTTCCACTTACCAACAGTGATGAATGGGCATACACAGTTCCTCTGATTATTGTGAAGTTTGTATAAGAAATGTGCTATATTTTTCAATAACTGGTACCCGAATTTCGCAATGACTGAAATTACCTTGAAATTCTATCGAACATTACGGAATATGTCACCAATTCGCAGATATGCTGTTAAATATGGCGCCTATGTACTTGGCTCACACACATGCGACACATCCAATAATTCGAAAATTCGCAGTAAAAACTAAGGCGTTTGCAGACTCACTGAAGACAAACACAAGGTCTGAGTCAGCGAAAGTGCTGTTCGACATAGATATATGCATGCATGTACAAGGCATTTCCCCTGTAAGTCCTATCAACCACTTGCATGTGACATGTACAGTTGTTCAACAACATTAAAATCGCAAAACAATACAAGTGAACTGACTGCATGCACTTACTGTCCTGTGCAGCGGCGGTCGTCAGCAGACAGCAGATTGCTGAGACGGCGGCAAGATGAAGTTGTAGCATGATGCCGTCGGCTCCAAGTATGCTCAAGACTCTTCTCTATATGTCACCACTTCCTCACTGACTGCCTCTACAAAAAACATACATAAAAACATTAACGCCGACATCAAAATTCACGGTTCGGCAACAAGCAACAAAAAGAATTCTGCACGCAAATGCATTACGTGATCTGGGCTTGAGTGTGGAGGAGGCCTATTATAAAGCTCTCTATCTGGCTGACACATCCACGTTACGATACAACGAGTTTTTCTGCAGTCTTCTGTTTTTCTACGATGAATCATCGCTGATGTAGCCAAGAGTGACTGTAAAATGCAACTCGCGTCAGTAACACTGCCGCTTGCCATATATTACGTGTTTTGCCGTGAATGAAAAAGGGACTGGATAATGATGCAGAAATTTCAGCTGTTTTGCTTTATTTTCGATTCCAAACCGTGTGCCACTATCTGCATTTACGTTTCGTATAAAAATACCGAAGTCAAAGCTTGTATACGCCGACATCGTGTACGCAAGCATCTTTGAGACAGTCTGCTAAACTGTGATTGGACAACGGGAACAGGACTTCCTAATCCTTTTCCAACGCATTTTAAGAAGCTCTATTTCGTAAAATGGCTACCAACGCCCGTCTTTCTATCAGACTACATGTTGTTCATTTTGAAATTGTACAAACGACGTACGATAGCGAAATGCATAGGCCTATTAGTAACAGCTCGAGCAAATGACAACACGCGGGGCAACCAACACCAATGATGTCTCATAACGAAACGAAAATCACACAAATCAACTCGCGCGGCGGCAGATGAGAGGGCGGTTGACTCGCGAGTTCAAGGGCCACATAAGCATGCGAACGACGAACACAAACAGCTCTGACGCGTTTCACCGATCGCACAATTCACTCGCATTCTCGTTGCCGCGTCGCTCGCATCGTGCCTCCATCAGCAACAGACAGCAGGCACCTCCGACCGCCTGCCAGTCTCCGCTTGTTTAAGAAACCCAGATCGCTTCTACGCATCTGGCAAGTATTTACGACGCGCTCAGAGCGCGCGGGTAGGAGGCCGAACCGTGGCCAGCCCACTGACCCAGTAGGTCCATGGTCGCCCAAGCGCGCAGCCTCGCGTGAGGCCGGGCGGAATGGCGACAGCGGTAGAAGCAGGTCACCTTGAGCGAGCCCCCAGTCAGCGGTGGAGAATACCGTCGGCAGCAGCCGGAGGGGTGACGCGTACATCACCGTTCTTGACGGATGCCAGCTAAATGAGTTTTGACAAGTTTTCGCTTAGCACGGCGCGGCGTTCGGAGGCCGCGGCGTTGTCTTGACAGAAGACTCAGAACAGGTTGCCATGGTCCGAGCAAGGTGCTGCTCGAGACTCGATTAACCAGTGAATCGGCATTCGGCAGCAATTTGGTATTGAAACGAAATATTACGCCACATATACACCTGTACGGTGAATGGCTGAGAGCTCACTTTTGAATTCATTACTCTGGCCAGCAGTGTATTATGGATGCGAAAATCGACTCTGCAAACGAATGCCTTTTGAAACGGAGGTATAGACAACTGCTATGTATCTGTTGGACTGAAAGCAGTACTAATGACTGGGTACTATAGTAAGCGGTAACAGTCTCGTCTGCTAGCAGTAATCAGAAAAGAAAGCTGTGATATTACGGACACGTGCTTCGGAAACAGGTCGGAAAAAAACAATTATTCAAGGCACTGGTGTACTGCACCAGGTCAGCGAATGCGACGAAGACCGACGGCAAGACCGATGTGAAGACTGAAGACAATGTCATGAAGTGGACTGGACAGCGTGGCTTCGCTGGAGACAGACGCAAGACACAGCAGGACAAAGATCGTCGTCCATGAAACAGCAAACCGTCGGATGACGGAAGGCTACAGGCAAGGTGAACACCTGCCGATGTCGATCGCATGCCTTGAAGAAAATTGCCGACGTCTAGACTTGATAAATAACTAACTTATTACTGCACTGCATATCGCTGCAATAACAATCTGAGTAAGCGCTGCAGACAAAACAGCGATAATCGTATAGGCACGATGAAAATGGATGTACTCTGGCCAAACGAGCAAGCAACGGAGTGAATACATGCAGAGTGCCAAGGAAAACAACGGCGATGTAAAATAGATGTCTGTAGGAACAATATGAAAACACAGTCGGAGATGGCCTCTCCATATCGCATGACAAGCTGGGATGCACTAGTGATGGCTGACAGGCGACACGCACTGTCGCATCAAGCAAATTGTATGGCAGTTGGCAACTCGCTTAAGCGACCGACGTGTACGATAATGTGGATACCATTCGTTCGCTGGCACGACACATTGACAGACGATAATCGCTCAACAATACACATTATATCAATCATCACAATATCGTTCTTCACTCCAAATAAAACTCAACTGACAGGCAGACTAAGTACTGACGTTATATACACCAGCCCCGGACACGCTCAGATTTCAACAGGAAACAGTTTTCTAAAAACTTGCAACAGTTTACACGATCTGCTGACGAACAAAAACAGTATTACCAAAGTTATGCCCACCACTAACGAAAATCAAGCGAACTCTCTTCGCCCATAGGCCTACATCAGTTGTGATAAATTAGTTTTTAAAAAAATGCTGCGTAAAGTTTCAAAAGTTTTGTACGGCTGGACGAATGAATCCTTTATTTCAATTCTGACACTTAGCCACTGACCAACTACAGGACTGCAAAACAGCCAACGATGCACACGCTATACAGACTATACTCACGCAACTGAACTTACGACGGCCTTCTCAACTGCAGTCCATACGGGTTAAACAGGCAAATTAGAATTTGCTGAAAATGATAAATCAGCTCACGAGTCATGATACCGCATCAGCTAGGAAATTTCAGCGTGGTGCTGAGCCACAGACCACACACATACAGACAAAACACATCACAAGCTGCTGCCCATCTGTCGATGGCGCAGCAGTCCCATGGGATCTGTACTAAGACCCACGTATTATGGCTGATGAAAGCAATGGTCATGCTGCGTTCCACCAGCAAACAGTAGTTAAGTGATCGGAACACGCACGAGTTTTCCAGGTGATATTTACTGACCAAACAGTTGTTGTTTCTCTAGCACACACACTCGTAACATACTGACATGTCACCTACACAATTTTTACCTACATTAATTGGTTACTGTTCTACTGACAATGAAAGATTCAGGCATAACGTGCCAAGTTTAATTAAGCAATGAATTTCAATTCCACTGGCGTCGTTCGTACGTCAGATGTCAGATGTTTGAGAATCTAAGTGGCTGTCAGTTGAACAAAAGATTCAACATTAAACTTCCAAATTCTTCTTCAGACTGCGATCAAGTTTTGCACGTTTTTTTCTAACGCTTTAAATTTCTGGGATCCCCATTCTTGGTCCCCTGTACCATACATTTTCAACTGTTTGCACATAAATTCACATTACAAGTAGCCTATTTCAATTCGCTGACGCTTCAAATTACTGCAAACGTACTACAAAACTGCAGTAGTGGAGTTCAGAAATGACAGCATGAATCACATGCCCCCATAAAAACCAGTCGGAGGCCATTCCAAACACATACCATCACGCTCGATGATCATCCAATTATTCTACCAACGACGAAATTGGAATAATGGCTCGTCACATAAATGCTAGCGTTCATTCCCACGCAACCACATACACCAGTGCCATCATCTGCCGTCAACTGCTGCTATGATGATGATTGATGGCAAAAAGTACAAAGCGAGTCGACCTTTGATGACAATTGAGCGTTAATCAAACTGCATTTTTTCGAATTTTGCACAGTTTACATCCTGCAATCCATGTTCATAAATATTCGGACGTAATTACCATGCACTTTGACATGCAACAAATGAACTGCACATGCCAAATGGCAAGTACATCTAGGAGGGCGTAGGGACACTTCTGACCCAAGACATTTCGGCACTGGTGCCGAAGTGTCCATTGGGCATTTCGGCACCAGTAATACGTCGTATCCAGAAGTGTCTCGCGAACGTTACTGCAGCTCGTATTTGCTGTGAAATAGGCCTATGTAAGTGAGCGGCAAAATCTGCCGCTCAAAATCCGATCCACCATAAAACCACTCAAAGTAAAAAGCGCACAATCGATTTTAAAAGATACCACGAAACTGTCAGTGTAAATTCATTACAACTGTTGGTTCGAGCTCCGCCTTCTTCAGCAGCGGCAGCATCTGCCATGACTTGACGCGGCCAGTGACAAGTTGGCGACTGTGGTGATGGCGGGTGCAAGACATTTGGCAGTCCTTCAGTAGAGAGACACGCAGGACGTCGCAATTATCGTCGTAAACATGACACTTCTGTCGGCGCCACTAACGTCATTTCATCTCTGTTCACTGCAGTTGCATTCATCTGTTTCCCGACCTATTATGTTCATTGCTGACAATGCGTGACTAACTGCTCATACGTAAGAGACCGACTCCGATAGGCCTACAGGTCTGGTCAGTCCACTCAGTCGTTTTCCAAGCACTTCCATTCCATTAGAGTAGCGAATATTAAGTGAGTCATTCTTAACACAATGGCGACACCCGAAGCATCTTTTAATTCTGGGTCCAAAGTGTCTGTACACCTCTAGGAGTACTAAGAATAAAATTTTCAGTTCTGTATGTAATATTATTACTGTTGCTTGACACATAGCATTTCACAATACATGAATATTAAACTGGTTTTAAAAATCGAGAAATATGTCGACACTTTACTGTTACACTGTTTGGTTGGTTGTGACTTATCGGCATTTTCAGCACTATTAGGCTATAATGTGCCTTAAAATTAGTTAAAAAGGTTGATATTAGTAAGAAAGTTTAAAAACATATTATGCTTTGGGGAATACAATACAACCATGTGGAAAGTTCGGTCAAAAAAGATTTAAAAAGGCACAAAGAAATACATAACTAAACAGACTTACAACATCATAAACCCATGTTGATGACACTCCGTGTACATAGCAAATGTAATGTAACTTAATAGATATATGTAATTATGTAATTAAGACGACTTATATCGCGCAATGAACGATATGAACTGCTACTAGAGCGCTGAACACAGTCAATGTGCACCTTGTCGTGAACAAAATCACAGTCCAGAAAGGAAAGAATTAAATTCTTTTTTAAAGGTAGAGAACAGTTAAGTGGAGAGCAAATCATGCTGTATAGATAACCTGCAGCACAATCACCTGCAATAAAATGCGGCAGCTAGTTCTGTTAGACAATAATTACAGTAACAAAGAATTTGTAGCACCTGATAGCAGGCTACTACGTTAACTGTTATGTCACGACACTTGTTATTACAAGTCACACGCACAAAACGAGGCCAATCAGCCATCTGTCATTAGTTGAACGCCGTAGCCCGGGGTCCACTCACTCCAGGCGCACTATTCAGCCAGCACTCGCAATGGCAACGACAGATGTCCAGGTCCCGCCAACAGCCGCCTCACACTGCAACTTATAACTGCTTCAGTAGGCTACTCCAACGTGGCTGCAAACGCCAGACTTAGCAGTCGTCAACATAAATGAATTTTCGTCTCAGCATTATCATCGCACTCGAAGATGCGTCTCGCTGATATAATGACGTAACACGTACCAGACAAAACAGCTGTATACAGAAAACATGCGTCTTGCCGTACTCACAAAGCAGCTCTTCTATGCAGCACTACAGGATGAAAAGAGTCGCCGTTCCAAAGTCCTTCGCAAACCAAATTATACGTACACGACAGCAGTTAAAACCTAGCAGGCCCTAGCCGACGACGGACAAACCAAATCGAACCAACACAACCCACATCAACATCACCCACGATCAACAAAGCTAAAATGCCGCCGCCGCCGCAGCTAGGACACGGCTGCAGCCTGGCACTGGCTGCGAGCAGCATTTGGAGCACTATGGCACGCCGTGGCTAGCTAAATGTTTCGCTCAGATGCAACCTACCGTCGTCTTGCGTCGCACAGAAACGTGAATTGCGTTTATTAAATGCCAATTTTATTCTGTTTAATAGGTCACAATTGCTATCATACGTTTCGAATAAGTTCAAATTTACCTGCATATTCATCAAAGCCACCGAAAATGTGACGACAACGCAGATACAACAAAAAATTGATTATATCGATGTGAGTATACGCCCGTAGTTAATGTCATTAATTATATCAAGTGATTTATTCAGAAATTTGATTTTAGTTATACCAAGACTTTGTCAGTAGTACCCGAGGCAATTCATGGCTTCATAGACGCTGTTACCGAGTACTTTCCTACTTCATTTTGCTCACAAATGCCGGCTTTTTATTCAAGAACAATTAGCACGTTCGACTGTTCGAGGAACACTGAATTAAGTTTAATACTTGAAGTTAAAAACGTAATAAAATGGACAGATGGGCTACTTTTAATGTAACTGAATTTTATCATGTGGGCCTACCAGCCTTCAGTGAGTTGGCCTATATAACGTGGGAACTGGGCAGTGGCGTATATCGTTAACAGAATTTAAGTACTTAACTTACACAATTGCGTACGCAATGACTCTCACACTTTCTGGCTAATCGTCACGCTTATCTGGTCATGCGTGTGTCATTAAGTCCGTGCGCCCGTAACTTGCTTCCATGTATACCACCATACTAGCCTATCTTTAGGCATATGCCTATACTCAATGCCACACCTTCTGATTATAAGATACATTATTCAACGTGCTTCATGTCCGCATAATTAAGCAAATCAACGAAGTAACAAGTAGAGTTAGGCATTTTATTGGTAGTCTCTTATTTGATATGCATATGCCTATAATTGGCCATTCAAATGAAATTGTTGATCCTTCACACATTTTAACCAGCTACTCAAACCAATTCAAGCTTGGCAATTGCTCCATGGAGACATGGTGATGTCTGTACAACAGTTAGGAACTTAGGCTGCGTAGGCCTAATTTTTATTGCTAACTTTATGCTTTCATTTTCTGTAAATATTATTGTGGACGGTCCATGCAGGTCTTGAGATCAGCTTTCCTGAGTTGCTGTTTGTTTTTTGTTGTCATCTTTCTTCCGTATTTTGTTTATAAAGAATAAAGTAATATTTTGTATATAGATGATTGAAAAACCACATAGAAATGTGTTTCCGTATTGACCACGGTGAAAGTTAGCTATTATTTATTTATTTAGAATGAAATCGTACAGAATAGTACAAAATAAAAAATAAGAAGCAAATACATACACAACATAAGACAATCGATCTCATTAGTGTTATAACCATGAATTTCTAAACGTCTGGCTCTAACATCCAGTAACTCCGCTAACAGATTCACAGCACTCATCTTGTTACTAGTAAGTGAAAGATTATATCTAGACCACGCAATCTTCGTAAGCTCCACATTAAAAATATCACGCCATAAGACGGGGCGACTGAAAATGCGGGAGTGGAAAATGCGATACGGTCAAAAAAGCAAGGGTGGAAAATGCGGGAGCAGATTGCAGGGGTGGAAAATGCAGGAGTAGACTAGCCGTATGGAAAGCCGAACCGATATTATACAGCGATACGGCCTTAAGTTACTTCCTTAAAATTGTCTTCTGAGTGAACAAAGGATGATTTTTATTGCATTTAAAATAGTGACGGCCTTTCTTTTTATAGTGGTAGCTTGCTAGATGCGGCATTCGTGATGTGATGCAAGGTAGTAGTGAACATAAAATGTACCGCGTTTAAAGGATACCTAAACGCTGATTTATAGTTTCACTGTAGTTACATGATACTATCTAACACAAGCTTTCAATCGAAAGAAAAGCATTGTAATTACAAAGAAACGTGCCAACATGAATAAACGTATGACATAGGCTACTAACAGAGTAAACAGACAGTTCGATATCATAAGCACAGAGTCAGTTTATAAGAAACTGGATTAATTGATTATACTATAATTATGGAATCCATAACCATAACGC
>Ga0056116_1000449_pt1 | contig 14022 bp, 10 predicted proteins | sample WorMetOlspDAHAB2_FD_67352 | JGI IMG/M metagenome (GOLD analysis project Ga0056116, IMG submission 67352) | Marine gutless worms symbiont microbial communities from Max Planck institute for Marine Microbiology, Germany - Olavius sp. DAHAB.2 ...
AGCATGTTGACATTATGGCGACGTGCTGCCAAAGTAATAGCAACTTTTTGATTTTTGCCGTTTTAGTTGTGTGATGTAGGCCGTGTCGCCGTTAAAACTGTTTTAAACTGTTAAGTTTTTAACATTTATCAGTTTAATAATGCACCAATTTAATATTGACAGACACGCAATTGTAGACGGTGATGTCTACTAATTTCCCGTCGTAGCATGCGCGACTCGGACTCTCATTAACACGTTGCTAAGAAAACTGATTGCGTCTGTCCAATTACTAGTATGTCTCTCTATTTGCATGTGAGCAGCATTTATCAAATACATGGCGATACAGTTTAGAGAACTGGTAGGAAATGTGGCCGATATCAGTCAGTTATATTTTGGAATGTGATCCCACGAAATTGGATGTTCGACTTCCGTTTTTGACCACGTGTGCAGTCTATGTTAGATCAGTTTTGTATCTGTCCATTGACAGATTTCGTTGTAGTAAAAATATACTGAAAAAATTATTTCCCTTCCTGCTTTTGTTAATTTGCTGGTCACGGCTTACAGGTAGTACAAGCACCGTACAAGCTGCTGTTTAAGTCCATAGGAGAGGGTGATTTTCGACTCCCCTCCCCACAGCTTTGAGACCCCTCAACTGATTTTTATGTAACTTGAAATATATAACTTACCTTCTGGACACGACCCCACATGCAAAATTTCAGGGGGCTACGTTGACGTGAGTAGTCTGGGCAAAAAGTCAGTTTGACGCATGAAAGTTTCTTTTTTTCCTTTCTTCATAACACCCACAGGTCGCATCTTTGGACACACCCCAAAACAAACAAACAAACAACTATTTTATAGTGCGCCTAAAAGTTGACCAACTTCAAACTTAGTCTGCCGCACTTAGGAATAACTAAAACAGAAAAATAGAACTAAAACATAAAACCACGCACAATACGTCATTATACGTCGTTCCCGCCAAGAAAGTGCCTTTTGGGAGTTAAAAAGATGAACTTTGAAATTTTACGCCTTTATCTCAATACGTAAAAATTGGGACTTTATTAAGCTGGCGGTCAATGGAAAATTGTAGTCGTCCTAACTCTGGAACAGTAAGTCGTATCCAGCTAAGACTTGGCACTGGGATTGACCACCAAAGTGGCATCACGTGACGACTTCAAATGTCAAGGTAATAAGGTCACGTAACGTATTCAATGAAAAAATACGATAACTCAGTACTGGGTGATCGTATCAACTTCATACTTGGGGGCTAACATGACTACAACCCCTGAACTATTGGGGCGCAAAATAGTTGCCATGGAAACGGCGGATACCTAACAATGGGGCCACTAAATCTGCATTTTTGGCCCATATTTCAACAACGCAAAAGTCTAAACTTCAAAGTGGGCACTGGGCACATATATTTAGCAGGACGCCCTGGTCACGTGACCCAGTTTTGGAGTAAATAGGTCAGAGGTCAAGGTCACAGGGACACAATGTATATAGCTAAAATGTGTCATAACTCAGTACTAGGTGATCGTATCCACTTCATACTTGGGTGGTAACATGTGAGACCACCCACAACAATTGGGGTACAAACTGCTTGCCATGGTAATGCTGGTTGCCTAGCAATGGGGCCAAAAATTCTGGAGCCCGATTTCGAAAAATCTTATGACAGTTTTATGATCTTTAGTTAAGACAAAGCTATGATCACAAATTTGTGATCATAACTTTGTCATAACTTTACACGATGATTGTTTTAGCAAAACGTAAACTTAAACAAACACAAATGGCGCATTTGCCCCCACTCTCGTAAGTAATTAAAAAAAAAAGGAAATAACACATTATGTAAACAAACTAGGTTAAAACCTGTGAGCTATTTTTATTTACAATCATAACTTTACGATCTTTTGTGACGATGTTATGATCAACTTATGATGTTTCGAAAATCGCGCCAACGAGCTTTATGACCGCGTATTGGTGTATTGGTGTACTGTACATGTTCACCTTGAGGCCCAGGTCACGTTAACAAATTACGTTAGCTGATACACCCACAAGTTTCATTAGTTGTAATGTCACTGATAATATATATGCAGTGATTATGTCTATTGTTAACTTCTTGATACTTTGTTAAAACTGCAATAGGCCTATTATATTGAAAAACTGCATATAGTCTATCCAGTGTTGTAAGCCGATCCTCGCTGAAAAACAGCAAAATAAAATGTCATAATTATAAGCATGAATATATGCGCTAGTACATTTAAATCTGCCAACTGCCAGCTTTAAGTGTATAAGATAGCGCACGTGTTTCATGCTTATAATTTATAACATTTAATTTTTGCTGTTTCAGAGCAACTATACAACATTGGGTAGACTGCATATAATGTTGAATTTATTCACTAACTGCAACGTAAATGTTGTTGCAGCATTGTCCTTTACTCGTGAGTCAGGTTATAATTTATACAAGTTTTGAAATTTTGGTACACATTGTTCTTATATTTCTCGGAGTTATGTGTAAGAACTAAAATGCATCTTTTGGGCGTGGTCACTGGTCACTGGTTAGTATATTGCTTTAGTTAACAGTAGGCACGGTGTAGTGTAGATGACAGCCATGTAGAAGTTCGACACAGCTGCTGCTGTTGTCAGGCGCTGGATGGTGATTACTATGAGACAGTTGAAGATTTCCTCACTTCGCTTGCTAGAACAGAGCAGACTTGTGCAAACGCAGCAAACGAATGTTTCCAGAAAGTTGTGGATGATGCGTCGAAGGTGAGTCTTTCAGTTGTCATCGTTAATTCATTCATTTATTATTACACCACTAGAGTAGCACACACTACGAGACGTCTAAATACATACACACAGTTAAAAGCACAATAATACTGAAGTAAAGTCTAAAGTGCCAAGTTGTACACCATGGCATCTGGAACTGACGCCTTCAATGCGGCTCATAGCGCTTTTTTCTATCTTTCTGTTTATGCAACGTTTGTATGCGTGTATTAAAAGTGAAGTGTGTATGACGGGAGGGATGTTACGTCATTGCAAAGTAGATTTATACAGCCGTGTAATCACTGGCTTTCATCAGGCCCTATAGGCAGACGCCAGCCAGAAAGCCCATTGACTGGTTGACATCACAGATTGGGCGTCTGGTACTGCGGAGTAATGCTCGACATCACTGAAATCAACCATTTCCAGCGATCACACTGTAAGTATCACTTAGTTACAGGATTTTTTTTAAACTTACATTTTTTTTTTTTTTTTGGGGGGGTGAGATACAGAAGACATGATGAAGAATATTGCATGTTTTCTTGTTGACTGCTGAACATGTTTACTGTTGACTGCTGAACATGTTTTCTTGTTGACTGCTGAACATGTTTACTGTTGACAGCTGAACATGTTTACTGTTGACTGCTGTAGATCTCTCGTGAGTACAACATTGAGTGTTTCCTACAAGAGAAACCGTTACCAAATGTAGTTATTCAATACCAGTTTGAACCACACAATGGTGATGAGGTAATAAGATTTGTGTAACTTTTATTTATAATTCCTTGATGTGTGTTTGTCACACAGTTCATATGCAGGTATCAAAAACAAAGGACTGAGGAATAACAAATATATTATTTTACAAACTATGACCATATTATAACAAAAAAACATTTTTAATTTAAAGAAAACTGTGCTGGCATCACTAGATGTGATTATGATATATGGCCAAAGGAACTGCGATCCAGTCACCAGTAAGTCTGAAGATGACATGAAAACACTTCTAACCTATTCGTATGTGTTGGATGCGTTGAGAGCAAATCACACTCGCCCACACCATGGTCATGACTCGCCTTGTGATTCAGTTGCAACAAACCTGCAACAGAAACAGCGCATAGCCAGCAAGGATCGTAGCGCTACTCTGGAATGATGCCTCTCCTGATGACGGAACGCCATAGGTCGGCAGGAGAGTGGTTATCCTGACGCAGTTGGTCTACCAACCGCCCGTGCAAACGACCAGGAAGCAGTGCACGTTAACTATCATTTTTAGATCATTTTTTGGTTATTTGACTGTGGTAACGAGAATAAAGTTGGGAGGTTGGCTGTTTGTACAGATTTAGAATATGTACATACGTTATTTGAAGAACGTGTGACTGGACTTTGTGATGCTGAGAATTTGACATTTGTTTATCTTGCTCCTTATTTTCTTTGATGCCATTTCTGAATGGTTTCTGTATTTTGTGCCTATTGAAGTTGAACACAGTAAATTCAAGAGCAAAACAAATAGAGGATTACATGATTTTGTGATCAAATTTAAAACTTCCATTATTGTTTAGAAATTTGCAATCGTAGTTTGGTGCAGGTGCGGATGGCGTTGGTTGGCGGCATGGCTCAGTGGTTACGACGTCGGTCTGTAGCTGGCGGACTTTCCCTGATCTACGCCTGATCCATGGTTGACGTGTGACACTTTGTGGCTAAGGCGTCCGCTATGGGTCAACCAACTAGGCCAACTCAGCCTTCCATCCCTTCAGGGTCGGTAAATGAGTAGTAATCCATGTAATTACATGGATTACGGGGGTGGAGACCATTAAACGGCAGGCTGGGACTGTGTGTTGTGGTTGTTTGGCTGTGAGGCTAGCCCATGTCTGCGGGCCCGGCCTACAGCCTATAGGCCGCACGTCCTTCCTAGCCTGTGTCGTACCAGGGCCTCTGAAGTCGCGGTATGTGACTTGAGGCGCTATACAAGTGTTATATGCCTTTGCCTTCAGGTAGTGCAGCTGAGTTGTGAACATGGTGCGGAGCTGATGCTGAACAAAGAAGCTCGTAAATGGTCGGCTAAAGTAGTCCGCGACATGCGATCAATTCGCAGTACAACTAAGCAAATAAATGACTTGATGGATCAGATTAAAACAGCTCAGGTATCATGTTAATGAACCTGATTAAGGTTCATATAATTGAAAGAGTGGTGCGTCTGTGTATAAATATTGATAGTCATTGGTCTTCGTCACACTGAACTATACTTTAGTATTGCGTAGTGTGTACCATTGGTTTGTTGCTTTACTTAACTGGGCAGTCACACTGAGACAAATCAGTCAAGCAGCTTTGACTTAACTTGCATTACTTAATTGGGCAATGTGAATTTGTCTTTTTATTCTGTCATTTGACTCCGTATGCTTCAGTTGTCACTAATGAATGATGAATCGTTATTTCTATCAAAAAATATCGTCTATAGAACATCGTGTGTGAAGTGGAATGGTATTTTACTTGTTGCTTCTGACTAGCTTATACCTGCTTTGAAAAAAAGCTTTGTTGCAGTTAATCTGTTTTATTAGGCACACAGACACAGTGTGGCCCTGATTGTGTTGAAAATGTTGTTAAAATCACACAAACCAACCAAATTTAGTCTGGTTCATTTCTGCAATGTAAAAGATGCTGCCAAAGTCACTAACTCACAGATGTTGAATGTATTGGTTTGTATTCACGGTGCACTATAGCCTTATTGTGCTGAAAGTGCCATTAAACCCTAATCAATCACTCAATCAATTGATTGGCGAATAAATTTCTTCTTTTTTTCCAACTGATTCGGGCTGCAAAGTCCACCTGTAGTCTGCTGTCATCTGCACCAAGCGTCACCTGAAGGCTGGTGTTTATTTCACCGTTACTCAGATGCCAAGTTGAAACTGGTTACTTACTTCTTTCTCTGTATTTTACGCACAGGATTTAAATTTGTTTATTGCTGTGATTAAAATGTGAACAATCCATTATGTACGTGTCACCTCACTCACTGTGGTCTGTGATGTCAGCATTAGGCTTATGTGGCAAGCACTTGCTATAGCCTTGTTTCATGGTTGCAGTTGAAGGCAACTAGCTCTGTGGAGGGAGTGACATCATCTTCTGGAAACGCGTCCGATCTATTAGCACAGTGTGAAAAGCTGCGCGATGTTGTTCGTAAAGCCGAGGTACAGCAGCGTCTACTGTGTGCTGACGTTGATGTCAGTTTTCACTGAATTGTCTGTTTGTGTTTGCAAACTAAAGCTGTTTTTATGTGATACAAATCAGACACATTTGATATGTTACAAGCTGATGAGTAGAAATCTTACCTTACCTCTCTGAACCACGCAAAAAAGTTACGTAAAAGGAGCTGTGAGTAATACGATTGGTAGAGATGGGGCATATACTTGGCTGTGGCAAATCTCTTTAAGTACGTTATTTGTAGCACTGTGAAAAGGGTAAAAATATACTTTTTAACGACTGATGATTTGATAATGTGTTGTTATATTACTCCTGGCGAATGTTTACAGACATCCAAGGCGTGTGCAGAAGCACGGCTGGAAGCTTTACGTAGTGCGAACATCAGTGTTGATGAGTGGCTCACTGGAAATGCTGATGTCGATAATGATGCTGATGGTAGCAGTACACATGGCCGCTTGTCACCTGCAGCCTCGGCACACAGTGACTTGTCCGATCGGGTAATGATTGATTCATGTTAGCTTTCCTGAGGTGGGCAGTAGGACTTCCCAATAATTTTATTTTTTTTGGAATCTTTTTGCGTTGATTATATCATATGGCAAGTAATGACAGTGATAAATTGCAAATTTAGTCCCACTTTTTCTCGGCACAATTGCCCTGTGTGGTGGCCATGATTGGTAGAATATATAGGGACCAACTCGTTTCCTGGCCATGTTGTAAGAGGCGACTGAATCGGTTAGCTTGAAGTGTTCATTGTGTTTTGTTGTTTAGGTTTATTGAGTTGTATAGAATTGTGTGTTTTCCTGTGTTGTTTAGTTTTGTTTCCTGGTACGTTAGCCAAGAGATTGGCTGCGAACACTACTCTCATGATATCTTTAGTGTCACCCACATTCCCGCCGAAGACAAGATTGATTAGTTATTGTTATTCATTTTGCACATTCCCAGGACATAACATTTTTAACGTTAACATACTTTTTGAAGGCACAATCCCAATCAATCAATCCTTGGCGTATTTAGTTCACCAGAAACATGTCTGGCTGTTTGTGAAGCATTGATGTTCTTTACCATCGCGTTTGGCCTGCGCCAATAGCAAATTGGCTACTGTGCACGACGTTTTGCGTTTAGCACTCATTCGGTGCTTGAGCATGAAGGTAGTCACATGTGGGAGGGTGCTATGCTAGTGCCACACCTAGCTATGTGCTGTTGTGGGTGCTTGCTTGCAAATTTAGTACTCATGTTTCTCGTGTTTGGATCGGGCACTGGTTGTCGGTCATCCACGCACTGGCCAGACTTGATTGACGCAGATTAAGTGGCGACTGTTTGGTTGGGAGGATTGTGTGCATTGATGTAGGGAGTTAATCCTGGGTTGGTCGTGGAAAAGACGACAAACTGAGTCTGTTGTTTTGATTATGTGTTGGTGCACCAGTTTACAAGCTGTTTGAGTGAAAAGTGTTAATTTGCACTCTGTGTGAAGGATTGCGTTCAAGTGACATTAACCGATGACAGTGCGGGTCTGGCACCATTACCTAATCATCGCAGTGCGCTTGGTACTTCATCAAATGGAGATGTGTACATGGGGACATTGTCTAGTCAGGTCATCTCAGAAGAGTACACAGCTGTTGACAGCTATCCAGTGTGCTGTGTTGCGATGTATGACTACCAGGTTAGCACTCATTAACAGCATTGTCAAGGTGCCGAATGGTGTAAAGTTTGCTGAAAATCTGTTGTTAAACCAGTGTGTCACAAAATATACATTGTTTATCAGTTGGCTTGGTAATGTGTGTAAGTTATTATCATCATTCCGGCAATGCTTATTAATTTGTTGTGACACAGTAATTATGTGAGAATCTTAGTTTATTCCTGACTTTGACGAAACTTGGTTTCTGTGGTGACGGATTCGATTTCATTGACTCATAGACGACAGTTTTGACTGGATTTTTTGCTGTATTTCATACGTTTGGGAAAGGGTAAACATTATCTGTGTCGTTTAGAGTTCATAGACTGGAAAGCATATTCTTGGCATAAAATTATTGGCGCATTGCTGTTGTTGCAGTCAGTGAATGCGGATGAGCTGTGTTTGAGTGAAAATGAAAATCTGGAAATAATTGGACCTGGAGATGGAGATGGTTGGCTGCTGGTTTGTATCGACACATTGATGCTTATTCGACGGGTTGATTAAAACCTCAGCAGTTGTTTAAAATTATCGTGTGATGCTTAGAGTTTGAAGTCAAGTAGGCAGTCTGTGTAGAAGATGAATGTAGATGCATAGATTATGGATATGCTGTTCACATACAGTTTGGTTGTGCTTATTGCTGTGTAATATGTGTTGCTTTGTTGATATTTGCTGATTGCATGCATTAAAACTGAATGGATTGAGGTGTTTCTGTGAAAGGGGAGCTTTCACTGACTACTGTTACTTTGGAATAAACTAATTCTCTGTTTCAGTAACCAGTAGTGCTTCTCCTTATCAAAACATTTTCGCAGTTCTGGGCAACACTCACTTTCGACCAGTGTTAGCTGCTCTTCTTTGCCATTTATCGTCATATGATTTACGTTCATTTTGACAAAAGATTGTTGTTGTTGGCGCAAAGGCGAGGAATGGTGTTGGGAAAGAAGGACTTGTTCCTGATAACTACATCCGAGTGTGGAATCCTGTTGACGACGTCGGAGACAGTGACACGAATGAAGTCAATGTCGATGACAACGACGTTCCATTAGGACAGCACAGACTACCATGCGAAGACAACCATCACCATCAATATGCTGGTTATGCAGACAGTAAGTTAACTGGCCGACTTGCTTCTTACTTTTTAGATTTGTGACTTGAAATTTACAATAATTTGCATTAGGGGTGTACCGAATATTTGGTTTTAGACTATTCGGTCGAATACGAATTGTTCTGTGAACTATTCGGCCGAATAAGAATATGAATAGCGTTGGCAGCTGAGCATTTTGACGCTGCACCTGCTGTTCTGATATTTACCACCTCCTTATGTCCCTCGCTAATTACGGCTGTGCCCGCATGCTGTCTAGCCATGACCCTCTCCCCTTCATTCGTCTCCCATAATCAGGCGGTCTGAGTGAGAGCAGCTGGCACTGACTGAGTGAAGTCGGCCGTAGACGTCACTAGCTGCACTATACATTTTTCAGACTAAATATTCGTATTTGTTCTGACGACACTATTCGTCCGAATACGAATACGCTATTCGGAGCACTATTCAGCACTGAAGCGAATATGAAGCGAATATTCGGTACATCCCTAATTTGCATCATGTTTTTGTTACGTGTATTGTTTGTTTGAGGCTAGAGGGACTGCAGATTGGCATTGCTTGTGACATGATATGGTACGGAACACTGTATGGTCTATCATTGCCAGCTTTATGTTATATAGTGGTTAGATAGCAGCATCCTGTTTGAATTTTTGTTACTATAGGGAATATCTGGCATGTAAATTTGAGTTGTAAAAGCCAAGTTGTTGACCAGTCAGTCAGTCAGTGTGGGTCATTGTGTTTTCTGTCCAGTGAATGTACGTGTGAGTGGAGTTCTAACACCCGCGGTCTGACACTGTTTAAGTCATTTTGGGGGCGGTCTTCACAGCTAGCCACTGATTCAGACAACTCGATACTGACAAAGTAAACAGTACAAGTTAATAAACAACTCGAAAATCCCCCAAGCAACCTCACACATGGAACATCTGCACAGTGAATTTGGTCTGGTAGTTTAGCATGGACTTGTGAGTTGCCTGGAAAAGCCTCATAATTCAGTTCATACGTCGCTTGTCGTATGTCAGATGATGTCTGGGTGACAGCATTGTTTGACCGTCGTGCAACATGTGACGAAGAACTCAGTTTCGTTGAAGGTGAGATCATATGCGTTCGTTCGAAGCAGCCGAATGGAGTCGATGACGGATGGTGGATTGGCGAGTCGAATGGAAGCAGCGGTCTTTTTCCGTCAATGATGGTGCAAGAGCTGACACCCGAAGCCATCTCTGTGAGTGACTTAATTACTTAATTACTTTGTTCTATACAGGATTCACTGCATATAGTAGGTTAGTGTTAACTGTTTTTTGTGCTATCATAACACAAAATTTTTCGTCCGTAGGTTGAAAGTCTGTTTTGCAGTGTGTCGTTCATAGTGCTTTTCAGTTCATGGTGTTGGACGTTAGTATGCTGTAGGCTAAGCATGGGTTAAATTGGGCCGGATCCCGCCGGATCTCCGCTCCGGCACCTCTTATTTGAGATCCACCACCTCTAATCTGGGATCCGCTACGGCCAAATGGAGATCCAGCGGCTTAATGTTGGGATCCACCGCCATTAAATTAAATGTGAAGTCCGTCGGATCCCAGTATAAGGCAGATCATTGCGAAAGTACAAATGTCAATAAACAAAAATTTCTCAATAATCGTTGTGCCAGAGACGAGTGTAGTGCGTATATGCACTAGCTCAACATGTTGCATCATATTTATTACAGATATATGCGTTTAGGTTGACCGGATTGTATGTACGCTGTCAAAAATAGGCGTAGGTTTTCCTACGTTTATGGGTGCCTCATATACAGCAAACCCTATAGAGTAGGAATTTATATCTTATTTTAGGGTAGGATTTCATATCTTATTGGAAGGGTAGGATTTACACTGTTAAGGTTTGATTTCAGTGGTGGAACGTATGGGGTATGAAATTAAACCCTCTATGTATAACTTACATGTTGGGGGACGTATTTTGAGTAGACTTTTATATCCTAACACATACAGGGTGGCCCAAAAAAGTAAGCCACTACCAAATGATCAAAAAATCGTATTAAATCTCATTAAAGTCTGCCAATGGAATTAGATTCATTCGTCAAATTAAATCGATAACTATAATATTATTTGTTGGTATTAGATATTCTATGCGTGACCTACTTTTTACCTCAATAACTATGCCTGGCCCACAAACTAGCGATATGCGTCAGATGCGGTAAATGATGTCAGCGCTTCCTCTGGAATCAGCTCGCCTTAGCATGCTGTGAATTCTATGGCTGAACAATCTCTTAGATTGAGATTTATGTAAAAACATCTTGTATTTCCATATTTTCTCTTTTTTTTCTGGTTTAAAACATGATTTCATCAGATGCATTGATTTTACCCACATCACAGCTTCAAACATAGCAAGTGATGACGTCACAAATTAGGTCACACACAGAATATTTAATACACACTTATTATATCCTTGTGCTCGTTTTATAGTCAAAATTGATGCAAAATTTAGCGTTAATGACGGTTTTTAATACGATTTAATGGTGATACTTGATAGTGGCTTACTTTTTTGGGCCACCCTGTATATTCAAAAAGAGGGGACAAGTCATCAATGCTGCTGTCTTCATATATGTGCTGCACTCCATCAAATAATTAGACATAACCTTTATTGTTAACAAGCACAGTTTCTCTGGCAAAGATATTACGATTTGTTGCCTTAATGTACATGTGAGGTTTGGTTGAGGGGATAGGGTCACAAAGTGGCAAAGAAATTTAAACAGTACATATTAGATAAACTTACAACAAGCGAAGACATTAATAAATAACACAAGCAATAGTATCAAACACTGAATCCAACATATACTGCAATTTTGGGCCAGTGATACACCATAAAGTAATGACCATGTCTTAGATAGCCTACAAATTATGACAGCAGACTACTGCTTGACAGCAACACACAATGCCTAAGCTTGACCTGGATGCACACGGTAACACACAAGCAAGCACATCGCCGTGCACAACAACAGTACAGATGGGAGAACAGAGCAAGAGCTGTTCTGACAATATTGCTTTTGTTCCTCCAGCCACCCCTGAATGGTATGGCAAACAGTAACAAATAGAATAACAATATATAATATGAGAATGTAACAATGCCAGGTGCGGATATAGGTACATAGTGGTTAGGGCGTTGGACTTGCGATTGGAGATCGCGAGTTCAATCCCAGCCGCTGCACTGTCTAGTGCATACAGCCACATAGACCTCCAATCGTAATATTTTTGCAGGTTTTGAGTAAAGAATAATGAGTGGTCACCAAATAGGGATCCACCACCTCTGGCTGAGCAATTTAATCACTGAGGCTAAGGGCCACGTACATATTGTAGAAATTGCTTAAGTTTATAGAAACATGTAGTAAAATGGAAAGTTGACGCTTTTGTTGTGGTCTTGGGCGACGCGCCTTTAGAGTTGCAGGACCCTTGGTCTTGAATTCTATCGCGGACTGTTTGCGTGATCCAACACTTGAACTTGCCAGTTTTAAACGCCAGTTAAAGACATTTCTCTTTGCCCACTATTAGACACAACTAATGGAGCGCATTAGAGATGCTATGACTATGCGCTATATAAATCTACTATTTACTTACTTACTTACTTAGTTGTTGTGATATTTGTGAAGGCAATGCGCTACAACCTGGAGCAAGAGGCAGCCGAACAAGAAGGTGCTGGCACTCAGTGCATTGGATGGGTTGGCAGAGACAAGTGTGCGTCTCAGCCTCTTGTGGTTACTGGTGCCGAACATTCTGTTGTTGATTTGCAGTATTTGCTCGCTGAAGGAACTGAGTCGTCTGTGTAATGAATGCTTGGCTGTGGCTGGTAGTCAGTCTGTTTTCGTAGCCAGACAGAGCACTCTCAATTTACTGGTTTTGTTTCTGTCTGGACTGGCGTCACAACTGTAAGAATTCACCTCATTGCAGTAGTCTTCGACATTTCATTTTGTTGAGAAACAGTTTGTCAAATTCCAGACTGTTTGTTTTCATGTTTTGCTGCTTGACTGATCTGTCTCAGTGTGACGTAGACGCAGTGTTATTTCAGTGATCATGCGTCTTGTTGATGACAATTTTTGTTCTTATCTCTGTTCCACAAAAGGATTTGAACTGTGATGATTGTAGTTTCTTTTTACGATTGAGTGGTGTTTTGTAGTTCTGTGAATTGTCAGTTACGCTGGTGAGGATACTCGTCAGTTTTCTGTTTCTCCTGAGTGTCACGTGACCAAGCATGTAGTGTAGCAGATTGTCTCATTGTGTCTTAGAGGAAAGTGATGACAGTAGGCTACAATAAATAGATGGCGTGAGAGCCATTAGCAAGCATTTTGCTCTTGTACACATTTATTAAGTTAGTTACATGCTGTTTTTTGTTATGAATAGACAACTGAATATGTGTGGTCATTTTAGCCAAAGAAAACTAGGTTTAGTGTGGTTTATGAAAATAGTGTCACCTGTGTTTTCTATTGTACAGCAAAATGTCAACAAATGTGTGTTTTATTTCACAGTAGTTATCAGAATGCACTGCTTTTACTGATTGTGTGGAAATAAGTTGTTGCCAAAATATTGTGCATCATTTATATACGGTGTTTGTTTTTGACACTGCAGGGAATTTTTTTGTGGGAACTTCACTGGTTGGAGAAATTTATCGAGTGCACGGACTTCGTGCTGAATTATATCATCTTTTGAAGTAGATTTTGGTGGGGGAGGGGTGCCACACAAATATTAGCCATGGACACCTTTGTATTTGGTTACACCATTGCTGAAATGTCACTGCATTATGTGTAACTGGTGGGGCAACCCTGGGCACTGGTGGGGAAATGCCATGTAACTGGTGGGGCAACCCTGGGCACTGGTGGGGAAATGCCCCATAAGTTTGTATGTAAAAAAATCCCAACACTATTTCATGTTGATGTTTGCTGCCGCCAAGGCCGAGGTTGTGAAGTGTGATTATTGTGAGACGTTCAGAACATTGCCATTTTTTGCACTGATAACATTTTATAAGTCAGTAATGTAGCGTAATTTTTTTGCGTAGTGCACTAGTTGCAGTTATAATTCTCGGCCTTACTGATATTAGCTGAGCACTTAGTATTTGCAGTTAGCAAATGACAAGCGTGGTCTTAACAATCTGCTTCATGAAAACAGTTGCCTGTTGGACATGCAGACATTATTGTAGTTCATTTGCTGTTTCGCGACTTCACTGAATGTTTGAATATCTTATAGTTATTATTTATTGTTTATGTTTAATGTGCACACATGACTGGCATTTATTCTTGTGCATATCATGTTGACGTAATTGTTTGTGTATTATACTAGTAATTATACATATC
>Ga0056116_1000453_pt1 | contig 13990 bp, 12 predicted proteins | sample WorMetOlspDAHAB2_FD_67352 | JGI IMG/M metagenome (GOLD analysis project Ga0056116, IMG submission 67352) | Marine gutless worms symbiont microbial communities from Max Planck institute for Marine Microbiology, Germany - Olavius sp. DAHAB.2 ...
TGTAATGGTGAGTCCATGCAAACCCAGAATGTGTGTAATTCTTGTTTGCTGTGCAGATCGCCATTGACGGCATGGCGCGTGTACTGTGCATGACCGAGTTTCTCGACAAAGACCCAGCAAGGCCGCCTTCCTCAAGGTCAAGGTCAAGGTCACCGTCCAGCGCACCTCGTCATCACCACCGTGACCATGGCGGCCAGGCGTCTGCGTCAGCGACGGCGGCCAGTAGGAGCCATTCACGGGAGCGTCGATCCCGCCCTGGCGCAGTCCCTGAGTCTCCGTCGATGCTTCCTCGCAACCAGTGCTGCATGTCTTCGTCGTCGCACCATCCTCCGTCGGCGTCGGCTGGCGTTGCAGCCCGCCTCGCGCCACGAGATGACAACCCCGACCGCTCACCGGTCTTCTGCGCCGGTGGATTCGGCCACCCGGCGATGGAGAGCGACATTCGCGAGATACGGAAGCTGCTGAAGTCGTAACGCAAATGTAAACGCCGCCGTTGTCATCTGGATGGAATTTACCAAGGTCACGGGCAAGTACGTCGACTTTGAGATTAGTTTCAAAGTCATTTCGTTTAGAGAAGATCGCTGTCCACTTTGGAGCTGAGCTGCTGAAGTCTTACGTGACGAGACTAGAGAACAAAGACTCATCGGCGAAGACGACTCGCGAATGGCGCATCGTAGCACGAGTTCTCGATCGCATATTCTTCTTCTGCTACATCGGAACGATCGTCGTTTCGCTCTTCACCATTTTCCCTCGCGACGGCGGAGACAGTGAACACACCATCAAAACCGACGCCGCACTGACCACGCCAGCGCCTGCCGAGCCGGACATCGACATTGAAGCGCCGGTTACCATGTCTGACTTATCATTCGTGTACGACGACTACGGCGACATGGAGTACCGGTGACCCTCGTGCGTGACTGCGTCCAGCGAAATGTCTCGTGATGTTGTTGTGCGTAAAGCAGGTATTGCCGCCCACGCAAACTGGGAGCTTTGAGCATGGTCGTTCGGTTTCGTGATCTAGTGAGTTTTAACCTCGAAATGGCATGGCGATGTGCACCGGAGTTTTCTGCGACTTTTCTGCTGGCAGGTTAGAAGCCAAACCGTTATACTGAAAGCAGTCCGGAGTGGAGGCTCCCTTGTGGTAGGTCTCACAACCAGCAGTGGCGCGATGTTACATCCATGTATGATTTTGCAGCAGTCGTGGCCTGGCGGTTGCGGCTATTGGTCAGTAAAAAGGACACGAAAAATAAATTTTACAAGAAATGAGTTGTTGCCAAATGGTTTCATCAGCGTTGTTCTTGCAGCTTCCAGTTGCTGCAACAACTGCCCAGTGCCATGTGTCATGTATTAAACTGTTTTAATAAGATAATATGATCACGCAAAATACCATACGTTTCCTGATGCACATAATTACAGGGTGGCCCAAAAAAAGTAAACAACTATGACTAATCGTTATTAAATCGTATTAAAACCCGCCATTATGGCTAGATTTTTTTTTATCAATTTCGATTACAAAATCAGCACAAGAATATATTAAGTCTGTATTAAATATTCTATGTGTGACCTAATTTGTGACGTCATCACTTGCTCTGTTTGAAGCTTCGATATGGGTATAATCAACGCATCCGATAAAATCATGTTTAAAAACCATAGAAAAGGAGAAAATATGGAAATAAAAGACATTTTTACATAAAACTTAATCTAAAAGATTGTTTTGGAGTGGAATTCACAGCTTTTTAAGGCGAGCTGACGCCAGAGGAAGCGCTGACATCATTTACCGTATCTGATGCAAATCCGTAGTTCGCTGGTCAGGCATAGTTATTGAGGTCAGAAAGTAGGTCACGCATAGAATATCTAATGCCAACAAATAATATTATAGTGCTTGATTCATTCTTTAATTTGACGAAGAAATCTAATCTCATTGAAAGTCTTTAATACAATTTAATACGATTTTTTGAAAATTTGGTAGTGGCTTACTTTTTTGGGCCACCCTGTATACGCGCTGGAAACCTGACCTGAATTACAACAATTTGTCGATCAAGTCTGTGTAGTCCTAATAAGATTTTTTTTCGGTGAGATTATTGTTTACTGTTTCAGCGTTACAATTTCCGAAGAAATTGCATCATTGCTTGGGATCCTGTAATATCACTCGTTAGTTCATCGATGTGTAAGAAAGTCGAGTGCATTTTGATTTTAGTAGCACCGTCAGAACGCGTCGCTGAGTTCTTAACTTTTTAGTCGGTAAGTTTCGCTGTCTTATAGGACAGTAAAATAAGTAGGAAAGCAGTTGGCTGCCATGACGTCGGCGGCACAAACTGTCTCAGATCCTGCAGAGATGTTTATTTCTTCGTGATAAAAGTGAGCAAAGTTTTGTGCGTTCTTTTCAAACACTGTATACAACATGTCGACAAGAAAAGCTTCCGGCGAAGTATTCATTTGGCACAATGGTCAGTAAGAAGTAAATCGTCGGAGAGTACGACTAATGGAAAAGTTGGCACCAACATGGCGTAAATGTATCGGATCCACGTCATCCATGTGTCATCACTGGACGAGCCGTAGACACGCACGCTGTCTTAGTGTTCGGTTTACTGGCGACACAAATTCACAGTGAAACATCCGTCCTGCGTGACTGTCTTTCCACCGTTGACATAATTTCACAAATGCATAGTTTCACTGCTGTTATATTCGTTGTCATAATATTTGAAAAATAGGCATTAACTTGAGGCGGCACTTAAAAAATCGGGGACAAGCAAAGACGTGCACTCGGGAACTGTGGGTCTGTTTTCGAAAATGTTAAGTGCGGCTGAAGATCGATGTTGCCGGAAGTTATTTAAGCAATTGAAGTTGTAAAATATCGAATATTTTGCGACAACATGATGTTAACTGGATACGCGGACTTGTTGTACACCTCCCTTGACCTAATAAGATATCGGATTTATAAGTCGTTTTACTTGGCCTCCGATTCGCTTGCAACATATCTGCGCTATAGAAATGAGATTCGATTGATTTATTGATTGATCGTGTAACTTGTAAGCTCGTCGGCACTCATGCAAAGCAAGACATGTAATACGACATTTTGTGCCAAACAAGTGAACCATAACGTGAATCATGTGTTGTGCTCCATTTCACTCTTCGTTCCAATAATCAGTCTTTATGTCTTTCACGATAACTAAATGACGTTTTTTTCATATTTTGTAGTATGCAGTTATGTGAGACAATCACTACGCACTTCACAGTTTTTACCGGTTTGAGCAATTTTGCTACCAGAGACGTTCACTTCTATGTTAACTATCTGCCTTGTCCTGTTAACGTAAACTTGCTGTATATACTGTCGGTGCATTTGATTTTCTATTTCGGTATCTTGCGTGATATTACAGGTTGTACAAGTGTGAGCGTTTCTACACCCACAATTCGTGGGAATTTTGGCTAACGAATACGTTTAGCTGAAAAATACTGCGATTACATACGTATTCATTCCTCGCCGAAATGACCTATTACGTGTCCGGTGGCACGTTAAACCTTACTTACACTTCTCTCAATGATGCAAGAACGTTGGCAAAAATCTGAAAATGTTGCGCTATATGTAGGCGTAAATGTGTCATTGTTTTGTATAAGGTGTTTTGCTTTGTTTTGTCGCATGTAATCGCAAGCTGACCAAATGAATGAAATCAATGTAACTGTGCCAATTTTGTTGAACTGTGACGTGCCACTCTGAGCCAATATCAAGCATGCATGCTGACTGTGCAGTGTCACGAGTCAGTAAATATTGAACGTTATTGATCATTGATTATAGTCGTAGCAATTCACTGTTTTAGTTGTGCCGCCTTGTAGCACCGAGTCGTCCGAGAATAGAAAACGTATGTGGTCTATTTCTGAAACAACAGTTTTTGTAATTGCCTCCCTAGCTCTAATGTTACTGCCTCTGTATGACAAATTGTTATTGTGATATGAACGAAAATATGAATAAGCTATTTGTATAAATTAGTTTTCCTTGCCAATTGTCGTTCATTTATATGGTAGGTGGAAAATTTCGTGGCAAAAACCGGTCGTGACACTACAACAACGCGCTCTCGTCATTTCGGCGAAGCATATTCAGTCAATAGCCGAACTGACTGGATTTATTTACGCCAAGTGTCCTATGCTGATGTAGTTTCGTGTCTGGCTGTTGTAACGACACTGGTGAACTGTTCCGTATCAAGTCACTTGATATGCAACAGTGACATTTTCAAGTGTGCGAAAATTCCTAACAGCAACATTTACCTTAAGTAGGCCTACTGTAGTAAGCATTTATTGCGAACTTGCTGCTGTCAAGTTCTTGTTGCATGTCGAGTTTTTATTGTTGTTTGTTTATCTTGTTTTGCCGTAACTCCTTTGAGTGTGTAGAAATCTGTGTTTAATATAAGAATACCGAAATAATATGCGTTAGGCATGTGCCTGTGTTTTTCTGATTGAAATACCAGACCTGAGAAAAAATGTATTTCGCACGAATTATTATGATTATTGTTTTTCTTAATAAAGGAAAACAGTTAAATGTCGAATTCGACAAAAACGATGCTTATTATATTTATGTGCTCATTTTATATTCGTTTTAGTGAAATATTTGTTGTTTTAAGCTTGCTAAGTCCGACTATTTTAGACCACGACAAAATTGAATAATAAAAATTTCGAATGGGAAATGGTGACATTTGTTTATATTTTAGATACTAGCTGTGGAACAATAAATAACAGACTTAACAATTTTGTGTTGTGTTGTTATACATTTGTCGAAACTACAAAAAATAAAATGCTGGGAACTTTTTTTGTCTATAATCCTACATTGTAACAATAGCTGATTAATGGGACAGCAACCTAGCTGTCTCGTTTAGCTGAGAGATCGCTTGTTTTATGACATCTGTCAAATGAGCAAGTTGTCACTGTACCGTATGATGAATCAGCATCGCACCCAGTATTATGACGGAAAATATGAGCTATTGTGCGAATAACATGCAGAAAATTGGGTTTAGTTGCTGCAGCATTGAAGATTCGTTGGTCTACTATAGCATTGGCAACTGATGGTCGCTTGTGTGCTATACAGTAGGCATAGGCCTATAAATTATACATTTGCCACAAAAATCGAGATCACATTATACGTCTTATATTACACAATATTATATAAAATGCTCAGTATAATCAAAAACGCACTTTTTAATGTGTATCCGTCAAAAAACAGAAAAATGTCAGTTAACTTAACAACTTATCACGAGTGCAAGTAAGCTACGCGTGTTTCTGTTTTGTAACTGGTGAGACGACATTTAACCTAGTGTCACTATTTGCCTTAGTGCACCGTAAAATTGTTATTTATTTTACATTTTGTCACATTTTATTTCGCACTTGGCTGATGCTGACGAGTTAGCCTGATAATTGATCTTATAATGCTGTTGTGAATTAAACAGACGTGGACTGACGTAATGCTGACTTGGGAGCCTCATCTATTCGGCGGCGTCGAGGAGATTCGAATCCCAGTCTCGAAAATATGGAAACCAGACATCGTGCTCTACAATTAGTAAGTAACAAACACTCGTGCATCATGTAAACTGAGAGTGAATGAAGTTCACAGTTGCACTCTGCTGCCCTGCGTAGCTTATGGGTCCGAAATGACGAGTACACTGTCAACGAGTGGTGTGCAATATGTCGCCACTCAAGTGCCTATGAACAAATATATATGTTTTCGACTTATTCTCAGCCCGAAGAATAATAAACACTGTTTTTATTGTTATTTAAATATTTTATACTGACTTACTTAATCGCAAATATTTACGTCAAAGATTTTTAGTCGTTATGTCTAAACTGGTTGCTGTTTCACTGGTTTCGTTAATGCTTTTCTAGTTAATGAATCGATCGCTTTGTCGTTGAAATTTGCGGCTCATGTTTTGCAAATGCTTACACTTTTACGCACAACTTTCACCATCCGTCTTTTCATTCATTTCATTTCATTTTTATCTCCCTTTCAGTCTTGTTATAAAAAGTGCGCTTTTCGAAGACATTTTCACCGAAGCATGTCAGGCTTGGAATTTGGGCGTTTATGTTATTAATCTTGGTGCTGTCGATTACGGTAACTTTTGACAACCTTTTGACATCGCACTGCACAAAAGGCGTGAGTGTCACTGTATCCAACAAAAGTGCACGCAGAGTCCTATCGCCAATATGGCGCTTGCAGTCACGCGCACTACTGAAGAAGAACAGCGCGTTAGCCCAAAGCAAAATGCTGAGGCTAAATAAAACGCAAAGTAACTGGTGATGGCGACAGTGATGCTGCTGGTGCGTCTGGTTTAGCGCCGACACTCGTCTCAAAGAACATCGCGAAGCAATGGCAGTTGTCGGTTACCAAGGCGACGTGCTGTGGCTTCCAGCCGCAATCTTTAGATCGACGTGTTCTGTCGATATTCTCTATTTCCCTTTCGACATCCAGATTTGTAATCTCAAGTTCGGTTCGTGGACCTACGATGGTTGGAAGCTTGACATCGACTTTCACAGCGACGTTGGAGCTGTGGTTCGTATTTGTTTCTTGTCTGCCGATAAATAGGCATAAATTGTCAAATGTCTGAAGGCACGAGAAAGACTGGCCAAAAGTGTCGTCAAACCCCAATCAGTCAAGCATTCAGCCATGTCGAATGTCTAAAACACTTTTACCTCGCGATGCATAAATCTGTCGAGTCCGTTTGTCTGTCTTCGTCGCTACATAATGTGCGCGACATTGAATGCGGCATCAAACCAATTCGACTTATAGATTCACACAATAATACCATGCTTGTTTCGTAGAACAACGTTCAGTATAACTTGACAAATTTTCGGAATTCCATAGAGCGTCGTGCATTAGCTTTTTCCCGGGTTACCGAGAAACTGCAAAAACATCGTCACGTATTTATTTAATTCAAAATAAGCCTATTTAATTGGGGTTGGCAGCGTCCGTCCATATTGGCTGATTGGACAGCAAATGCAAGCTACGGATTGTATATGGAAATATTCGAAAATGTTGCAGCCTTGGTGTATGCGGTGTGCGTTACTGATATAGTGCTCTGTGTTGAATCGGTGGTCTTGTCAATTGGAGATGCAGCACAGCCGCTTTTCTGATGTTGCAGATCGACACTTCGAGTTATGTGGAAAGCAACGAATGGGAGTTGCTTGGATGTCCCGCCGCGAAGAACGTCAAAACGTATCCTTGTTGTGTGGAGCCATTTCCTGACCTGACTTTCACTATCATCGTCAAACGCATTCCAATCTTCTACATGATAATCCTGATAATTCCATGCATCCTCCTGTCGCTGTTGACGCTCGTCTCGTTCTGGTTGCCTCCTGAAACACCGGCAAAGATACTTCTCGGTGAGTTGACGCGAAATGACGCAAACAGTGCTATTCTGCGTCGCCTCGCTCTGCGAGAGCTCGAACAATAGACACACTCATTTTGGGTTTCGCGTTAGTCCGACTAGCTGGCTTCAATAAAGGTGCTTGTGGCCTGGACTGTCACCTGCCAGTAGTGCAGGAATGAGACGAAAGAAACACGGTTGGTTAGTCTTGCAATGAAAGTGTCCGCAGTCATCGTAGCTTCTTCCTGTGAGTCGATTAAGCTTACTAGCTTACTTACTTAGTACGCTGATTGTTCTAGGTATGAATATCTTCCTGGCGTTCTTTCTTCTGCTCAAGTTGCTCGCAAGCTCAACGCCGTCGTCGTCGTCAATACCGCTCATTGGTGAGATTGCTGCATCGTTCAACTCTCTATTAGCTGAAACTTGACGACGCAATACACGTGGTGACGCGGTGCCGGTTCGTCTGTTGCATCCTGTTTCTTTCCTATCGCCAAGTAACATATTGCATTTGCGCAACTCGTTCTGTTAAACCAAAGTGTTACAGCTTTGCATACGAATATGTCACGAGTCGAGCGAGCATAGAACTTTAGATTTCAGCCAAATTTTAAGGCCGAAATAACGCGGAACTCTGTGATGGTTGATGCATGTTTTGGTTGTCGTTGTTCTCAGCCGATCGGCACTTTGAGCTGCGTTTCGCTGCAGGTGCGTTCTTCTGTGTCAACATGGTCCTCATCACTCTGTCGTCTTTCCTCTCAGCGACTGTCATCAACCTTTACATGCGCACAGACAAGAAGAACAAGGTTCCCGTCTGGCTCAGAAAGGTCTCATGCAGCAATATCTTTTTTTCGTATTGATCACTTTTATGCTGTAGCCGCCTAACGGCATTATGGCGCTATATATTTCGTATTATTATTATTATTATTATTATTATTATTATTATTGTTGTTTTTCTATTTACCGAGTTAAGTATGATCGCGAAAACGAAAACTATTGCACATATATTGGCCTATACTTTATCCGCATGATTTATAAAGACATGTATTAGTTTGTATCATTTCTATTTGTATCATTTCTATATCTCATTATGTTACTTTGCGTTCTGACACAGTTTAATAAACGAATATACGGTTATACGATATATGAAAATAGAAACCATACATAACATTATGTTACAGTATTTTCAAACCTTTTCCTTTTTTCGGCTTAACCGGTAACTTGTGAGTTTTTTTATTCTTCTGTTACGCTCGCTTCTTTTTCTGTTTTCCCGCCAAGCTATACATTTTTGTCAGACTGTCAGAGTCTGTCGCTGTTTGTTAGATATTTATTACTTACATTCAGTCATGTGCATCTTGCTGTCGCCGTTGATGCATTGCGTGTGCCGCCCATATGCAGATCGCCATCGAGGGACTGTCGAAAATTCTGTGCATGGAGCAGCGTAAGAATGTCGCGAAAAAGAAGCGGCCACGACGCGATCACGTGACACATCACGTGACTCACGTGATAGACGACGGCGGGGCGAACGACGGTACCCGGAAGAGCCACGTGCATGAGAAGACGATAAAGTCGCCGGTGTTGCCGTACAACAAGTGGGAGTCACAGCCGACTAAAGGAACAGCGCGCAGTGACAGTCCGATTCCAGTGTCCGAAGTGGTTGGTGGCGTCGTTTCAGACTACATCGTCGCTGACGGCACTTTGCATCAGACTGAGATCGTCTGCTCAAACAACGGCATCTTTGAAGCTGAGGTAGAAGCCAATTTCGTGTGTCTCTTCTCGTCGAAACGTTTTACATGGAATGTCAGCAATCACAAAAAAATTCGGAACCAAGAGAACGTTGTTGTACGGATGCAATAATGCAAAGAAGATACGCTGTATCGACATGTATATATAGCCTATATAATATATAGTTTTAATATGCAGACAATATAGTTTTGCCAATATCATTCTAATTTGTCCTTCCAGTCAAATTTTCGAGCACTGCATCTTATTCTGTAGACAATCTAGCAGTTCTTGAAGGAAACAAACGCAAGCACAGGAAGCACACGAGTGATGAGTCTACTGATCACAGAACAAAAACTTTTATGGTTTCATCCTTTAGTTGCCACTGATCTGTCGATGGCGTGTAACTAAACAGCCGAAATCGCAGAACAAAAATGCTAACTAAAACTTGCATGCCCAGTCTAATTATGAGTGTATACGGGCTGGAAGGAGAATAATCCGTATTGTGTCTCCCAGTAAAGTGGCGGCATGTGCTTGTTCTGTGCAGATTCGAGAGATCAAACGTGTTCTTCGTTCGTTTATGATCAAGCTTCAGTCGCGCGATGCTAAGGAGAAGGTGAGTTTGGAGTGGCGCCTCGTAGCGCTGAGCATCGATCGCCTTTTCTTCGTCGTCTACGTCGCTACCATCGTCACGTCGATTCTCGTCATATCAGTCATCTGTTTCCTGTACTCGGACGAAGCGGTGCCCTACGACAGACTCCAACAGTCGCCCATCAAGCAGTAGAAATGATCGATCAACACGAAGGCTGGAACTTCAACGAAAACAACTATAACACAAAAGAGAAGCCGTTGTAACAACCGTCAATTTCGCTTTGCCTTTGTTAGCCAGTGATTGCTATGAAATCTCTGGTGACTATTTACTCAACTGACAAGATGTGACTATCCTTATCATGTAATCGACGACGCTAATTTTTCAGCTATTTTTCGCATATCGTAGAATTGCTTAAGTGTATCGAGAACGTCTAAAGAATAGGTTTATGCGAATTCTTTTCCATGCTGTCATGTTTCTCAATTATTATTATCAGCTTATAATAGGTCATCATTCAAGTGTTGCTGTCCGCTATTTTGTTTGTAATCCAAACTTATTCGTACAATGCTTAATGATAAACAGTAGTCTAGACTTTTTTTCGCGTCGGTTAATTATTTAGACCAGTGATATTTCAATCCCATAACTATCGTGCGAAACAATAAACGTAGGTCAGGCCTGGAAATTAATCTATTTAAACGCGAAACTAACAAAAGTGAACATATCTTACTTGAAACTTGTTTTACACATGCATTGTCTCGTATACCGGTATTCTTAGTTCTAATATGTAAAACGCAAAAACGTCTAAAACTGAAATTTCTCAGAGGATTAACATTAAACTCAGGATTGCATGTGCTGTATTGAACATAGGCCTCATTCCGCGCAGACTACCGATTTTTAATGCAAAATATTCAAGTTCACATTTTTCGTGAACGCGGTGTAGGCCTACGATCATTGTGCATGACCTTTACGAAATAAGTTGCTATATATGCTCGTGCGCCACGTGACAGGTTAAAGGTTTAACAACTAATTAATTTCGAAAGTTCAATGAATCACAATAACAAGTTATACGAATGCGATGCAGCGCATATGCACTGATTAGTGATGATGTATGATGTATCGCTCGTTTCGATGACACCAGGCGGATGCGTGGCTGTGGAAAACCCGAACAGTGTTTATTTTCGGTCGAATGCGACAGTGCGCACGTCTTGTTACACGAACTGCGATGACTGCTGTCAGTTTTGTTGAGAACATTACAGGCAACGTGGCACCAGGGACGCGGTAACCATGGCGCCAACAACAAATACACTTTTAAGTTGTCTTTAAATTTTGCTCCCCAACTTTTATGACACAATTCTGTAGGCCTACGCAAGCTCGATTAAGCTACGCAGGCAACTATACTGTGAGCTTGCTTTACGTTTTGCTGCATGAAGATTCTGCATCTGAATGTACGTGATGCATGCATGCAGTAGCCTAATGCATGTCTCTGTAAAAATGTGTTATGGAGTCATAACAGAATGCTCATCGATGGGTACGTGGGTACAATAAGCGCCAATTAATTTATTTAATGCAGCAATTAATTAATTCGTGATATAACATTGAGGTGATTCAGTAACTAAATATGCATGAGAATTTTTCTCGAAATGTGAATTGCTCCCCAACTTTAAAATCGTTCACCCGCCACTGCCTGGCGCAGATCATCTTTCGTACTTTCGTTTTTAGACGCATCGCATCGTAATTAACAGGCGATTGATCTGTGAATTTTTTTGCAAATATAGCAACATCAAGATTCGATGTATGAACGTCAGAAACAACGTCAGCAATAAACACACTTTTAATGAAATGTTCTGCGTATTCACAACCGCGACGTCACTCAACACTTTCATCGAACGTGAAATATTTCTACAGCATATCGACGACGTCAGATCATTTCAGGCGAGTTTTCTCCATTAAGCCTAATGCGAGTAAGGATGAGTGAGTAGTTTAACGCCATAATCGACACAATATAGGTCATTTCGGAGGCCGAAGACCTCATGCGAAATATGCGCGATCGAATATGCGCGCTATAATTGGACGGAAACACTCCACCGGCTTACACATATAACAAACTGCTTTGCACCGTGCACGCTTTTGATACTTATAGCATCTGCAGCCATTACTAGCGCAATAAGCGGCGCACCGCATATTTTCCCATGCACGCTTTCCCTCTAACAACCTCAGCATGAACTAAGTCCGGCAAACTGCACACACAGCTTGCGAAGTTCTGACATCAAAATGATGCCTCAAGCAATGCAACTACACAACGACGCGAAACAAATTTATTTATGAAATTAATGGCCATCAGAAAACAATAATTTTTCCACAGTTGGTATTTGTTTACGTAACACATGCTTCACGATGCTCGGGAATAGCTTACTATTGAGACAATGCATGTGCTTGGAGACAGGTTCTGACAAGCAGCTCGCGTTGACATTCGTTTACTTCAAGTGCAACATTAAAACGTCATATACATGCGAATAGGCTGATGCGAACAATGTTCTGCTGTAAATGTTGCAATATAACGTCCACTGCATAGTTTCCGGTTGAAATACGAATCTGCATCTAAGAGGTCTACCTGGTTCATACTACAGTAAAGTAAGCCTGTGCGCGTTCAAATAGCAAGTGACAGCAAGTGCAACTGAATGTACGTGATGAATGGGGAAATTGACAGCGAACGGCGTCGAGACACGCGAGCGAAAACACTGCAAACTGTTGTCGTGTCAAACTCGAAAGCCAACGAGTTTCGCGGACGACGAGGCAATATCTTCAAGTTTCCAATATTTCTTTTCGTTCTTCCGGCGACGTGTATAGCCAGTTCGTTCGATGAAGCAAATAAATATATTTGCCATATCAAACCATATTTATCGAAAGCGATTGTCACCGGACAAAGCTGTTTTACATACGAAAGTACAATTATATGCATAATTAACACTTCATTTAACTGTCTTCTTTGAGTGTAGAGAACGATATTTTCAGGCAATCGAAAAACGCGCCAGTTGTGTTCAGTTCAGCGGCACAAAAGTCACAGCGTCGGTGTCATCGTTTTCGTCGTCGGCGACTCGCACATGAAGTGAAAGCTTGCAACCGTCGGTCGGCCGAGCGAGCGTGATCGCTGTACAGGTCAGAAGTCGGACACGCCATGACCAGATGGGTCGTCGTGGCCGTGAACGAAACGCGACTCAAGCACATGCATCGAAGGCGATTGACGGATCTCTTCATCTGTGTGATTGACACGCAGGTGCCCATGGGCGTGGTCATCGTCGACGTCATGCTTCGTTCTGCAGAGCACACACGCATTTCCCACCAACCGCTCTTCTTAAACAGTGGTAAGACGTGATCGAAACGGCAAAATGAGAACTACTACAGTTGTCTTGAAAAGACAGTCGTTACATTTTCCATAAGAATTAACTTTCTCTGAGTTTTTTTTATATCACAGTGCTTGTCACAGTGGCTGGATGTAGGGCCGCATTGAAGCTACTGCGGGCCCGGATACTGCAGCACCTCTAGCACACACCTCAATGCAGCACTACTGTACTGGCGTGTCAAACAGCATAATATTCCCTTACTAAGGAACCTGTCACAGTCCAGCAATTCGTTGTCATGAGACGGTTCCTGTTAAAGCATCGGACAATAAACAGTGTTGTGATTCAGCATTCAGCATTGCACACTCACACCACAGCGTCGTTGGCGCTGCCGTAGACAGCTTCTTGTGCACTTGACTTAGAGTAGAGCCCGATCGGAGTATTGTACTGCAGGTGCTTCGCTCCGCCTGGAAGTTCCGATTGTGACGCAAGCCAGCTGGTTCCCGATTGACCCGGTTGCTGATGCTGAGACGGTTCGGGACTCATCGAATGGTGAAGTCCACCTCCAACCTTCACAGTAACACATCCACGCAGCAGAAATGAATGGCTAAACCAAGCAATGTTTTGCGCAAAATCTCCGCAAACGGTGGTAGAACAACATAGCAAAAGTGAAGGTAAAGGAACGCCATAGTCATTACACAGTGGAGTGGACCTTGACTTGACACTCCATCGCTTGCAGTCACGCATATCTCAGCCAAAGCTGCAAGTTCAGATGTTGATGTGATGTGCATAAGCACAACTTTCTCACATACTGTAGGCTAGCAGAACGCTGAACACCGTTACATGTTGGACCGGATGTTGTTGTTGACATTGTGACTTTTGAGCAGTGTTGTTGTCAAGACCTTTTTTCAGGTCTCGAGACCAAGACCGAGACCTTTGCTCTCAGGTCTCGAGACCGAGACCGAGACCTAAGCCTTAGGTCTCGAGACCAAGACCGAGACCTT
>Ga0056116_1000456_pt1 | contig 13960 bp, 17 predicted proteins | sample WorMetOlspDAHAB2_FD_67352 | JGI IMG/M metagenome (GOLD analysis project Ga0056116, IMG submission 67352) | Marine gutless worms symbiont microbial communities from Max Planck institute for Marine Microbiology, Germany - Olavius sp. DAHAB.2 ...
CTGTAAAGTGTTACAACATATTTATTTTGCCCTATAAAAGAAATCACACCTCTCAGTCCTCTAATGTGTAAAATAGACTGCCTGACAATGTCGTTTGAACACCAACAATGATTCTGGCATCTTCTATCAACACAGTAAGAAACAATACTTTGCTAACTCAACTTTCACACGTTGATGCAGTCTCCAAAATGTGATATTTTTTTCAACTGTTTCACTGATATCTGACTGAATTATACTTTCTTATAGGCAAGATATAGCCACGGTGTGCTTTGAGTGCCATTAAATCCCAATCAGTCAATCTCTAAAACTTACTTTTCCAGCCATTCTTCAGTTGCAATATAGTAGACATTGCCGTAGCCTTGATTTTGTAGGTTAGTATAATAAGACACCAATTCCATAATGTTTGTAGCATGCAAGTTGGATGCAGTATAATGAGCCGTGGTATGATTTTTGCCGTAGAAGTTGACGACGAAAGCAAGGATGGCAGTGCGTCCGTGGAATTGAAGGCAAAGCTTGACCAACAGTATTATAAATCACTGGACGGCTTTTTGCTGGTGATAGCGAAGAATGGAGACATTGTCTATGTTTCCGAAAATGTGGAGAAATATCTCGGTCTCACACAGGTATAGCTACAAGTATACAAGTTATTTTGTCGCATACTTTATGTATTGCTATTATTTAATTAATTTATTTATTACAAATGTTGTGCACAGGGTACACACAAGCGAAAACTAACGTTAAAAATAATAAAAGTCGTATATTTAAAACGGTTATTATGTATCGTGATATAATGCTTTATATTACAAACAATCTGCAGAACTCCCAAGACTGCCTAAATGATCACAAAAATGGTTTGTTAAACATTACCTTGCCATATGCATGCACTGCATAACTTTATGCCAACTGTAAGTTATTTCAGAGTTATATTCGTACTGCGAGTCATTTCAGAAGTTGACATTAACTGTCGGCTATTCCACCAACTTTGTTTTAGACTGCTTTAATGCATTGATGCTTGATGTAGTTTAAGTAAGACTGTTATGTGACAGAATTTTCGCAGAAGCATTTGACATAGTTTAACTAGCTATTCAGTGAACACAAATGTAGCAGGTTTTTTTTATAAATTGTACTTTGCCAACAACTGGCTTTGTTTGTTTTTACTTTTTGGCATCTAGTCCTGGGTTTTCAGTGAATTTAAGCAGTGCAATGTAACCTGTAACTGTTATCTGTATGTACATTGTTGCGTAATACACCAACTGTGTGCAATGTTGGGCCAGGTGGACCTTCTGGGCAATAGCATTATGGACTTTTCACATCCGTGTGACCATGAAGAGGTGTACGAGTTGTTGAACGACAAGTCACATGTCACTGTTTCGGATTCAAGCATATCACTGGTCAACGACATGCTTGTCACAAAGCATCGATCGTTGTTTGTTCGTATGAAGTGTACGTTGACCAGCAAAGGCCGAAATATCCACATAAAGTCGGCAGCATACAGAGTCAGTATTTCATTTCTACTGCGGATCGACGGATATGTTGTGTTTTGGTTGTTTTGTGTTGGCGTTTAAGTCATGATTATGATTATTGTGAATTAGAGTGTGATAGTGTGTCCCTTGCTAAAACTGCGGGAATTACCGTGGTACTGAACGTACATGCTCACCAGCGACTTTGCTCTGCATCATCTACTGACTTGAGTGACAAATTGCTCCACCATCGATGAACTGTCTTACCAGTCAGCAGTAGCATCCACATGGACTGCTCTGCCTTGTTCTGTTCTGCCCGTTCTTCCACAGTCGGCCTTGAATTCAAGACTGGCCTTGAAATTTTAGAGACTCGGGAAGTCTTCGAGAGGAAGCCAAAGAAGGCCTATAAAAGTTGTAATTTAGTTGGAACCAATTGAACATATTATGGAAGCAGACAAAAAGTTTACAGCAGATGCGTTTGGTTACTGAAATGTTTGCTGCTGGTACATTTTATAGTATGATATATTGAGGGATTGCGGATCAACGGCATTGAGTTGGCCTTGAATTCATGAGGGAAAAGGCCTTGTCGACAGGCGCCGGTGTCCTGTTGCACGTTCTCAAACTGAACTGGACTGGGTAATGGTCAGCGTCATGTTGGTTTGTGTCATTTGCAGGTGATACATTTCACTGGCAACGTGGGGTATCGGCTGCCGACGCTCAACTTGCTCGATCTGAGCAGTGTCTGCGCTGCGGTGTCGGAATGCGCGGTCATCGTAGGCCGACCGATGCTGAACGCGCTGAGTGGCGAACTGGCGCTGAGCCGGTGGACGTTCGTCACTCGCCACCTGCTCGACTTCAAGTTCGTCTACTGCGATCCCGGGTGAGTCGCCTGGTGTTTGCCAGGATGTATTCTGCTGTTTACCGTTTCGTCGTCAATAAATATTAGCTTCATACGCTGTATCAGTGCGCTGTGCGTCACTGATACTGTCACTGTCAATGTGTGTTCAGCCACAGCCCAAGCCTGTTCTTGATATACATATCGATCAGCCGTTCAGTTATTGTCTACTTAAAGGTCCACTGACGTGTTAACAACAGAGAGATCACTGGGTCAGAGAGGTCTTCAGTTGGCGCTGGAACAAGTTTATGGATGATGTTGATGCGTCATTTGTCAGGCAGTGTAGTCCAGATCTTTGTGGCGGCATCCGTAACGGCTTGGCTATGTGGTGAATTAATGTGCCTGCTTTATGAGCCCAAGAGTGAAACGCATATGTTTACGCTGTGCTAACTATATTCGTTTCAGACTGTGTCGGTTACTGGGATACTCGCAGTGTGAACTTGTCGGCAAGTCAGTTTTTAGTTTCCATCATGTGTTGGATGCTGACATGATGGACAGGACGTTCAGAGCTTGTAAGTTCGTCATATTTTCATTTGCATTGGCAGTATATTTGAACTTGCGGTCGTTGTGTTCCCTTACTTTCTTACAGTTTAGTTTTTAGTTACAGTTGGTTGATATGATTGTTTCGATCTCTCTTAGTTGGGCTCTGTCTTTCATGTTCCTCCGTAACTTTCTGTTTATTGTGTCATTGTGTATTAAAAAATGTATTACTGACTTTCCTTTATTTTTTCTGGAGCCAATTTTCATGAAATTAATCATTTAATTCTCAACAGACCATTTTGTCCTTCAGTGCTTTGACACTTATGATAGGGCAATGTAACCTGTACAAATTGTCCCCGAAATGACCTATTATGTGTCGTTAAATATTAAACCGTACTCACTTTCTTTTGCTGTCTGTCTTTTATTATTTGCTTTGCCGTATTTTGTGTAAGATGTCGATTTTAAATAAATAAATATATTGTGATAGTTTCGTGTCTTTGTACCAACAGTGTTGGGCAAGGGCCAAGCTGCAACTGGACTCTACCGCTTCCTGGCAAAACACGGTGGATACGTGTGGATGCAGACAAGTGCTGCATTGTCGGGAGACGAGAACAGCGAGAGACGGGAAAAGTGTGTCATCTGCGTTAACTACGTCATCAGGTCTGCGTTGAACTCAGATTTGAACTTAGGCTGGGTGATTGGTCAAATAGGATCGGGAATGACAGGACACCATGCAGGCAGACGTCTTTGATGCCGGAAAAAATGCCTCTCAAAATGTAAATTCCGTTAAGGGTGAAAACAACTTGTTTTCGTTGCTGCTGTTTAAAAGCTAATGAAATGCGTAAAATTTAAAGTGAGTCGAAAGTTGAACATGCTTTTAAAATATGATTTTTGAAAAGTACATTGTGTGATAAATGTTTGTACGGCATGTTGTTGCCATCCAGTGTATTGCTGCATCACGTTTAACCCTGAAGTCGACCAATATGAACAATTGTTGTACAAGTTCTGTTTAAGTTTGTCTTTTGTTGATTTCCTTGTGTTTATGTTGGTGTATATGTTTGCTACCAAAATTCGACGAATAAAGATTTTCAAGAAGTGCAGATTCTGCAGACTGAAAAAAAATGATCCAAATTAGCTTGAGTATGCTGAAGTTGACTGTTTATAGATATGGTGTAGAACATGCCGTGAATGAACATGTGATTTTTGGTTTAATTGTTCCGTTTATCGATTAGTAAGTAAGTAAGTTAGAGTACTTATAAAATGCAGTTAAACGGGGATTCAAACTGCACTTTTGGTCCCACTGACCACATAATGACTACAGCGACTCTCTGAAATGGCAGTATGGCTGTTTATCTGTGTTTATTGCATATTGGCAGTGACATCGAGGAAAGAGACGTAGTATTTGCCAGCATTCAGCTGCACGACGAGCCGTCAGCTGACGACGTTAGTGAAGGCATAGTCATCGAGGAAGATTCAAACGAGGTGGTCGTCTACGAAGATGATGATGACGACGAAAACTTTGCTGGAATGCAGTTTGTCACCGAACAGATTGTGACGGAGCAGCTTATGAGCATCAAGAGCTACTCAGTCAACTGTAAATATTCTTGCATTTTGCATATAATAATAGTAGTAATAGTAATAGTAATAAAATGGCGAGTTATAAGGCTCCATAACGTCACTACAAGGGCGCTTAACAATGTTCAAATGTTCAGCCGCTTATGTTCGATGTCAGTAATTATAGGAATTCGGGAACAGGTGGGTCTTGAGGTGACTGTTGAATGTAGAGACTTTGTCTTGCATGTGAATACTATGGCTTTGTTATCATATCTTATTTAAAAACAGTTGTATTTAGTTATTAATTCTCTGTGAATTTCAGGATAATGTGATTCGGGTAAGGTCGTATTGTTAATGGTTAAAATGTAAATGCATGCTCAGTTGTCAGGTGTGGTAAAGATAAAGAGTTCCATTGTCCATAGGACCCTCTCGTCCTTCGTCGTCATGTAGAATGAACCACAGAGTCTGTAGCCCATGGCTAGTGTGACAACAGACCTGTGGTTACTTTCCTTACTTTGAGGTATCACTGCCATTTAGCTTGTATAAAACTATATTGCTTCGTGACAGTCACATATGCATGCACATCTTGCCCAGGGCCATTCTCATCAGTACAGTGGATTTTGTCCGAAACTATGCAGTAGCTAAAGAAAGTGACGGTAACCATTGTGGTTTATGTGAGATGGATTCACACGATTGTTTGACATTATTGTCAGTGTTATGTGTTAAGTGTTAATAATTTCTCCATTAGGTGCATTGTGCTTTGTGCAATATCGAATCAAGTCTGTTCATACAATTTATTCATGTGTTTGATCGTGTAGATATTTGCGCCTGTGTACATTGCAGCTTCGGATGACACGAAAATTGAGCTGTGTTTGCTGTTTTTTTTTCAGATGCCAAAGTGCATCCCATTAGTATTGTGTCTTCAAGCACTGGCTCTACTGGTAAGCCGAGTTGTGTCAGTATCTCAGTGTTATATATTGTGTGTACCGCAGCGACTTCCACTGATAGTTCCCCGAAAGGGACCATCTCGTTTCCTGACTGAGGAGGGTCTTATGAGTATGACCAAATCAAATCTTGTCTTTATTGTGTTTAGTTGTTTAGATTTATTGAGTTGTATTATTCCGTTTCGTTTCGTTTTGTTTGTTAGTATGTTAGCCAAGTGATTGGGTGGGAAGACTTACTCTTGTGATATCTTTCGTGTTGAAGGTTAACCCCCACAAAGACCAGATTGAAGAGTTATTTATTGTAATGGTTTATTGTATGTATTCCTAACACGTAACATTGTCAACTTTTTCATTGAATTCACTTTTATTAGTGCAACATACTCATCAAAAGCACAATATAAAACTATTTATTCTAAAAGTGCCGTTAAACACCAATCAATCAATCGTAATTTTTCCTTCTCGTATTTTTTTCATGTTCAGAATCGTCTTCTCTGACACCGACCGTTGATAGATCACCTATGCTTACCGATGGCAGTTCAGAAGTTGTGGTAATTATCTTGCGTTCATATCCTTCTTTATGTCATAATTTTGAAGTCATAAATAGCTTTCATTTGAGTGAATGCGGTTTTTGGTGGAATGGTTTTATCATGCGAATAATTTTTTTTTAACATAACAGTTGTCAAGTTCTTGATGCAGAGAGCAGCATGGTCTTCTAAAAATGGAAGCAGCAAGTTATCTTGTTCCAAAAATACTTGTGCAAAGAAGTGGCTTCACAGATGTGTTCAGTTGTTTTTTGCAATTCCTTACATTAGTAATAAAGCTGCATGCACTATGAATAAAAAGCGCGATTAGTCAACTACTGAACAGACTCCTAAATCCACTGTAAAAGTTTTGTGATTTACAGTACATCAACTACGACCAACAATGTGTTGATTTTATGCGAATAATATGTGTGCTATTTTTCTGTTTTAAATGCCACAATATAGCCTACAATTGTGCCAAGATTGCCGTTAAGCCCCCCCGCCCCTCGATGCACTAAAAGCCAGAATCTGAAAAAAAAACACCAATATGTTATTGAAAAACTGGTCATAAAAACGACCTGCATTATTTGGGTCTGTGACTTCATAAGTTTGTGGCATTAATTAATTAATTAATTTATTGCATCAACTGGTAGCTGCACATACATATACAGAATAGACATGTAAAACATACGAGACATAAACGACCTGAAAAATACATTTTAAAATCAGTTTACGTGCTCATCAGCTTTGCTGCAGATTTCTCTTTGGCGTTGAACAATTCCATAAAAGTCTGCCATTGCATAAATTGTGCAGCAGTAGTGCACGAAACGGTGTTACGTTTTTTCCTAAAAGAATCCTGCGTAAGTCCGATATGTAGTAACATGCATATCTTTTTTAACACAACAGTTGGAGACCGAGAATGAACTGAACGACACCAGTGGCAGTCTGCGAACTCTGTCCGGAAATTCTCTCAGCAACTTTCTCAACGACTTGGTGAGTATACTGCCATTGTAGAGCCTAAATTTAACAAATCGTGTTCGTTGTTCAACTGAATGGTCGTGCACCTTAGTACCTCGCCGAACACAGTGTCTCGCTGGCCAGCCAGAAACATCTCCGTTCCACTGAGCGAAATCTACTGCACGTACCACGTCACCGACTCAACACGTACAGCCGCCGGGCTTTTGCCATTGCTGGTCCGTCCGCCTGGAACAGTCTCCACGATCCTGTATGCAACCCGAAGCTGCTTTCGGCCGGTTGCCAGACATTTTGTTTGCATGGTACTAGCACAATGAGGCACTGAACACATTAGGGAGGTCCACTCGTGATACGCTATACAAATCGATGTGTTGACATTGTTGTTCTTGTATGCTTGACCGCTGTGTCACTGGAATGATCGTATTCTGTTTTTCTGTAGTTTCTTTATATTCGTGTTGTTTCCATCTTACGTTAACGGACGTTCACAAACGTTGCAGAATATTAAATAAATATTAAATAAAGCACTTTTACTGGATTGTGTGCTGCTTGAGTGATACGCCGCTGTGTGTGTATGTGTGTGTGCCTTTCCAGGAGACTGGCATTGAACTGCGAGCTCCGTACATACCGATGGACGATCTGACGTTTGTGTCAAACGTGGTGTCGGTTGATCATTCGCCCGAGCACTGGTAACATTTTGCCATTTGTTATAAGAGTAGCTGTGATAACGAGTGCGGTAGTAACAGAAATAATTTGTGGCGACTTTATCGTTCAGCGTCACGTTTCGGGAGACCTTGTAATGATGATTGGGTGCTGGGAAAAGCATATGAAAAATACGTGGACATACAAGGGTCTTTATTGTACATGTAGTTCCATATATTTCCAACTAACTCAGTTTACTGGACCTTGATTTGATCTCTATTGAATTGTGTCAGAGTGTTACTTTATCTGGACCTGGATGTTGCTGCATTACCTTGTGAAACTGCAATGTTTCAAAAATCGTATAAATTCAAAAATACATTATCAAAGGACGTTTTGAAGTATTTTTGCGGATGTATCTGCTTAATTTCTTTTTCTCGTCAAATTAGAGTGTCAATAAAGAATTATGAAATATCAGTTCGCATTAAATATTTTATGTGTGATCTAATTTGTGACATCCATATCTCTGCATGAGCCGCAATGACGAATAAGCGTAAAATAAAGCAAATGACGTCATCGCTTCATCTTGTAACAATTAACTTTAGCAAGCTATGAATTCCAACCCATACATTCTTTTAGATGGAAATTCATGAGATAATTATCTAATCTCCATCCTTTCTCTTTTTTACGGATTTTCAATTAAAATTTTATTGTGTACGCATTTTACCTATGCCGCAACTGCAAGCAAAATAACTGATGACGTCACAAAGTTGGTCATGCATAGAGTAATTAATACCAACTCTGGTACTTCTTTTACGCACATTTTTGACAAAAATGTAGATTATTTGACGAGTTTAAATACGATTTAATTCGTAAAAACGAGTACTATATTTTGGAATTTATCCGATTTTTGAAACACTATGGTATCACAAGGTATTGCAGCAACATCTTTAAGGGATGTTGGGATATTCAATGCTCATTTTGTAGCAAATTTTGTGCTTAGTCTAGCAGTGAAAGAATTTTGAAAATAGATCAATATTTCACGAAGTTATCGACATGAGTAGAGTGTCTTGTTTTTTTCTGACTCAGTGGAGTATCCCGCATCTATTTAATGTCCAGTTTTCCTTGACACCAGCTCAGTTTTCCATCGTTGACTGAAAACTTTACAGTTCCGCGCGGCCTACAGTCAAGCCTTGATCGCCTGTCGTACTTTGCCAATCATCGTGTCTCCTGTGCAGCCAGAGACGGCTTCGTTTAAGTGAAATCTCCTATACATACCACGGCATCGTCCGACTTTCGCCATTGCTGCTCCATGCGTTAGGAACAGACTCCTGCATTTTATCCGCAACCCAGATGCCACCAAAGCCGCTTTCAGTTGATTGCTGAAAATATTTCTGTTGTGCGTTACTAGCGCCTCGAGCGCATTGGTGGAGGTGGGGTTCATGGATGATATGCTGTGGTTCAGTTATTTGTCTCGTGTCACAGATTAAGTTGGCCAACTCTCTGGTTAACTTTGGGGCACATGATAATATGTTGATTGATTAATTGATTGATAAATACAGACGGTGCCAGTGGCTGCCGTCGGCCGTAAGAAATGTGTAGTACATATCCCCAAACTGAACTGGTAGGTACACGACAAATGCATTAACAGAAGTCAAACTCCGACCGAAGTGACCTAAGCTGGGTTGGGTGGGGCGCTGAACTCTACTCACTAACTCCGAGATATACTCTCCTATTCTGTGACTGATTTGGGTAGTAATTGTCCATCCTCTCACCCGTAAGGCACGTCCTTGAATGAAGTTATACATGTAGAACCAGTGAAAACGTTAGAATAACATTGCCTTGTGTGGCGTGAATGTCTCTGGATATGTAAAACACACGACGATATTTTGTTGGATATTGTAATAGTAGTAATAATACATGAAGTATTCAGTATTCACTAAATACAGTAAAAGAGTTTTACAAATGACTCGGTAAAGTGGTAACGAATTAAAAGCCCGTTTAAAAGCAATATTTCGGTGGCGCTCAAGGCTAGGGTTAGATTTGGTGTTTGGTCGGTTAGTGCTTATGCTCACGTATCTGTACTACACTCTATTCCTGTCGTTGCCATATAAAAAACGAATATAGTTAGAAAAAAATGAAGATTCATCCAAAGTGGACATTGCACATGAATTCTAAAACCATTATCCACCTTACCACCAAAAATTATCAAATTTCATCCGTGCAACTTGGAGCCTATAACGTGCTGAAGTTTGCACATTTTCCCGGGACACAGCTTCTGTTTTTGTTGATTGTGAGTGACCCTGAAGTTTTTGGTTTCGTGTGATGTTGCTTTAGTCTTCCCAGCTCCAGCAGCACTCTGCCGGTTGACACGTCTGGCCTTCTATTCGCCACCGTCACCAGCTCTACGCAGTCAGTGGCTAAGACAGAGTCTCATGGCTCCGGTTCAAAGCGTCCCGGAGAAAGCGACACAGCACTGAACGGTGGTGGCGCCTCGCCTTTGTGTAAAGTGCCGAAGCTTGCCGACGCCGTTGCCGTGACTTCCAGCGGCAGCGTCAAACCAGGTGTCTTATGTTGTATGCACTGTCTGCAGCATTCTGTGTATGACGTTGTTAATGATAAGCTGCCAGTTAAAATGCTTTTCTACGCAGAGTATAGTGATGAACAGACAGTCGGTGAGTTTAATACGAGAATGTGTTTTTATTAAAGATGTTCAACCGACTTCGGCTCGCGAATTTTATGACATTTTAGAGGATTTTCACTTTTGTTTTCCTGTGTTTTATAGGCGATATCTATTGTGCATTTTTAATCTGTAGTCTTTATTGTGTGTTTCATTGTTATGTTTTTCCCCTTTTTTAGATGTACTCATCGTACGATTTGCTAATAGGCATATTCAGTAGGACATTTTGCAAGAGAGAAACTTTTTGCTTTGTCATGTCCGCATGTTGCTAACTTTTCGTGTAAAGTGTTGTGTCTCCGCAACAAGTTATTGCGACAGTGTCACCCGTTATCTGTAGCTTTAATGTCAATCTTTCATTTATTCAGTACAAGCTCGAGTCTCATGACAAAAACACACTGGGACGCCAGGAACAAATACTGCCATTGCTCAATTTCCACGAAACTCCACCAAAAAGCCGCATAATTCGATTTGTGCTGCGTTATGACAGTGTTGTTAGTGTTGTTGCTGTTGATCTTTGTTCCAAGCCATCCACTGTACAGTGATGTGGGCAATGAAGAGGAATAATTGTGGATTTTGGGGTTAATGTGACGTAAACGTAGCCGGCATTGGCTTTCTGGCGATGGTTTCTATGGAGAATGGCCACTGAATGGGCTTGTCAGTACGTGACGGTTTTAATGACAGCACCTTCATTCGGCGAGCCACCGCCTGCTCGTCATGCCATGGATACAGCTGGATACGTACAGCCATCGTGTGTTCGCCATGGTTGGTCCGACCGTATGGAATGCATTCGGCAACGATCTGCACGATCCAGATCTCAGCGTCGCCAGCTTCGGTCGCCTGCTGAAGACGCATCCGTTTCAGCTGTACTCAGTGCACCGAGCGCATTGGAGGCACTGTGCGATAATGCGCAGCGATATAAATTGACATTGACATTAATGCATTTTTCACGTTCTATGTATTTCAGCCGAGCAGACGTCATTCGCCGACTCAGTTTTGCTGAACTTGTTGACGGCCGGCATCGACACCAACTGGGGATACAAGCTGAAAGATTGCTTGCCTCAGCCGACTGTCGAGGTCTGTGAGTTGGTGATAATTTTGGATTTGTTGGTCTGAAAAGATTGTAGGTTAACGAGTGGTGTTAAGTTAATGGATGATGTGAGAATCTCTATAGAGATGACGATGGGTGGTAACTGTGGACTATGCCGAGAGGCAGACCGCGGATAATTTGAAAGGAGATAGTCAATAGTGATATAGATAGAGCTGCATTTCTTTCTCATTGGTTTTTGTGTTACCCACCATCAATGACTTAGATGCTTGTCATATCGTAAGCTATGGATCATGTGCACTTTACATGGCGTGCTTGCAGATCCTGGAAAGTTGTTGAATTTAAAACACGAATTTTCAAGGCCTGGAAAGTCGTGGAGTTGTACAAAGTCGAGGGAAATATATAAAATAGTAGCCACATTTTGAGCCTTGTACATAAATGTCTGGTCTTTATGTGCTGTCATTGTTTACTGTCCGAATTGGTTCGATCCGTTACTTAGTAAGTTACCAGATGCACTTCTGCAGATTGACTAAGTAGTCTGTTGATTTACAGTTGATGTCTGACTTACACAAGTTAGCCTTACACACAGCATCTACTTAATTAGTAAACTTATATGAAAATCTGACTTATTCGATATTCACTCAATTAAATTGTCCTAGAAAATGCATAAGTCCTGGAATGTCTTACTTTGAGTGTTCTGTACACACTGTGTTAACGGGGAACTCATTTATTGTAATGATCAGTAGACTGACCCTTCTGTGTCATGCCGACAACTAATTTGCGGTTAGCTTGTTGTGTTTAGGTTTATTTAGTTGTGTATGTTTCTGTGTTATTTGGTTTTGTTTGTTAGTACGTTAGCCAAGAGATTGGCTGGGAAGACTACTACTCTCGTGATATCTTTTGCGTCGAAGGGTTTCCTCTACGAAGACCAGATTGAAGAGTTATTTAATGTAATGGTTTCATTTTGCATGTACCCAGCACACAACAACTTTTAACTTTCACATTAACTTCAGTTTTTCAAACCGCGACATAACTTTTTAGGGGCACGATATTGCCTGTTTTGTGCTGAAAGTGCAGTTAAACCCCAATCAGTCAATCATTCGAAGGCGCGATATGGAAAACGCCGCTAAATCCGAGTCACTCAATCAGTTTATGTTGTGCAGGTGTCGGACAGCAGTGATGGCGGGGACAGCAGCAGCTGCGGTAGTGCGGACAGCAAAAATGGCGTAGTGTACATATCGTTGATAGACAGTCTTCTGCTCACAAACGACAAAGAGCACGCTCCGGAGAAAAGCCACCAGCTGGCAGACGGAGTTATTTTCACTGCCAAATAATCGCGGCTGTGGCTGTCAGTTTTCGGCCCGGGGGAGAAGAAGTTTTAGCGTAGACTGTGACATTCGTTGCGAGGGAGCTCACCCCTTTGACCTTTGAAACGGGACGGCTCATAGTGTTGTGGACACTACTATGCCTCCAAGCGCAATCAACTCACAACAATGCATTTGAACGAACGGAAATTATGCAAAAACAGCAAAATTGTTTGCAGGGGAGTTGCCAGGATGGTACACCGACCTGCGGGTCATTTTGGGGCGTCGTGTAGGGGTCAGTCCTTTCCTGAATATGGCTGAATGTCCCACCTCCACCACTTCCAGACAAATACAGCTCTGACAATAGGGAATTCAGAGTGAGTGGTGATGAATGGAAACAAGCTGTGAAATAGTACTCGAGGCAGTTACAAGAGGGTAATACTGGCCCCCAGAATATTTTTTTGGATTGGAATGTCGTGCGAAGGGCCAGTTGTTTCCTGAAAGGGGTTGAACCCACAACACCCCACCAGTACAGCCATGAGACTAAACACTATGCGTGTGCTGTTCTCATTGCGATGATCATGCCATAGTTTTTAAGCAGTGCATTAATTTGTCCACGGGCGGCGGAAAGCACTGCAGTAGTTGGTGGATACAGTCTCAGCGTGTGTTGCAACGGCCGCTTTGAGGTGCATAAATTTCTCCGCGGTCGGCCCGATATTTTAATCGGCGCGTATTTACATACCAAAGATGGTAGCAGCGTTTGGCTGATGATCATCGCTCGTGTGTGTGTGTGTGTGTTCGTTTTTACTTTGTTTGCGGAGACGATTTTGTGATGTTTTGAGCGCACAACACTGTTGCCGATTTTATCTTTGGTTACCATAGTTTAGTTAGCGGGCTGGCCATCTTGTAAGTCTCCACGGAAAGTGTAATTAGTCCTTAAAAGCGAAGAAGAAGATTTATGCATATAGTGTGAGATCGTCGCGAGGGAGCTGGTCCACTTTAACCATTAGACCCAATTAAGCTAGCATACAATAAGCCGGTATTGCAGCAGGCCTGATATCAGGGCCAGCTGATACGCAGAAGTGCAATTTCTTCTCCAGCAGTGGCCAAACTACTGCCAGTTCTCATTGCACATACCACGGAGGGATGGCCAGGCTGAGTGGCCCGGAGTATATAAGTACCAGGTCGCCATTTCCAGTACTAACTGGACTCGACATTGCTTAAAAACTTTTTCCTAAAACTTGCCTGAAAGGTCTGAAATCCTTGATTTTCATTATTTGAAACCTACTCAGTGATGTTAACGACGTCATGTTTGAATAAACTGATATTGGTACTGTAGTCAAATTTAGTCCATCATAAGCTGTGCAGCTGAAGTTCAACTTTGTACCCGTTTTAGTAAGTCCAGCACTTGCGCTTTCTAACAGTTGCATTATGCATCAAGTGCTGTAGGTTTGGACAAGGGTCCT
>Ga0056116_1000457_pt1 | contig 13949 bp, 9 predicted proteins | sample WorMetOlspDAHAB2_FD_67352 | JGI IMG/M metagenome (GOLD analysis project Ga0056116, IMG submission 67352) | Marine gutless worms symbiont microbial communities from Max Planck institute for Marine Microbiology, Germany - Olavius sp. DAHAB.2 ...
GATATCTATGGCATCATTGAATAATGTTGCCTGGGACAGTGCGTTTTGGCCGGTCGTTGCATCCAGAACCAGCAACGTCTCATGGGGGGCTCCTTCCAACTGCTTGGCCACCGTCCTTTTGATTTTTTTGAGTTCTTCCATCAGATTGACTTTGGTATGAAGCCTGCCGGCCGTGTCGATGAGTACCAGATCACATCCGCGGGCAGATGCAGCCGTCACTGCGTCGAAAGCTACCGCGGCCGGATCGGCATTTTCTTTGTGTTTGACAAATTCAGCATTGGTACGTTCGGCCCAAATTCCCAGTTGTTCAACCGCTGCTGCACGAAACGTGTCGGCGGCGGCAATCAGGACTTTTTTGCCGGCAGCGTTGGCGGATGCAGCAAGTTTGCCAATGGTTGTGGTTTTCCCGACGCCATTGACACCCACCACCAGCACCACATGCGGCTTGCCGGTATTGATTTCCGGCGCATCGGGGTCTGGAGTTAAAATGGCTAAAATTTCATCTTTTAGGACAGATATTAACTGGCCGGCGTCTTTAACCTTGGCTTTAGCAATTTTCTCAATCAGCTCGATGGTTGTCTGGACGCCGATGTCCGAAGTGATCAGGTGTTCTTCCAACTCCTCCAATATTTCATCATCGAATTTCGTCTTTCCAGTAAAAATTCTATCGAATCCGCCGGAAAAGGAGTCACGCGATTTAAACAGACGGCTTCTCAGGCGTTTAAAATACCCGCCCTTTGTTTTGGCTTGCGGCGGGTGGTCTGACGAAACGGTTTCATCCGCAGCCGAAACCTTCTCTAGATCCTTGACGGCGTCAACCGCCAGCCCTGCTTCCAAATCATCTTCATTAGCCGCTTCGATTTCATCTTCCAGCAGCTTTTCAATCTCTTCATCGGTCAGTTCTGCTGAATCTTCATCGTCTGTCTGCAGGGAATCCGGTTCCGGATATTGCGGTTCGAGGTCATTGAGTTCCTCTGCCTGCGTTACCTCACCGGCTTTTTTCTTATTGCGTTTATCCGATTTATCTTTGTTCTTCTTAAACCACTTTAATGCCATGACGTGCGCTCTCCGGTCGGAATGACGAATGACGATTGACGAATGAAGAACTATGGAATGCTATCGATTTTATTACAGGCCATTCCGAGCAGTATATGAATATATGCGAATATAGTTAGATGGTTACTACAAATATCCTATACAAATGATGGAGCGAAGCGACTCCATCATTCGACATTCTTCATTCGGCAATCGTCATTCCCTAACTTGCCTTGCGCAGTTCTGTGCGGGCGAAGTTTACCGAAACCACTTTTGATATACCCTTTTGCTCCATCGTGATGCCGAACAGCGTGTCGGCGAATTCCATGGTGCGCTTGTTATGGGTGATGACGATAATCTGAGAATTCTCGCCGATGAGTTGCAGCAAATTATTGAAACGGAAAACATTCGACTCATCCAGCGGTGCGTCGATCTCATCCAGCAGGCAAAACGATGCGGGCTTGATTAGAAATATTGAAAAAATAAACGCGATTGCTGACAGCGCTTTTTCACCACCAGAAAGCAGACACAAACGCGTCAATTTTTTCCCCGGCGGATGAATCATCAGCTCTACACCGGATTCCAGCGGTTTTTCCGGTTCAATCAAAACTAGTCTGGCTTCACCACCGTCAAACAGCCGGGGAAATACTTCCATTAACTTTTCATTTATGGCTTTGAAAGTCTCCACGAACTTTTGCTGGGTAATCTTGTTTATCTTTTTAATGACTTTGTGCAGATCTTCAATCGCTTTTAACAGGTCGTCGCGTTGGGTTTCCAGAAAATCATAGCGGTCTTTAAGCTGCTCATACTCCCTTATCGCACCCAGGTTGACATCGATGATTTTTGCGATCTTTTCTCTGCTGTTCCTCAAGTCGGCTTCCATCGCGTCGATGGACATATCGGCAATAACCGCCTGGGCCGCTTCGTCCTGCCTGAATTCAGACTGCAGGACTGCAAACTCGCTTTGGTACCGTTCCTCCAGACGATTGGCGGTATTTTCGCGCTTGAGCTGAACCTGGGACAGCTCTAACTCTAGCGTTCGAAATTTTTCCAGTGATTTTTCGCGCTTGCTCTTCAGGTCGGATATTTTACTGTCGCTGTCTTTTAACCGGGCATCGATTTGCTGATAAAATATTTCGTCCCGATCAATAGAATCATCCAAACGCTTTATCGTACCGTACATGGCTGAAAGCTTTTCTTCGTGACCGGTAATGCTGAGTTTGGAAGATTCCTCTTTTTGCTGCTTGTGGTTAACTTCGCGGGACAATTGCTCGAGCCGCAGCAGACCGTCCTTTTGGAATTCCTTCAATCGCTTTAAGCTGTTGTTACTGTTTTCCAATTTAGCACTCAAGGCCGTCAGCTGCATTTTGAGATCTACCACTGTTTGATTAAATTGTTCCATCTGCTCGGCAACATCACTGATCTTCTGTGATGTTTCACCAACGGTGCCCTGGGCCGCATGGATTTCATCGGATATCTTTGATATGGCAGCGTTGTATTTGGTCATCTCATCATCGATGTCACTTGCTTCACCTAAAAGCTGTTCCTGTTCCAGTTGGACGATTTCCAGGTGACGCCGGGCGTTTTTGAGATCCTCTCCGGACTTGTAAAGCGCTTTTTCGGCTTCGATTTCATCTTCCGTCAAACGGTTTTTATGCTCGATTTGCTTTTGCATCGTGATTTCAAGCTTTTGAACCTCAGACTCCAATTCATACTGATCGCTGCGGGCGCGTTCCAATTTTTGGGTCAATTCGGTTCTCCGGCGTTGCAACTCTTTAATTTCATGTTTTTTTGCCAGAATTCCGCTTAATTTATCTTTACTGCCACCGACCAGAATACCTTTGTGAGAAATTACGTCTCCGTTTTTGGTAACGATTCGCTGCACTTTACCGTTCTGATTAAACAATTCCAACGCTTCCTGGATGGTTTCGGTCAAGATGACATCCCCTAAAAGTGCCTGGGCTGCCGTTTCATATCCTTCCTTTACGGTAATATGATTCAACAGGAGAAGGGCCGGGTTCGGTGTTTTGTTGCCGTCATCAGAGATTGGCCGGACCGCTGAAAGCGGGATAAAACCGCTGCGTCCGGCTTGGTGGGTTTGCAGGTAGTCGATGGCCTGCATACCTGTTGCCTGGTCATTGACGATAATATATTGCAGTGCTTCCCCTAAGACGGCCTCGATGGCTGTCTCGTAGACAGGATCGGATTCAATAATATCTGCCATAAGATCCAGCACGTTGGCTGCTGTTTCCTGGCTGATCGGGGGCAGCGACGAGCTTTGATCATCAGTCGAGGAGGTTCGAGCTCTCATAATAGCCTTGACCCCATCACGGTACCACTCAAAGGTGTCCTCCATTTTCTTTAAGGTGTTATACTGGGATTTGGCCGTATTAAGTTCGAGTTCCAGCGTCTGGGCCAGCTTGACCAGTCCGGCCAATGCAGCGGATTTTTCATCGAGGTGATTGCGGGTAACACGGATCGTTTCGTTCTGGGTTTCGATTTGTTGTTTGATGCTGTCAAGCTGGTCTCTGGCCTGGGATTCTTTGGTCCGGGTCTCTGCGGTTTGGTTCTGGGCCAGCATCTCTTCTTCATCTGCCCGCTTGAGGCGTCTTTGCAGGCTTTCTTTATTGCTGGCGGCATTCTGATAGATATTCTTATACTGGATTTCCCGGGATGTCAGATCCATCAGATGAGCCTTGCCGGATTCAAGCTCCCGGTTAAGCCTGTTCAATCTTTCGCTGATTTCTTCGCTGTTCTGACGCCGTAGTTGAAGACTTTGTCTGGCATTTTCGATCTCCGATTTGAGTTGAAGGTTTTCCTGCTCAACCTGGCTGATCTCAGACAACATATCCTCATTTTTACGGGCGAGGTCTATGCTGGCCTCCTCCAGTTCGGTGGCTTCCCGATCAAGCCGATCGATTTCGTTGCGCAGGTGGGCTAGATCGTTCTCAGTGCGATCGATATCGCGCTGGGTGTCATATTTTTGGGACTTTTGTTCTGAAATTTCCTGGTTTTTTTGCCAGCGTTTGAGTTTAATTTCTTCGATAGCCGCATCGAGTTTTTTCAACTCAGAGGTGTGCCCGATGTCGGCATCTTTTAGTTCTTTAATTAATAAGTCGGCCTTTTCAATCTGTGCGCTATAATCATCATAATATAGAAGGCCCAGATGAACATCCAGGGCTTTAATTCGGACCTGGTAGTTATTGTATATCTCGGCTTTCCTCGCCTGGCGTTTCAGGCTGGCCATCTGGCGTTTAATTTCCGCCAGTATATCATTGACCCTTAAAAGATTCTGGTGGGTAATCTGTACCTTGCGCAGGGCCTCGGTTTTGCGGTTTTTGTAACGGGTGGTTCCGGCCGCCTCCTCGATGAAATAGCGGCGTTCTTCGGGCGTGGCTTCAGTGATCGCGCCGATGTTGCCTTGTTGAATCACCGCATAGGATTTGGCGCCCAGACCGCTGCCTAAAAAAACATTATGGATGTCTTTCAAACGACAGGGCTGCCGGTTTAAAAGATAGGCGGTTTCACCGGATCGATACAGGCGGCGGGTCAGATTTATTTCCGTAAAATCTTTCAATTCTTCGGGCGCATTGCCGTTGTCATTGCTCAGTGTTAATGACACTTCGGCCATGTTAAGCGGCGGTTTTCCGTTGGTGCCGGAAAAGATGATGTCTTCCTTTGATTTACCCCGCAGCTGCTTGAGGCTTTGCTCCCCCATCACCCACCGGATGGCATCAACGACATTGCTTTTGCCGCACCCGTTCGGACCGACCACCGCTGAGATACCGGGGGGGAATTCTATGGATTCTTTCTCATAGAATGATTTAAAACCGGTTATTTCCAGTTTTTTCAGTTTCATTTACGACAGTTCTCCTCTAAAAAAATGACGGAGCGAAGCGACATCAACCAAGAGTTAGTTCTCAAAATATAATAGTCAATCCCAGCTTGTCCGTATTCTGGAAATATTAGCAACAAGATGCATGCTTGTAAAGGGAAAAACACAATAAGCGGTATAATTTTGGGAGTTAGAATACAACATGTGGGGGCGAGCGTGTATTTCAGTAATGTTTCCGAAGCGAAGTCTACTGCGAAAAATTCAGATCGCAAATACCTTTAAATCAGAAATTGAGGAATTGAGAATTGAGGAATAAAAAGAAGAAACTATTGGGATTATTTAATCCCGTAATCCCTAAATTCCTTAATCTGCTCTATAAGATTTGGCTCAAAAACAGTTTGGTGCGGTCATGGTCGGGATTGGTAAAAAAATGTTCCGGTGTTCCGACTTCCACGATAGCGCCTTCGTCCATGAAGATTACCCGGTCGGCAACTTCCCTGGCAAACCCCATTTCATGGGTAACGACCACCATGGTCATGCCTTCTTTGGCCAAGGTTTTCATCACATCCAGCACTTCACCGATCATTTCCGGGTCCAGCGCTGAAGTCGGTTCGTCAAACAGCATGACTTTGGGATCCATGGCCAGTGCTCTGGCAATTGCCACTCGCTGCTGCTGGCCGCCGGATAAATTATCCGGGAAGGCACCGGATTTGTCTTGAATTCCCACTTTTTCCAGCAAGGCATTGGCCTTTTCTTCGGCATCGCCTTTGGAGCGTTTGCGGACAACTTTCTGGGCCAGGGTGATGTTTTCGAACACATTTTTATGGGGAAACAGGTTAAACGATTGGAATACCATTCCGACCTCGGCCCGCAGCTTATTAATATTCGTTTTCGGATCCAGCACATCGATGCCGTCAATTAGTATTTGGCCATTGTCAGCCTTTTCCAAACGATTCAGACACCGTAAAAAAGTGCTTTTGCCCGAACCCGACGGTCCGCAGACCACCACCACCTCGCCGGCGCTGATTTTACTGGAGACATCCACAAGGGCCTTAACTTCGTGGGGGACATGAAAGGTTTTATTGATGTTGCGAACTTCAATCACTGGATCGCCATCCTTTTCTCCATATGCTGAACCGCCATGGACAGACTGAAGGTTAAAACCAGATATAAAAGGCCCAAAAGCAAATATACTTCAAATGGCTGCAAACTGGCCGTCACAATCTCCCGGGCCGCTTTGGTTAATTCACGTATGGCAATGATGCCCAGCAGTGAGGAATCCTTGATCAGGCTGATGAATTGACCTGCCAGGGGAGGTAAGATCCTGCGCAGGGCCTGGGGCAGGATGATGTAGCGCATGGATTGCGCGTATGACATTCCAAGGGAACGGGCAGCCTCGGTTTGTCCCCGGTGGATGGACTGAATTCCGGCCCGCACGATTTCCGTCACGTAGGCGCCGGCAAAGCAGGCCAGTGAAGCTGCGCCGTACCAGAAGGCCGGCAGGCGTCCCAATCCGTATGCTGCCAGTATGTCATTGATGACAGTTCCCAGTACGAAATACCATATCAGGATTTGCACCATCAACGGTGAGCCCCGGATCAATTCAACATAGCAGATAGTGAGCCATTTTAAGGCAGGATTTGACGAAATTCGGGTCAGTCCGCCAATGACTCCAATTATGATACCCGCAATCGTCGCGATCACACTGATTTTGAGGGTTATCCAGAGGCCGACGATGAGAAGACCCGGTTTCCACTCCTTATATTCGGCAAACGTTTCTCCCTCATAAATATAGCCGCCAACATCGACCTTTACGCTGTCAACCGGAACAATATAGGATTCAGCCTTATCCAGTCCCTTGACTGTGACGACGGCTTCATCGCCGTCTTTATTAACGGATTGTATTTCGCCGTCAAGATCGCTGATGACTTCAATTTCATCCTGATACAAGAAATATATGGGAAGTCGGTTCCAGCGCCAAATATATTCGACTTTCTGTGTGGCATAGTAAAATGCGCCGGCAATCAGGAAGATAATTAAAATGAAAACCCCCACCCAGATATAGTACGAGCGGGGTTTGGTGAACTTGCTCATAATCGTTGTCGTGCTCATAGCTTTTTCACTTTAAGTTAGAAACTCGGAAACAAATAAACCCGTCCGCCACGGCGGACTTGTCTTTTTGCCCGCCTTCAGCGTTGCACCAAAAGTCAGATATAGAAAATATGCTCCATTTGGCACGCCTTGAAGGCGAACAAAAATCCGGCACAATCTTTTGGTATTTATTTATTTCCGCAACCCTTAATTAATCCGCTCCGGAACAAAAGAGGCCGACCAGGTTAGTTTGAAGTCTGGCCGGCCCGCTGATTATTAGAAACGGATTAAATCCGGATCGACTGATTATTCAAGTTCCGACTTCCATTTGGTGCCGGTGATCCATTTTTTGTACATTCTATCATAAAATCCGTCTCCCCTGGTCTGTCTCAGAAAATTGTTAAGATAGTTTAGGAAGTCAGGGTCGCCTTTGTTGATGGCCCAAGCCAGCGGCTCATAGGTAAAAGGGTCACTTAAAAAGATGGTTTTGCCTTTGCCCTGGCTACCGTAGAGGAAACCGCAGAAAGGCAAATCATAAACCAGTGCATCCGCCTTGCCGTTGATGACTTCGAGACCGGCTTCGGCTTCTGATTCAAATCCTTTATAGGTGGCCTTGGGGATGTATTTTTTAATGGCTTGTTCACCGGTGGTGCCCATGCGGGAGGTCACGATGTATTTGGGGTTGTTAAGGTGTTTGTAGGATAATACGGCGTTTTTATGCTTTTTGTTCAATAAGATGGTTTGTCCCACGACAATGTAGGGTTCGGCAAAGTTGATTTTGAGATTTCTTTCCTGGGTGATGGTCATGCCGCCCATAATAATATCAAATTTATCGGTCATGAGAGCCGGAATGATTCCGTCCCAGGCCGTATTCACTGGAACGAATTTTACGCCCATGGATTTGGCCAAATGGCGGCCGTAGTCCATATCAAAGCCGATAAATTCTCCTTTTTTATTGGTCATTTCAAACGGGACGTAGCCGGATTCAAAACCGACGCGCAGTTCACCCCTTTTCAGTATCTTTTCGATCGTGGATTTTTTGGCCAGATTGATATCCGCACCGATGGCGGATGTTGCGCACAAAAATCCAATTACCGCAAATGCGACCAAACCGAGTACCAATCCTTTTTTCATGCGTTACCTCCTTTTATTTTGTTAAATTGGGTTAAACCATCTATCTGATGACCGCAAGAGGCCGATCAGACAAACCTTAACCAAAGTCTAAACAGACTGCGGTTACTAAAACTGATTTAGCATTTGAATACCAATCGGACATTTTCTTGTACCTCATAAAAAAATTATTGTAAAGGATTCTTTTGTATGGCGGATCCGGCCGCGGTGGTATTGAATCAGCTTGACTTTGCGGTCTTGGGACGGTTATTAATACAATTGGAATTCGTGCTGAATATTGCCGTGCCGGTACCGGTAATATTTGTGGAAACTGCTGCATTCAATCAATTAATCTTAGATCCTGGGTATACGTGTTCAATCTTCAATAAAAACTGGAGGTCACCATGTCGGAAAATAAGGTCATCAATTTGAAAGATATTTTGAATCATCCTCAGGTCAAAAAAGTAACCGATGATGTTAACGCAGCGACGCTGGAAAGAAGAAACTATTCACCTCCAGAATGTGATGTTTTCTCGAATCCTTATACAGTAATCGAAGAAACTGACCGGTATCGATTTGAGCTGGACAAGGAAGCCGAAAAGCAGTTGCCCGATATTATCAACAACCGCGTGCAATTGATCAAGGGCCGGGATTCTGTCGATGATGCCGTTGCCCGGCAATATGGCAAAGCACGCAATATCGGAATCGTTTTTTCCGGGGGACCCGCGCCGGGCGGTCATAATGTTATAGCCGGCCTGTATGATGCCGCCAAAAAGGTGAATCGGGCATCCAAGGTTATTGGGTTTCTGGTGGGACCTGACGGGATTGTTGAAAACGAAGTCGTCGAATTAACAGATGAAATGGTCGACGATTATCGGAATCTGGGCGGATTTGCCATGATCAAAACCGGTCGCACGAAGATCGATACCAGTGAGAAGATGCGGCTGTCGCGCCAAACATGCCGCCTACTAAAACTGGATGCCCTGGTTGTGGTGGGTGGAGACGATTCCAATACAAATGCTGCCTTCCTGGCCCAGGAGTTGCTTCCCGACGGGATCCAGGTCATCGGGGTCCCCAAAACCATTGACGGTGACATTCAGGTTCGCGATGCTGACGGAAAAGTTCTGTGTGCGATGTCATTTGGATTCCATACCGCTGCCCGGGCTTTTGCGGGTTCCATCAGCAATCTTTGTACGGACAGCAGTTCAGATATTAAATACTGGCATATCTGCAAAGTCATGGGCCGGGTGGCCAGTCACCTGGCTCTGGAAGTCGCTTTGCAAACCCATGCCAACATGACCCTGATTGGTGAAGACCTGGCCGATTACGTGGATCCGGATCGGTACCAAAAAGCGCAGGAAAGCAACAGCCTTGATTATCATGCCTATGGGATGACGCTGCGCCATCTATCACGCATCATCTGCGAGGCTGTAGTTCGCAGGGCTGCCGTGGGAAAAAATTACGGCGTTATCGTCATCCCTGAAGGCGTGCTGGAATTTATTAATGAAATCCAGGTTTTTATCCTTAAGTTGAACACGATTATCGCTGATCACAACCGAACCCATGACAGGGGGTTTCATAGCTCTTTTCCACGTCTCGAGGACAAACTGGAATATCTGCGCCGGCTGGCCCAGCGGTCCCGGGAAGATTCCGCTTTCAAATTGTGGAATACCCGGGACGACGATCTTTTCAACGACATTCCGGCTTTTTTCCAGAAAGGGCTGCTGATGGAAAGGGACAGCCATGGAAACTTTCCTTTTTCCCAGGTTGAAACGGAAAAAGTTCTCCTGGGTCTTGTCCAGGATTACTTAAACATCCTAAAGGAAGAAGGTAAGTACAAAGCCGGGATCCAAAAAGATTATTATTCTAAAATACTTATAAACGGGGGCCTTGATCCGGACCGCTTCGGACCGGCGTTGTTTAAAAATTACGGTGACGGTGAGTATTTGCTGGTGAAACCCGACATTATTTCAATTAAAACATTAAACCAGGCTTTGCAAAAGAACAGATTGATAACAGCAGATGACTCGATTCCCGTACCGGTTGAAAAAATATTTAAACTGTCAATGCCGAGTTTCAAAACCCAGGTCCATTTTTACGGCTACGACGGCCGGGGAAATGATCCCACCCGTTTTGATTGTGATTATACCTACAACCTGGGATTGACCGTGTTCAGCTTGATCGCCAACGGGGCTACCGGGCAGATGGCAGCCATCAAAAACCTGGATTTGGATTTCAGTAGGTGGGAGCCGATTGGAATACCGATCGCACCGCTGATGCATTTAGAAGAGCGGAAAAGCAAACTAGCGCTGGTCATCGAAAAAAGTATCGTGGATGTAAATTCCATCGCTTTTCAAGTCGTCAAAGCTTACCGCGAGAAATGGCTGGCGGCTGAACCGGGAAATGATCATTACCGGCGCCCCGGCCCCGTCCGATTCGCCGGCAATGGCGAGGAGGAGCGGCCGATAACACTTGAACTCAATGCGGTTGGAAATTTTGAGGAATAATTTTCAACTGGTATCTGATGCGGGTTCAGTTGTCGTAGTTATATTTATTTTCCCATAGGATTTTTTCGTCCAGGGTTATGATTCCCAGTTCTACCAAGAGATCTCCGACACCTGCTTCGCGCAGTCTTTCGTTTTGAATGATGGATTCCGGCCTTTTATTGTCAAGGCTGACAAACGTGTCGTGCAAGTCTAAAGTTGTTTTTTTCAACAGGTGGACGTTATGTCCTTGAATAATAAAATGATTATCCAGCACAAACCACAGCAAAGCTGCAACTGCTGCGACTAGCACGTACTGTTTGAGTCTCTTTATCATTTGGTCGGTCCTTTATAGATTTATCATTTTTACAGATTAAATATGACGGTCGACAATAAGGCCGTTGCCACATATCAATCATTTTAGCAGGATAGCCGATTCAGGTCAATAATGATACCAGTCGATCCTGAATATACACTGGTTTTAAAACGCCAAATAGGATAAAATGACTAAACAGCCTAGAAAAGTAACACATTCAGCCGGCATATCTGAGAAATAGGCGTACTCCCGAGCCGGAGTTTCTATTAAATAAATTGAAAGAAATAATGAGTAAACCCATCAAGCTGGCCGACCAAATGATCTTGATCGGCATCTTTCTGGCTTTTATTTACTGGGGCCTCGAAGCCTTTATTAATGTCTTTTCGCCTGAAAAAATTAGTTTCTATCGCCAATTGTTCGGTCCCAACGTCAGTGAAATGTGGCAGCGTCTTACCGTGTTATGTCTTTTCATGATATTCGGGTCCCATGTTCAATACACCATCAACGAGCGCAAAAAAGCCGAACAGGCCCTGGTGGAGTCCTACCGCAAGCTGCAAAATGCCAGAATGGCTACGATCCTGGGTCTTGCCAAGCTTGCCGAATACCGCGATGAAGGGACGGGTACGCACCTGGAACGGATTCGCGAGTATGCTCAAATTATTGCGGCGGAATTGGCCAAAAGCCCTAAGTACCAAAATGTTATCACCCCGGAATACATTGATAATATCTATCAATCCTCCATCTTGCATGACATCGGTAAAGTCGGCATCCCCGATGCCGTTCTCTTGAAACCGGATAAACTTACGGATGAGGAGTTTGATGTAATCAAGCGTCATACGTTACTCGGCGGCGATGCCATCAAAGCCATAGAGTATCAAATTGAAGGCGAATCCTTTTTACAAATGGGAAAAGAGATTGCCTATAACCACCATGAAAAGTGGGATGGCAGCGGATATCCCAAGGGACTTAAAAACGAAGATATTCCTCTCGCGGCCCGGATCGTGGCATTGGCCGATGTTTATGACGCACTGACCACCGAACGATTTTATAAATGCGCTTTTTCCCATGAAAAATCTTGCCAAATAATTCTAGGCCTCAAGACAACCCATTTTGACCCAGAGATAGTGGATACATTTATGCAACTGGAAGATGAATTCAACCGAATCCGTGAGGAACAGTTTAGAATGGAGTCGGGTTGGATCGAACTGCCTCCGCCTACAATAGGATCCTGAACGGACTGTATTTGTCAAAATTACCATCAATTCTATAATTTCGTCCGCATTCAACCCTCTGAATTAAAATTGAATACTTCTTTTCTTGATTACATCCTTCAACCATACCTGATTTCGATGGTCGCCATCGAAATTTGATCTTAAGTTTTAACTGCCATCAGCCGATACAACTCATGGATACCAACTTTTCAGGTCGTCTTTTTCCGCATAGTCGGGCGGGTTTTCCAAGCGACCATAAGCCGTAATTAAATATTATATCAGGGTGTTAAAAATGTTTTAATTAATATTGTCCACTGAGTTCGAACCGTTGGGGAGCCGGTGTCTTCCCGGATGGATGCAGATTGGATTTATTTTATGACAGTATTTCAACCCACACAATTTGGTAAATATCAACTTTTGGATAAAATCGCTGTGGGCGGTATGGCCGAGCTGTTTCGTGCCAAATTAACCGGCGTTCAAGGGTTCGAAAAACTGATAGCCATCAAGAAAATTCTGCCGAATCTCTCCGAAGAGGAAAATCTGGTTACATCTTTCATTGACGAGGCCAAACTGGCTGCCTTGCTGCATCATGAAAATATTGTTCAGATTTATGATTTCGGCAGTACGGATAACGAATATTTTATTGCCATGGAATTTCTTTTTGGCAAAGATCTGCGAACCATCAGAAAACATGCCAAAAACAGAGACGTGCCGTTGAGCGTGGAAAATGTTCTCCACATTGTTTCCCGCATATGCGCCGGACTGGACTATTCTCACAATTTAAAGGACCTGCAGGGGCAGCCGTTAAATATCATTCATCGCGATATTAATCCTCAAAATATTCTGGTGACCTATGAGGGCCAGGTAAAAATAATTGATTATGGTATTGCCAAAGCGGCCAGTCATAACAACAAAACCAGAGAAAATTTGATCAAAGGCAAGCTGGCTTATATGTCGCCGGAACAGGCCAACGGACAGGCCATTGATCATCGTTCTGATATTTTTTCAACCGGTATTATTTTATATGAGTTGCTGGTCGTCAGGCGGATGTTTAAAGGCGAAACCATGCATGTCCTGTCCCTTGTGCGGGATGCCCACTATGATCCGCCGGAAGAGGTGATCCCTGATCTTCCGGCCAAATTAAATGAAATTTTGCATCGGGCATTGGCCAAGGATCCCGCTGACCGATATCAATCCGCCGGTGACATGCTGGCTGATCTGGAAGAATTCGCATTTGAAATTAAGCTGCGGCCCAATGCCAGAAGTTTTGCCCAATACTTGAAGAGACTCTTTGAGGAAGAATTTGCCGAGGAGGAACTGGCCCTCTGGGCTAAATCCAAAATTTATGAAGCCGGTGAGAACAAAAATAATGGCCTGCAAACTCCAATGCCGAGAACCTATGAAAATACCGTGGTCATTACCAAGGCCGTATTGATTGAAAAACTGTAACAATTCAAGCAGATCCAATTCAACAGAATCTGGCTGACATTGGCCCGCGTATTGCGGATCAATAAACAGAAACCTGCTCGGAAAGCAGACCGCGATAATCCATCAACTCGAACCGGTTTCACATTTGCTATTCTAAAGCCGGGCCTGATCGTGCTTGCCTTTCTGGTGGTGATTGCATTGGGGATAAAACAAATATCTTTTTCGCGCTCCCAGCCTGAGGATACGTCAACTGTTTCCCGGGCTGCAGTTGTCGACAATCCGGTGGAGCTTGCTAAACTCGCGGCTGGCAAGGCTGCCCTTGAAGCTAAACGGTACATTCTGGCTCTCACGTTATTTGAAGAAATTTTGGCCAGCGACCCATCAATGATGAAGGATCTTGCCGAGCTCTATGTCAACGCCTCATTGGGGCAGGCCGCTGA
>Ga0056116_1000458_pt1 | contig 13933 bp, 12 predicted proteins | sample WorMetOlspDAHAB2_FD_67352 | JGI IMG/M metagenome (GOLD analysis project Ga0056116, IMG submission 67352) | Marine gutless worms symbiont microbial communities from Max Planck institute for Marine Microbiology, Germany - Olavius sp. DAHAB.2 ...
GAGATGTTTTTTGAAAGTGACTGTGTTTGTGAGTTCATGTAGCGATGGTGGTAAACTGTTCCAGGCTGCTGGGCCGGCGAAACTGAAACTTCGTTCTCCAAGCTTGTGACGTGTCCGCGGTGACTGCTGCTAGAACGCAGACGGGAACGTAGACGACGTCGCGTGTTGCAGTAACATCTCTATGTCTGTGGTATTACAAGCCATTTGTACAAATATCCTAAAACCACGCAATGCACAATGTGAAAACATAGAAGACTATGACTGACTCGCTGAAACTGGTCGTCCGTGATGACATTCGTCTTGGTGAGAAACTCCAGCAGGCCGACCATCAGATCGACAACTCTTTCGCCCGAATCCTCTATAGCAAGGTCGCAAGCCTACATCAGAAACACATCATCACTCTGACAGGATCGCAACATTTTCGAGGGGCTGCACTTGACATTAAACATTCTTCAGGATTTTACTACAGATCAGTGACAACAGATCAGTGACAACAGATCAATAATTAAATGCTGTCTAGATATACATCACATCACCTATAAAGCACTCTGGAAGCAATTATGTACTGATTTACGTAAAAAAACTACAATATAATTCACAGCAGGCACTGGATGTTCCGACTAAATGACACTAATTCCGAACTTTACAGAAAATATCTATTTGCATCCAGGACTGTTAATTATGCATAACAGGATAACTTAGTTACTAAGTCTGCTGAGCCAGGTTCTTGAAACATTACATTAAATTTAAGGTGAAAAAATGGTGAAGCATTTCAGACACTTTACAAACACTCAACAATTTAGAAACTATGAAAACAACGCCAAGAATAGATGAGATTTTAGTTTGGTTTTGAAGGTTTGCAGGGTATTTGATGACGTCACTTAAGCTGGCAAACTGTTCCATGTTTGTGACGCGGTGACGGGAAACGATCGGTCGCCGACAGTGGACAGTTGCATAGATAGGACATCCAATGCCATGGTCGACAATGACCGCAGGTGTTAGCAAATTTAACCGATAAAAGGTAAAAAAACTGCGCCAATAAATAAACTGCATATGATAATTAAAAAACGGTGACAATTCAATGGAAGTGCATTCAAAAGCATAAGTTACAGTTGTTTGGCTTTATTGTACCCGCATCTGGAAAACTGTCTTTCTACTGGCGACATAGCTCAGTAGTTAGATGTTGGTCTTTAGCTGGTGGATCTTCCCTGCCCTGTGTCAGATCTATGGTTGACAGGTGATCACTCTGTGGGTAAACTGTCTGCTATGGGTCAGTCAACTCAGCCTTCCATCCCTCTAAGTAAATGAGTAGTAATACATGCATTTACATGGATTACAGACATGGAGACCATTAAGAACAGCAAAATAGGGATACATGTGGGTGCATGGCTATGGTCCATGACCACGGGATTCGGCTATAGCCTAGCCTGCATGCCAGCTATGTCAAACAGTGCCACTGAGGTAACATATACGGCTATTGTTGGGCTATAGAAATGAACCTTACCTATATCTTTACCTTTACATACTATGCACAATGTATGGATCCGCAGGGCCTAGGCCTCAGATTCAGTCGTGATTACTACATAATAAATGAATTGTTGTAAACTTGTCACTATTAATTTTTCGTCATCTTGTGACCATCTCAAGGTCGCACTATATTTTATTAAGCATGCAGGTGACAATTTGACATGACTGATCCCTTTTATACTGATTTTTTAATTGTTTTACTCTTCGTCTCCTTTTACATGTATTGTGCAAGGTTAAATTCTGTGAAGTGCATGCCTTGTAGGAGGTGCTATACCAATGCATGTTAACTGATTTGACCGATTCTCGTCACACAAACCACAATGGCAGTCTGCAGTACCTGATAGACAAGTTCATGGTGGAAATGTGGCACGTCAAGTTCCTTGAGACACCGCATTGCTTCATTGAGATCGCCAGAATCGATGTACTCCTTCAGCAACTCCACAATCTACAGCATTCAAACACATGTAGCACGTATTGAAATGAAAGTTTGGAGATAACACCATCAGACTGCATATGAACAACCAGTGCTACTGTATGCCTAGGCTTAGCTTTGGACTTGCAGTGGTCTAGTGCGGCGCACAGTTCATTAATTCAGTTTACCGCCAGTTCGGCTCTTGTTCCAGTGACTTCCAGCATTTCCAGATCATCCTCTTCAGTGTGTAGCGTAGTCTTCCCAAATGTTGACTGCCACTCTGCTTCAAGAAGGGTTCCCATCCCGGGAAATTCAACGCTGGCCTTGAAATGGCCTTGCATTTTAATAACACCCGTCTTTGAATTTTTTTTGACACTGAGAAGAAGACCTGAAAAAGTTTGGAATTTAGGTGGAACCAAACAAAAACGAACGACTGAAGTAGATTAGAAGTTGGATGTTAACCGTTTCGCTATTGAAAAGTTTCCTGTTGGTAGAAGCATGGACTTAGAGTACAATATAGTGATAGATTGTGGAGCAACAGTCTCAAATTGGCCTTGAATTCTTGAAGGCACAGGCCTTGAATTGCATTGAACAATAGCTGCAGGAACCCCATACAAAGACTATCACTATCACTAGGCATCAAGACCAGACCATGTTAGACTACGTTTCTGCAACAACAGGCTAACTCTGGGTTGACCTGTTCTGGATCTCATCAGACTACTTTATTTTATTATATCATCAAATATGCACCACCAGTAATGGCACTGTCATTTCTACTTGTCAAAAACAATTTCTACAATTAATAACGTTGCAGAAAGTAACCACACTAAACAAGATTTAACGTTTAGAAATAATAACATATCATACACACAAGTCCTGTAGCAAAGAAGTTACACCAAATACACAATGTGTGGACCAACTCTGAAAGTAGACAACCGAAATAATTAAATGAACAGTGTACATGTTATTAATATGAACCTTATTGGTAAGGTATTTTACTGGTCTGTTGCCGCCACCAACGCCCCAGATGTTGTCCAGATGAACCATTCCGTGATTCATTGACAGCAACACTTCAGCCTTTTCCAGAGCAGTCCTAATCGATACAATGCTATTATGTCACAGTCACGAATGCAATGACTAAGTTCAACAGTTATCATCATCATCATCACGTAGCACACAGTCCAAGAGCTGTTGCAACTGCTCGCCATGAGGTCCGATCAAGGGCAAGATTCAAAACATCAGAGCCTGAAAGGTTGAGATCAGTACAGATTTGGTGCAGCCAGCCAATGCTGTGTCTACTGCGTGGGCGACGCCAGCCAGGTTGAGGAGTGTCATCACTTGCAGCATAGCAGGCTGAAAAAGCGGATGTTGCAGGTACGTCTGACTGAAGACGGGCAACATGTCCAAACAGACCCAGATGTCTACGCTTGATGATCTCGCAGATATCAACCAATGCCTAATGTTCTGTGACAGCAGTGTTTGTTGCGAAATAATAAGTTATTATTACTAATAAAAGGCGTAATTCAGAATCAGTAAATCTACCATCAGACACGAAAAAGTACGACAAATTTAATCTACTTTGGCATGCGGTAAGCTATGTTCAAAAGAAATAAACTTAATTAATGTTAAAAACATATCATATTAAATCACAGCGCAGCATCGGTGGTTCAAAATCCAGAAGAAAATCAGCTTAGCTCGATAAATTTAGTACAGTCAAATTGTCATAAGAGATTAATTAATTAAGTGCAGTGCACTCCGCTTATATGCACGGCATTCGGCCGTGATAGTGAAGTCCATATAAGCGAAGCGTGCTTATAAGTGAAACTAACATATAGGCTATGCCAGGCTGCCTCAGTCATGAACGCACATTCTATTAAGATGCTGCATGAAACGACAAACATTCAAGTTCATAATCGCTCACAGATCTAGGCTTATAGTGTTTCATGAAACAGTGCATAATGTCAGCCTACACAACTCTAATTACGAGCAAAGAAGTCAGTCATTGTTTTCTGGAGTAGCAATCTCCTGCACTTGATCGATCAGTCCATACAGTCGTTCGTATGAGACATAGTCAGCCATCTCCATGTACGCACGTACAGTATCCAGACACAGCAGTGCGTTGGACAGCGTGACCTGTGATGGTTGCTGCATGCTATCGTCTGCCTCTCCAGTGGCCTCGCTGCTCATCTCACCATCTGTGTCAACATCTCCAGCTGCCTGCTGGCCAGCGCACAGCTCCTCACCAGTGACTTCAGCCGCAGTCTGGACATCAGCGTCCACGGCAACGTACAGACTGAACTCATCAGATGTCACGCCCCTCGGTAGATCAAAGCTGTCAACGGGCGTCTCATTAACGCCGACTGCAATCTCTTCCTCCGCTGCTGCTCCTGCCTGCCTCACGAAACTCACTCGACGATAATAGTTTACAATTGTTTCTGTTGTGCCCGGTATGAGGATGACTGTGACGGCCTACGGGGGAGGGAGGGACGGATGGCCACTGACACTAACGCGCTGTGATTGGATGCTGATATGTGTCACTTATTGTCTCATCCAGTTACACCGTTGCTTATAGGTGGAGGGACTCAGCTGCATGATCCAAATATATGCGTGCGTATAGCCGAAGTGTGCATTTATTGCTGATGCTTATAACCGGAGTTTGTTCCCATTGCATTTCATTGGTTTCAATCGGGACTGAACAAATACCATGCATATAAACGGAGTGTGCTTATATCCGGTGTGCTTATAAGTGGAGTGGACTGTAATCAGAAAATAGAGTTAGAGGTTCAATTCGAGGACTGGTGTTAAGATGCCCAGTCAGAGGGGTCTCAGTTCTCTACTGGCTGCAATGGGGTGAGTGAGTAGAGTTCAACACCCCACCTGGCCCAGCTTATGTTATTTCTAGGTGGAGACTGGGATTGCCATGGTACCACACAAAATGTTCAGAAGAGGAGCGGGCACATCCCACACTAGACAGTTGGTAATAATGGAATCAGCTCCTGAATTAGATCTCTCAGCCAAATTTTTCTAGATTTTTGGATGGCAGGCAGAATTTTTCAGCTCATATCCGAATTAGCTGAATTTCCGCATAAAGTAGAAAATCCAGCTAATTTACGGTCGACTTTCAAAATAACGGCTGAAATGCGGCTGAAGTGTGACTGACAATGACTACAATACTTCAACAGAAAAAAGTTTTAACTGCAGGTAGAGGTTTCAGACAACTTTTGGCATGTGACTAGGAAACTGGAGCAAATACAAGTTATATTTTCCATCCTGTCAGTAAATTACCAAATTGTAATTTAGGTGTACCAGTCATTCATGGTAATTTAAAAGCAAGTTACTACTAATTATTAAAATACCATATATAAATATTTTGGGCAAATTTTCAGCTGAAAGAATATGGCAGCCAATTAGGCTAGCCGAATTATTTACGGCAGAAATCGTCCAACTCCACAACCGTCTCGCTAGCCACAGTCACCTCCTCTACACATGGTCTCTTACTGAGCATGGCTGCTTCATCGACATTTATCTAAACTACAAAAACATGCATTCTACTCAACTGCCTGTGTGGCTCTGAGTACTGGGAGTTACAGAGAAACATGTGCACATGATAGATGTTCTGGACCAGTCGTGCGCACATGCCGCTAGGAATCCAATGGTACCAGCATAAACAGAATCATAAAGTGAGACAGACAACCAAAGAACCCCATCTCTCCATCATAAGACATCGCTCCCTGTTTGGGCACATTTGCACGAATGCCAGACAAAGTGGATGCTACGAGGATGTTGATGGCCTCACTCCCGGACGACCGGAGGAGACTACTGGGACATCGTCATGTAATATGGTTCAAGACTATACAGAATACTTGAAATCAAAACATCTGTCCCTAAATGAAACGATCGATATGGCTCAGAACCAACCACTCTGCAGATATTGTTTAGCACTACGCATTCCTAGTGGTGCATGCCAGAAAAGACAAAAAACTGACTTGACAAATTCGCTGTCCACTTTTCCTTTGTAGGCAGTGATGAACTTTGGAGGTAGGCAATCGTCAGCAACACAGCGAGCAATGAACTGGCCAAGCAGCTAAAACAAATGCACAACGTGTGCAGCTTTTTGTGCAAAAACAATACAAAAGCACAGCAAGTCCTCTTATTGCAATGTTCTAACGTTAACAACTAGCAGTAAAGACCAAATTCCACTTGGCACGATGTGACTCGACATGATACCTAGGCGACATTTTTTGGCAGGACACATCACAACACAACGATTCTAATCTGCATGTTTATAATGTGCATGCAGCAACCAATCACTGAGCAGCATTAGCGCAAGTGCGGTGCTCACTCGATGACGCCATTGGCAGCAAACAACATTGCAGATGCTTTGTTATTAACAATTTGGTTATTCTTGTGGCTCATGCATTATGTTAAAATCACGACACTTCTGCTATCACAAAAAAATGATCTACGCAGTTCAGACTAAAGGTAATCTAATTAAATCGGAAGTTTACTGAGGAAAATGACAACAACTGGTGATGGGCATGTTATGAAATGAGCTCGACATGACATGTCAATCCACAACACGATCTCGTTACATGTCATGTCATGACAGGCTACGAGAAATTCGAGGTTGATAAGATATGCAGTGCACGAGATTAAACTGTGAAATTCCAAATCAACATCACTGTAATTAAGACTAAAACGGTGCTGTATTAAAACAACACATATCTAGTGAACTTCTGGCAACAGGTTTGCACAGAGAGTGACACTTCTCGATGTCATCGACAACTTTATCCATTTCGGTGCCATTCAAAATCTTAAATTAGAGTTTAACATGCCACTCAACAAAGTGCAGGTCATTTTGGAGGTGGTCTTGACAACCACTTGTTTGACCGATACCAACAAATATAAACAGTATATAGGAAAACATACACACTTAATTAATCAATGTAAACAACAAAAATATACAGCACCAGACGAGCGTTTTAAACTGGCACTTTGAATGTTTGCGACTTTTTTCTTTGCAATAACTTTAATTTCCTTTACTGTTAATTTTCTTTTTCTCTCTATTTTAACTGATTTTTTTAGTTTTACTACATTTTATGTGGAACTTGTCCTTATTGCAACAGGCACATTACACATTTATTTGCTGCTGCTGCAGTTGATAATACCCTGATTTAATTATCTCTTACGACAATAAGCCAGGAATGATGTCTACTTGTTCAACAATGCCCAAGTCCACACAATCAGTGCAGAAAATGTTGGCACTGTGCTTACAGTGTGCGCATCTGGCGTGTCAAGTCGTATGTCGTCGAGGCAAACCAGCAGTTCCTTGAAACCGCGTGCAATGTCTTCCTGCGTCAGCAGTCCGCTGTAGAGATCAGAGATGAGCCGTGAGATCAGCTCACGCTGTGGGTTGTGGCGATCCAAAGCCAGCACTATCGCCACCTTCGCGATCTTGTGCCTGTTAGGTCCGATGTTCAGCTGATTCAGCAATGCCTGGCAGCAACGAAAACATGAGACATTTCCAGTCGCAGCATTTGTGACCTTGATCTTTTTTGACTTCTCAAAAGTTACCCAAGTTATGCATTGCATACATGCATTGCATACTGTGGGACTGTGGGCAACCTTTCCACCAATTCTGGGCGTCTTGCACCTCTTCCCAAAATATACAGGGTACAGTTCACTGAATCTTGCAGCCAAACGCAGACTTATTACAACATATATGATGATAAAAAACAACCTTTAAAAAAAACTGTGACGTCATTATACTGAACATGCAACCATGTTGGAGGTATACACAATTTCAACCAACAGAAAACTTCAATGTGAATGCTGAAAATTCTCGTGCAGACAATGTATTTTGACTGGTGTATAACTCCACACACTACAGCATATGTAAGTTTACTATAATATACCTCCAACATGTGGGCAGAATAACATCACTGTCACCCCATGTACACTTGAACACTGTGCACTATGATGGCTTATGGCTACATACAATTAAGCTATTTCCACCTAATTTGGTAAAACAAAAATGTGTAAAAACATGACCTATATGCACAAAGTAATTTTAAATCAGACAGCTCTTTGGAACACATTCTTAAACTCTGTATGCAATACTCAATATAGTTTTAGGACCAACACTCAATCTGAGTTCCATTTTAGATCATGTGGCTATATTTTTATGCATCGTTCTTTCATTCCGTCTGTAGCAGTTTTTTTTACTTTTTGTGTGTTATGCTGCTTGACAATTAAATGTGTTCGTAACCAGCATTACCTCAACCTCAGCAGTATCGCCGTGCTCCAGATACTCCTGAATAATTGGCTTGACGGCACTATCAAGCTGGTCATCAGTCAACACTGGCTCCACTTTCTCCAGCTTGTACGCATCCTGGACAGATAATGCACTCTATTGCAAAAAAAACTTCTTCAACATCAGCACATAATTTAGGCATAATTATCGAGTATCAGCTGCGGTGAAACAGGAAGCAACATTGTTTATAAGGTTAATAATAATACAGTAACTTAATATCAGTATAAATAACAGTAACAGCAATCTGAACATTCGCTAAAGTTGCTCAACTGTAAGCAAAAGAAAAACTTATTTAACACAGGTAATTTTGGAGGCAGAAATTAGACATATGCATTTCTGGTACTCATTCATCTGGAAAGAGGAAAAATAAGTGTGTACACCAAAACAGTCTTAAAATCAATACCTGACTGTCCGAGTCATAGTTAGGATCACGGATATCATCACACGTTCCAGTTGCTTCCAGTTCTTGACCTGGTTTTCCCCACACGCCTTTACCACCAGCGCCACCTACAGTCATCACATCATATCACATCTCGCTCATCGAGTTGCAAAGATATCATGACACTTCTCACAAAGTGGTTTAAATGCAGTTTACGAACCAATCACAAATCTAACTGGCTTGCATTATACCCGCTGGTAACTGAGCTACCACTTTTCCACACATTTGTGTATTGTATTTTATGGATCTCTGTGGTCTGATGCAAACAAATCTTCGTTCATTCATTACTGCTACACTGCTGCACTTATCTATAATATAAAACATTGAACCAATACATATCAGAACTATGCAACTATTTGTCCAGCATGTATCGCATGTCTTCTTCACACATACGATGATAATGTAGCTTTACATTTGGCACTCCTTCGACAAAAACTTGTTTAAACATCCAGGACTTGTCCATGAATAAAAAGTAATTTTGTTCAGATGCCTTTCTGCTGTGATCTATGACTTCTACTGCTCATAGTGACATGCAATTCTGTAAAACTAGATTTCTCAACATACCAGTAATGACCTAGGTGCAACATTCAAAAGGAATTTGAAATCACCACCTGACACAGAATTAAGGACTTATATGGCCAGTGCGACAATGACAACAGTTGTAAAAATGGTGCAATAATGCTGTCTCATATGAATTTTTCTGGATACACAGGACATGTGACTATATTCAGCTGAATGCTTACTACTGCAAGCTGTTATGCAGTTGGGTTTGGGTTACAATTAGATTCAGTGTCTGGTTGGTCAGTGGTTATGCACATGTATTTGTGCAACTTTAGGTTGTCACTGTATGAGCTTCTGTTTAATTCCCCATGATATCGCCTGCTTAACCTAAGGAGGTGGTAGTCAAGTTCAAGTTCGAGTTCACCTTTCTTCGGCTGACCGCGTCCGTAAGCCAGCACATTGCGAGATCTTCGGCTGTTCTTTGAAAACGCCAGCGACGCCCCTTTCAAGCGCGCACCAGTCGGCGAAGTGGGACTGCATGCCGACGCCAGCAATCCGTTCTTTGTCGTCGCACTGCCGTCGTCTTGCTTTGCGTTCACCTTCAGCGATCGTTTCGCCTTCTTGAACAATCTCTCCGTTTTCACCGGCGCATTTTCCGCAGACGTCGGCGCGAAAAGTGCACCGGGCTTGCTTTCCGCCTGCAACTCATCCGGATTATCGCGATCGCTGCGCGTTTGCGTTTCAGTGCGTTCCATCTGTGTTGACTCCGAACAGCCGAAAGAGATATGCACAATCAAAACGTACAAAAAATCGTAAACAACAATTTCGTCAATAGCTCATGGTCGCCTGTCACGAACTACAACATGCTTAAATGTCAAACAACGCAGCCCCTGTAATGCAAACAATCACTGTGCGCCCAAAATCGCTACTTTAAACAAATCCCAGGGGCCAAAATCGACTGTTTTGTTTTTGTTTCTCCGTCTCCAGTCCCGATCACGTGATGTTTACATGTAACATGACCCAGAAACGTGAATTGCATTCAGGAAGTAATCATTAACGTCAGTGCAGACTGCAGCACGGTCCAGTATTTTTTCTACCGTGCATGCAGCAGTCAAAACTCATAAACGGAAAATCCCCTGCAGCTGCGAACCTTTTACCGAATTGTCCGCAGGAGGACACACGCGGTCGCCTTCTTGTAGTTGTGGGGATAGTTAGCTACAGTTTTGCTGCGTAGTCGCCGTATAGCTATGTAGGCTATAGTATATATTATACCACTGACCAGTGACTCACCATTATATCAAAGTAAAACCTAGGTACCTGGATTTGGAAGACGTCAAAAATAACCGCCGGGTTTGCATTCCCTATACATAATAGGCTATGTGGGTCCAGTGCGTGACGTTATTGAGGTGGAGTGCGCATGACCTTCGTGCATATTGCATGCGGATTTCAGTAAAATAGGACTAGAGTAGAATTCTGGTCAATTGCTGTATAATGAATGCGTACGCAAACGAAGCTGTACAAAATAGTGACACTTGGCCTATATAGGATGGTTGCCGATAAACGTACTCAAGCATCTGCATGCATGTGACGTGTCGTCTGGCCCAAACTCCATTAGATCGTCTCGGACGACATGACAATTGTCGTGTCGTGTCGTGTCGTGTTGAGCTCATATCCCAACATGCCCATCGTCAGTTTTTTTTCTCATTTTCCTCCATGAAGTTCTGGTTTCAGTTAGAATACTTAGCCTACTATGAAGTTGAACCGCGTCGATAACGTTTTCCGACCACAACAGAAGCGTCATAGGCCCAATTAACATAACGTACAAGCCAAAATAGTAAGCGGATCAAAGTTTTATCAACAAAATGCTTGCACGATACTACTACTACAACCTACTACAACCACGGTAGGCCTATGCTACAACTAATGACGTCAATTACGACAACATTGAGTGAGCGCGTCACGTGATGTCAATTGCTGTGCAGTGATTGGTTATGGTGCGCGGGTGATGAAAACGCATGAAGAAGTCGAGCTGTATATCGCAGACAGCCTTCGACACGTTGTTGTGCAACAAATCTTCCTAGACCAAAATGTACCGTCATAGATAGCTACGTACGTTACGGTATCGTGTCGTGTCGTGTCGTGTCGTGCCTAACCAGATGGAATTTGAGCCTAGGGCCTATCAGTCGCGACTCGAAAAGCGGATCCATACATGTATATGATCAGGTCAAAGCAGGAATTAGCGCGAAGTTTTGTCTATAGATACGCTATCCATAGCTCGTTTGATAACTGGTTGTGTGCGAATTTATAACATTTGAATACGCTAGTAAATTTTCTCACATACAGTGAAATAAACACAAGCACAAAGCTTCGAGGTGCTACGGAGCCCGCGAAGGGACATGGCGAAAGGAAAAAATTATCCAGTGCGCACGAGAAACCATCTCGTGCGCACGAGATAGGCTATTTTTCTCGCCCCATGTCCCTTCGCGGGCTCCGTAAGGTGCTGCCCTTCGTACATAAGCCTATTTGCAAATTGTTTGATTGCATCTGACGATTGGCAGCCTAAAAAACTCACGCGATAGCCAATATCGACGTTGTCTGCCTGTACCGGTACAGGCTACTCGATACTCGGGTATTTATACAGTTGCCCTAACCGTCACAATACCGCATGTTTTCTACATTATTTCAGGAAAGTTCTATACCGTAACCACGGCGGGTGCAATTAGTGATAGACTTGAAACCATCCACGATTCCACGGATCATTTTCAACCGATTTATTGGCTAAGTGGAGATTTCGCATACTGCTCGATACGCTTGGCTCACAGTGGCGCAGTCCATTCATAGACGTATCAGACGTTCAGATAAAAAAATCAAAAACGTTACAAAAAGTTAACGTTGGTAAACATATGATAAAAAACGTTGCAAAAATTTGCGATCTGTCGAACAAATTCTTGTCTAATTGTAACACATACCTTATAGATATTTTTACAGTAAGCCCTATTGGTTACGTAACAAATCGAAATTAATAAAACACCAATGCTGAGGCATCCTCTTGTTTCTCGCTGGATTTCTGCATATTCATAATTTGCTTTTGACAAATAAAAACGCGGACCAAAAATTTTTTTAAACGTTAAAAACTTTAAAGCGGTGCAACGTCGACCTCCATCGAGTGTGTTCGGGGCAGACACACGGTGGCTTTGCTAATTAGTGCTAATAAGGGGGCGATGCCCCTCCCCAGTTTCAGCTTGCATCCCTAGCCCCAGTTCGAGTTTCACTGTTCTTCAGGCCGTATTCGCTACAACCATGGCTGCCTCAGGCCTACATAGACGTGCCTTGCGAAGTATTGCGCTCCTCCCCTACATTAACCCTCAATCACAAAAACCTGGCGCCGCCACTGCGGGTACAGCTGCTGCGTCTGAATGATGATATCACCGGATAATTATAGACGCACTTACTCGTGGTATTGGGGCACCAACACTGTGGGGCGGGGTGTGGGCACCGCCCATGCGATGATGCGACGGGTCACAGGAGACGTTTTTCTGACGTAACTTTTGCCGCTGTCGTGTTGGTAGTACTGTACCTTTCGACATTGCGAATGCAATGCTTTATAGGCGCGTGTCCATGATCTGAAATATTGGGGTCCGTGATGCCCTTCGATACCCTTTTCGTATACCCTCTCCTTTATTTCCTCTCTCCTTCCCCACCACTCCTTCCCTCTAATCCCCCATGTCCCTGCCTTTTTTCATGTCTGCTTTTTCTGGAGTTAGGCTACTATGTTTCTGTCAACCCATATATAATGAGTCTAGAGAACTACATGTACAAATATAAGACTTACTTATTTATTTTGGCAAGGGTGTCTGCATGGGAGTTTTTCGCACTCAGGTCCTCTGACCAAATTTCTTATAAGGGGGTAAAGGGATCCCCGTAACTCCCTTATGGATACGCTTATGCAATGCATGCTGATAAACACGCCTGTCTATTCAACACGCATACTTTCCTTGTACATGTAGTGTTCTTGCAGTCAAATATGAAAGCGCCGCTTATAGCTATTATCGAGCCTATCGTGTGGATAGTGTGATCGCTCTTTTCGTCGCATATCTGCATGCAGAGTACTTAGTAATGATTGACATGGTCTGAACAGGTGCGTGAACGCCATGAATAATGTTGACGTGTTAGTTGTCTCACATAGTTGACATATATAGATCTACGCCATTCATCAGTTACCTGCGCCATTTAAGTTGCGGTAGTATAACGTCATTAACTTATGCTATAGTATACATTATATATACATCTTTATTTCACCACAAGTGGTAGACAATCGGCGAGAAAAAAAGAGAAAAGAAAACTTAACTAATCAATAGCAGCAATGAGCTGGTAATCAACGTCGAACACATGCTTGACACACAATGTTATTGTCATAACTGCCCTGTATTTGTTAGAGAATAACGTAGTTCGCCTTTTAACAATGTCGGCAACAGGTAAACAACCAAATACATCCTGGCAGTATCTTAATGTCGTCACTGGAATTTATCATAAAAATTTTCCTGTAGTAATTATTTACGACAAATTGCAAGGAATTAATTTGGATGCTAGTAAGTGGGCAAACATCAATGCCATAATATATAATGGAGAGGCATTTGGAATTAAATAACTGTATCATGACTTCAGCTGAAGCTGCCCGACCAACTTTGCCAAATATCGCATTGAATGCTCTGTAAGTTGCCTGTTTGTTATGACTGACTGA
>Ga0056116_1000460_pt1 | contig 13925 bp, 10 predicted proteins | sample WorMetOlspDAHAB2_FD_67352 | JGI IMG/M metagenome (GOLD analysis project Ga0056116, IMG submission 67352) | Marine gutless worms symbiont microbial communities from Max Planck institute for Marine Microbiology, Germany - Olavius sp. DAHAB.2 ...
GCATTAATACATTATGGATTAATATCTCTTTTTTTTGAGGTGAAAGAAACCATTACTTCTCTTGTGATGGTACAGTTTTACATGATGTTGTTGGTTTGTTCATTTGTTCACTGTTAATTGCCGTAGATGTGATGATTACTGGTAATTTTTTCTTTGTTACTGACTGAAAAATGTGTTGGTTGCTTGTAGGGTGCTATACTGACCACAATGTTAGCAACGTGCAATTTCTCAAGTTAGTGTTTGTTGCTTGCTACGTGCACAGTTGCGTTGTTTCAGTTTGGTGTCACATGCTAATGCTTGTTGTGAATGATGAATTTTCTGAAGCTGTTATTATTATTAAATTATTTTTGTATTCCAAAGTGACGCAGTCCTATTTGCACCATTTGTTGTTTAAAATGAAGATGTTTATTATATCACTTTTTTATGTCGTGGTTGTGACATATATGTATGATGTTTCAGATCGCAGCCTCATGGCAAAGAAAGCAGACGGCATTAAGGAGTCAACAGACAGTAATACTACAATTGAAGAAGAAGAGACGAGGGGTTGGTACTCACTTATCTAACCATGTAGTTTAACTGCGGTAACGTAAAAAGTCATTCAGCAACTCTATATTTGCATCTGTGTGTGCCTACTCATGTCTGAGCGTGTGTTTGTATTAAGGACACAATAAGGTCTGAGTGCAGATGATGAATTCAGCAGTTTAGATGATGGACATGCGTGCCATGTTGCTGATGCTGCTATTTCTGCATATTTTCTCATCAGCTGCTGCACTGTTGTTAAGAGAGAGTTTGGTTGGGTTTCTCAGCATGATCATTGATTATGTGAGAAGACATAAACTGGTTGCATTGACACTGTGTGTGGTGGCCACCCAGCTGCTGTGTGCTGCGTACTTCATTGCTGGCTTTTTGCACCCGCTCTCTCACTGATCGAGCGAGTCATGCGTGTGGGTGTCTGCAGGGTTTTGTCAGTCTATGGCTCGGAATCTGACAGTGCAGGAGGCTGCTGTAGCAGCCATGGCAAGTACGTGGCTTGCAACGAGATGCCTCTGCTGTTCCTAGTGTTGTCCTGTAAAGCTGTTGAGTGGCATTTGACTAAATTGATGTCACCTTCTTGAGTATGGTTTTTGGATTTCTCAATCAATCAATCAATCGTTTTGGGGTTTCTGTTGTATAAAAGTTTTTTTGACAGTTTTATTTATCGTTACTGACAAAGAAAATTTTCGGAAGTACGCTTTAAGTGGCTTAAAACGCGGGTGTTTGGTAATATGGTGAAATTTGAGAATGCGGGGTTTGAGTTGATGGCACAATGGGTGTGTGACGTATTTTGGTCGTGGTTTTGGATCAGAACTCGGGTTGGCGGGTTTGAAAAAGTGCCATGCCACTGAATAGTTGTTTGTTGTTGTTAGTGCAGATTGCAATGGTCCTTGTCCACCTGAGTAACACTGCTGCTGTGGCTGATGCTGACACTAGCACTTACTGTGATGTGTAACTGCATGTCTTCCTCAGTTGTGTGTTGGTCCTTGTTCATGTGTGTGTGCGTGCGCTCGCTGATGGTTATATGGAGCTATTAGTGTCTAGTGAAATTATGTGTTTAGTATACTGAAGCACCGGAGTTGTGATCAGCTTGACTTGCTATTACGCAGCTATAAACTCAGACAAGTCTTTTGATGTGACACTCCTTCACGTCTGGGCTTTGCAGCTGTAGAATAAGTCGTCGTCAATTTCGTGGCCGCATGTCGTAAGAGGCGACTGTACCAGGGTAGCTTTAGTTGTTTGGGTTTATTGTGTTGTATTGAGTTGTTGTGCATTTTTCCTGCAGAGCTTTTTTCATCTTCCTCACGTCAACTTTAACCCATCACTCTATTCCCACAGCATAATTTTTAATTTTTCTCACTATAAACTTTTTAACCAAGCTGTAATATTTTAAGGTCACTATATTGGCTATTTGTGCTGAAAATGCCGTCAAATCCCAACCAACAAACCAACGTTTACATAGCACTGTCAACTCTGGCAGCAAGTGGTTTATTTTACTCTGATGCACTTCATTGGAAAGGCAACGGCTGTTAGTTGTAGAAGTTTGCCCGTAACATGGAAGATTGCTATAAACTGCTGAAATGAAACTTGAGTACTATAGTATATCTATTTGGTATCTGCCTTTGATTTGGTATTTTTTGCACCTGTGAGGCTAGCAGCTGATATCTTTTGTGGATAAATGTTTCATCCTTCATCATGATCCATTCACCTTAGCTGATATTCTGTAGGATTGTCTTACTTACTACCGTTGAAGTTGTAGTGACAAAATTCAACCGCTGTGACTCATATTACAATGCTGTCTAGTAGCTACTGATATTTTTGAGCCTAGCATATTGCCATGGGCATTGAATATCAAGAAGCATGCATCTGCTTGAAGTGAAATGTACTGTCATTTTCCCCTTGGAGGATCAGTGACAGCTACTGGTGAAGGAAGGTAGATTACCCTGGTTCACTGGTGACTGTTGAGCTTCATCATCCAGTTTGCTGGACTACTTTCAGTTGGTTCTGTGTGCCTCTTGTTTCATTGATACTATTAGTATTAAACAGGCGTTATGGGGTGCAGTGTAATTTATTCTGAACAGTAGAATTTCTGCATGACCTGAAACTGCCAGTTGGGCATGTTGGCAGACTGTGACATGGATTGAAACATGAATATTGTGTGAAGTTTTGTTTAATATCAACAGTCTGTGCCTGCATTGTTGTTCGTGCACTGTAGCTGCGACATGCAGTGACTACTTGTCAACTACACTGAACCATGTTTTCACATTAGATGTCCACGTACCTTGTGTCGTGTCTGTGTCACATTCCTTCCACTTTAATGACGTTAATTATGTGAAGTGATGTAGCTTGGTATCTGTACATTCACTGTTCTGCCTGTTCTGTGTACCGTACCTGGGTCTGAAAGATATGTCTTGCAGTGTACATAATTTTTTAATACCTAGAATTGTCTCGGGAAGGCTTGAACTTTTGTAAGTTGCATCTTTTTACTGTCAGCAAGTATGTTTATTGTTCAGGTGTAGAACCAATTAAGTTATGTCAACCATAACTTCATAAAAGAATTCATATTATTATTATGTTGCTAACATAGTGCTAATGATTAACTACTCATTACTGCAAGTTAGGTAATTATCTGAATCAAAAGTGTGCACAGTAATTAATAATAATGATAATGATAATATTGATAAAGAGATTCAGTGTGATGTTAATATACAGGAGTTTTGTTCCTGCGAATGAGGAACTGAACCTGAAGCTATTCGATTATTTTTGTCTCTTAGCATCTTTACTGCTAGGGTCGCACATTTAATAATAACAGCCAGCTGGCCTGTTGCAAACTTGGAACTCACTGCCACCTGCTGTGTTAAACTGCGACTCTCTCTCTGCTTTCAAATCCAGACTTAAAACACCCTTTTTTCTTCTGCTTTATGTTAACTACTCTACCTACCTGTTCCGTCAGCGCGTCTGTAGCCGCCTAACGGCTTTATGGCGCTTTATAAATTTTGTATTATTATTATTATTATTATCATTAAACTAGTGTCAGTATTTAGTGCCTGTGGCTTTATACTAGCCATTGTAAAAACAACGACAACAATAGCAGCAAATGTGTAGTGCCATGTAGTCAACAGATGCAAAACTGTTTACGTAGATTATATGCCGGCTGTGTTGGTTCTTTTGTCACACGATTTATTTCGTGTTGTGATATATAGGTGCATGTGATGTTGTAGGTTCACCCAAAACGAAGGAAGCAGCCAGCAAAACGGCTGACAGTTCGGTGGATTCTGTAGAACGAAGTGGTAAATTATGTAGTGCTCCTAGCATTCTTTCAAGCATTTATTTCCGGCTTACTTCGGTTGTTTTCGTTATTATTGCAGTATTGCATTTGTAATTTCAGTTGAGGTTATTCTGCCACCAAAAGATGAAGGGGCTGTGGCAGTTGTTGGGGTCCTAACAGATCAGTTATTTATTGAGTGATGTGCATACAATTTTTAACACTTACTAAGAACGAATGTCCCCTGAAACTATACGCATTTTTCTCGAAGATCGCTCAAGGGGTTCATCAGATGTTGGTCAGGATGGATTCATGTTTTGGGTTTTTTTGCCCAAATCCCAAATTTGGATCAACCCTTGTGAAATTTGGCAGGAGAGCACCCTACAAAATTTCACTAAGATTGGTCTGGGATTTTGCCCCTGTGTGGCGAAAAACCTCTAAAACAGCTCATAAGTAGTAGCCAAATTATCGTATTTTGTAACGAACAAACGACATGTCTGCATGCTTTGTATGCTCGTAAGATATATTATGTTGCACTCCCAAATGTTTTGGATCCAACCCCTAGTCACGGAGATAGGGTTGTGAAAAAAATTTTGGATGGTCATCAGCAAATGTCAGATGTTGCCGAATTTTTGCTTCTAAATCCATCGTTTAGAGACCGATATGCACCAATTTTAAACACTTACCAAGCACTAATTGTCGCTGAAATGCCGCATATTTTGTGGAAATTGTGCAAGGGCAAGGGTGCATCCCTGTGGTGTGACACAGTTGGGCATGATGACTGCAAATATTGTTTTTTTTTTGCCCTAAAATATTAACTTTTGACCGAACTTTGCGAAATTTGGCCCAAATTTTGCAAAGATCGGTCTGGGCCATACAAGTGTCATTGCATAAAAGTAAAATTGCTTTCCTGTCAGGAGTATTGGTATGTGAAAACATATTGACACTTGACAGTATCACATTGTTACGCTGTATTGTTTGCATGAGTTAACCAGCGTTAATATAGCAGAAAAATATTGACATCTGAACTCTTGCTACCATGGCGCCCGATTTATAAATAATCCTAATATTTTCTAAGTTTATTATCAGTTGCTCTTAAGTTTGTCATAAGATTCTTTGTATATCAGGCCCTTGTACTTGTTTCTTATTTAGTGCAATAGTATTACGTTATGGGCCCTCTATATGGCTTCATGTTAGTGATCATTAGTGATCATAATGAATAATTTGGCACATACAGACTTTGATGCCACACAATAAATTAAACTTAGCAAGTGCAGCCTGCTGGTGTTGCTGTGGATCATACTGCCAGCCTCCATTTCTCAGCCTCTTTAATTCCTGTATATACTTATATATACCGAGATCTGTTGAACGCAAAGTTGGTGGTGTGTAGCGCGACGACAAGAAATCATAAAACTAACGGAGCAGTTGACAGTTGCAATGATGCGTGGCGACTTTGACACGTTCTCGTGAGTTGACTTGTCTCGACATGTAATGTAATTTAGTACAGTAGCTTTTCAATTAAAAATGGCACAGAAGTTAATGATAATGTTCTTGCTTTGTGATGCACACAAAAGGTGTGTGCCTTGGTATTTCATGTCTCTCATTTGTCTTGCATTAAATTTGCTGCAGCATGTCTCTGAGCGTAGTTTGATTAAGTTGCATGCCAGTAGTTGCGTGAGGGAGGGGTATCTTATGTTCAGCATTGGGTCTGTGTTGGTTTTCATCCATATTGATTGATAACCTGATCAGAATGACAGATGTGCTTGAAAACTCATACTGTGTTGATGGTATCTGTTTTATCAGTGTCGTCTTGGAAAAATTCTTCAGAATCAGTTCTTTGTTTTCTGTGTACCTAATCACATTAGTATATTGTGACTGCGACATAATCGTCTTTTTCTAGTTTCATTCTTGTATTTAGTTTCTGTTGATGTGTGAATCTGTCTTTGCATGCTGTGGTTTATAGGAAGTTAGCCGACCCACAGATGACGTGCTTTGAATGCGAGGCCAATGGTAATTTGATTGAGGGACTTGCATTCCACAAGTTCTACTTTGAAAATGGTATTGTATACATTTCTCACTGGAATTATTTGCATTTTTGCTCTTTGCACTCTAAATGGCAACGTTAGATTAATTTCTTTGAAAACTGAAATGTTTCACTTACAAAAACAAGTTACTGTCGGAAAGTAATTCTAATACTTATTTTGTTTAGTTAGTATTATTTGGCTGTGAGAGGCAAAATACAAAGTACAAAGTAATTCAGAGGTTTATAATCCCAGTTTACTTACTTTGGACGAAGCTGTGCATTAATGTTCAGTATCAACACTGTGTCTCTACACTATTTGTATGAAAGTCTGTGTCTTTTTGCTATATAAATACTTCTCCTGTATCTAGGCAAATGCTCTCATAGGCGCAGAAATGGAATAAAGATTATTTCATGCAGACGTATTGGCCCACAGGATGCAGGTCAGCAGTGATCCTGTCTCGCTCAACTTTTATTATAGATACAAATTACACTAACAGTGTTACTATGGTGCAAAATACATTTAATAAATAGGTAATATACAGTATGAATTTGAAACACTTGAAACATTTATTACTCCACAAATTGTCTGTTGGTAGCCAGTGATTGATTGCGTGTGGCACGGTTGCAGTGTTGTCGAAAAACAATAAGACTGCAATGAATACGTTCATTTTGAAGCCTCACGTACACTTCCTGTCAGACGATGCTGCTTGTATGGCTTACATTCGTTTGACACAGTACATTGACAGGTTTGTCTGATGTGTGTTTATACACATGATTGCAGTTTGAAGTGCATTTTGCATAGACACCATTTGCCTGTGTAGTCTGGAGAACACTAAAATAAGTACACGTTGTTGGTTGGTTGTGTCATAAGAGGCAACAGAGTCATGGTAGTTATTTTGTTGTTTTGAGTTATGTGTCCTCTTCTGCTTTCTTGTCTTTTTCTCTGTTTCTCAAATTTCTTTCACTGTTTCATTCTCTAGAACGTAATATATTCGTCTATCTGGCTAATGTCAAGCTTTAAATAATCTAATTTTCAAGGCCACTATAGTATATAGCCTAATTGTGATGAACATGCCATTAAATCCCAACCAACCAATTAACATACACACCATCTGCATATATTGTTCGTATGAAGTTGGGAGCTATACACTTTGTTTCAGACAAATACACTGACTTTGGCATTCATGATTTGAATTACGGAGACTTATTCTAATATTTTGTTCCCATGAATTGGCAAAATTATGCAGTTAATGTGCAGTTTCACTACCTTTATTGATGTGTGCAGGAACAATGCAGTGTGATGTCATTTCATGTCCTTGCATGCACATTGCACATAATTGCCTTTTCCCTTGACAACAGCATAGTTTTGTTATATTTTGTTATTATATGCCCATGAGGCGCTGCTGCATCGTGGATAAGTGTCACATTTTTATCAATATGCAAGTTTTTTCGTGCTGTACTGTTAAACTGCCACATGTCAGAAGTGCATCATGTTTATCACTGTGATTTCAAGGTAAATAAAGTTGTTGAAGTAGTGAACATACATTTAAAAGTTGAATGTGAACACATGCTTTTGAGAGCATGCCGATTTATCAGAGTAGATGTGCATGTTTCAGACTCATTGTTGAATAAACCCACTTTGTTTTTGTCTCTTATACGAGTGTCATAAGATTCAACTTAGCCTGCGGCACTGTTTACAAAAAATCTTACGCTCATCTTAAAATAACTTGTGACAATCATGTGTTTGGAGTTATAACAAAGTTATGATCTCCAAAACCAGTGTTATGATTTTTGATTTTCACTAAATGTAAACAGAAACAGTTAACCTGACTGGAGAACTCTACCCTCATTCTCAACGTCCCTCAACGTCTTGGACATGCCCGACTGTAAATGTGCTTGACTGCTCGTTTTATATATTTATTAAAATTATTATTTTGTGTGTGAAAGTTTCTAATGTGTGTTTGTTGTGTGCATGATGTTTTGAAGAATGAGGCCTGGATTACACCACATTGGAGATCCCGTTTTAGGCAGGCTGGAGACCCACATACATCAAGAGGGTAGTGACTTAAAGGCACCTTCTATAAGATACAAGAGACAATGGCATTGATAATTGTTTTGCCTGCATATATCAGTTAGATTGCCATTGCAGCAGTCTGTCTATTCATACACCTACTATCATCTCTCCTGTTTTGTCCAAATTGATCTGCCGTTTCTGATGCCATCTTGTATAGCTTACAGCCGTAAAATGAGTTGTACGAAATTTAAGTGCATTTTTGTAAGCTGTATATTTCTGAGTAAAACTTGATCTTTGTGGTGATGTAACAGGTCTGGTGTTGCGGTGACACAGCAGACTGAAGAGACGAGAGTGTGGCATCGGTATAGTGGACGATGGCAGAATGTCCATTATCACTGTTCTGGAGCACCTGCGACACCTCACTGCAAGTAGCGTTTGAATCGACTCTGTCACAGCACTAAACTCCATGTGCTTGTAACTGCGGCGGCGGCATTGTTTTCGGACAGCATGTGATTTTATTTGTCCATTTTTATCTTTTGCAAGCTGATGACGCGGCTGTGTGATTTGGTTGCGACGAGGAACGTCGCCCATGACCTGTGTAATGCAGGTCGGTGCATTGTGACGTGCACGTTGTGTTGAGAACACTGATGGGTGAGTGACACTTGTCGATGCGACATTGTTGCCGAATGCATAGCTGTATGCAAATTCGTTGCACAGCCTCTGCTGATCAGTGTTCTGCTGTTGTGCTCACAGTGCAGTGTAGACATGCTGTAGATGTTATCAGTGGAATTCAGTTCAGGTGATGATAATGTTGATGCTGCAATGTGCCAGTCTCTCTCAGCTGTGTATTGTGTGATTTGTCGTCGTTATGACGTTGCCTGTTGAGAGTGTGGGTATAAAACATGCATGGTAAAATTGAATGATAGTTATTATTCTGCTGATTAAGTGTTTTTCTTTCAAGGTGCATTGCAGAATCCATTAGATAGCTGGTCATTTAGTTCACAAACAGTGATAAAGTCGTTGCACACTTCGTAGTTTCAGAGTGCCATTTTCTGTTTTCTCATTACCTTTGTGAACTGACGGTAATTAGCTTTTACCTTTATAATGCCATTAGTGATTGGTTACATTGATCACGTTTGGTGCATGCAGTCACATTTATTAATTAATTACAGCTTATTTGGCACTTTGACTTTATCAGTGGTCACTCATAGTGAAGGCCTGCAGTGAATGGTTAAAGGTCACACATACAGTATGACATTTGTCTTACAGAGGCATTCACAGCTGTGTTATGAACTGTTTACCCTGTACTGGTCATAAAAATTGTTCTAAGCTTACAGTTTATGTTTCGACATTACAATGATGCGGTGTTTGTATGCACGAACTATTGTAATGTCAAATGTCTGCTGAACTGTAATAAGCTCTTCTCAAATGCATCTTAATTCATGCTTGATGTATGAACGACCAGATTAGTGTCAATTATGTGAATAACCCCTGCTAATTGAAAATTGATCACGTCGTATTTGACGACCAGTTTACGACCTGATTTAATAGCACCCAGAATATAGCATCATTGTGCTGAAAGTGCCGTTAAACTTAGTCAATCTGTAGCACCCACAGTGAGAAGCTTTACAGCTGCATGTGCATTTGATTTGTGACCATTTGGTATAGAAACAATTGAAGCTCTGTGGTGCTCTTGCATTGGCTTTGGTTAATCTGCTGTAGTCAACTACTTTTTTTTAAATATTGCAATGGTGTGATGCGCATTGTGTCAGGTGGGGCGTTAAACTGTACTCACTCACTGGTCCGCTGAGTGTTTTGATGGTGAATTAAGGTTGGCAGGCATTATGTCAGCTGTGCTAGTTATTATGTGTCACTACAGCATTGGCACTGAATGCCATGTGGCGTTCTTTTTACCATTCATGTACATTAATGTGTGTGACGTTGCAGCCATGTCTTGCCATGCATGTTTTATCCCGTGTTCTCAGTGGACTGTTAGCAATGCTGACATGTCGAGCTGTGCTGACATGTCGAGCTGTGCTGACATGTCGAGCTGTGCTGACATGTCGAGCTGTGCTGACATGTCGAGCTGTGCTGACATGCCATTCGCCGATCAGCCGATTTGCTCTCTCCATTGATTGTATTGTTGTTGCTGTTGATGTAAAGTGCAAAACCAGCCATCTGACTGTTTACCGACACAGATTCGAGGCATTTTTAGGAGCCCAGTGGCTGGAAGATTGAGGCAAACTGGCATCACAAAAGGTGTTTGTCGATTGGCTAAAGTTGGTCTTAATTGTTTTTCCATCCTTGTTTCTTTGTCGGCTGAAGTGTCACTTTCATCCTCTTGCCAGAAAATTCTGCTTTGCGTTGTGTAAATATGCAAACTGTACAGAGGAATGACACAGTAATTTTCGTGTAAATGCGCTGCACACTGTTCACTGTAATATTAAGAATGGCTTTGGTTTTTCTGTTGTTGAGATTGATGAATGTTTTGCACATGTAACATAAAGAAAAGTAATTAAAATTAATTGTACTCGTCAGCAGAATTTTTTTGTTTCAGTTGCTGTAGTTGTGCGTTCGTGCTTTTGCGTTGGTTTGATCTCAGTCAAAACAGTTCGAACTTCTGTTTGCTGTGATAGTGTGTTGGTGGAACAGAGTCTGACACAACTGAATCATCAACAGCAGTTTTTTGGTAATAATTTGTGGTGTAGATTAAGTTCGTTTAAGTTCGGGTGGCATTAGAAGTTCACGTTTTCAGTCAACCGTTGAAGCAGTTAATGGCATTAGTTTCCAGTGTATCTTATTCACTGTTTGCAGATTGATTGTTAAACTTTTGATGTGATTACAAACAAACTGTTAATATTTTCAGTAAGGCTGGTACTGATGAAAAGTTTAATGGATTAATCACCATAAATTAAGTACAATTAATTGAGAGTTTTGTAGTCAATCAGAAACCATGATTGCTGCAGAAAACTACTTCAGTAGATTTTATTTTTCATAAACTAAAGGAAAATCGGTAAAAGTATAATGTGTAGTCCAACTAGTAGGCTGATTGTAATGGCTTATAAACTGCAAACTGCAAAACTAGTACTGGACCTCTACAGGCTGTAACAACGCAATAGTAAAAGCAAAACAACGCAAAATTACAATAGGTTTTATGTGTGATACAAATCATGATGACATGTTGTGTGCAAGTTGCAAACGTCCATTAGTATGGTAAGCATTTTGTTCATGATATAGCCGATGATCTGCAGAGATGCTTGTGTGGGGTGGACGGATGTATCACCAGTACACAGAATACAGTCTGTACAAAACCAAGACAGGAAAACAATGTCTATTCAGTTTCGACGAGGTTGCCTAAGGTGATTTTCTGTTTCTGGAATTGGTTTTTCATCTTAATAGAGAACAAACTGGCAGTTGCAGTGTGATGTTTACACTTGACCGTTAATACATGCATTTGTGCTGTTAAGAAGTTCCAAAATTTAACTGAATTTTAAACAATAAAAAATTTAATCAAACAGTTTTTTTGTAATTATTAAGCAATTAATAAATCGTTCATTTCCGCAACCCTAATTTTCAGTATTTTGGTAAACCTGTCCAGTGGTGCCGACTCCATGGGGCACGGGGGACACGTGCCCCCCACTTTTACAAATGGCTGGGCACGGGGGGCACCGCGAGTAGAAGAACAGCAAACAAGAAACTGACCAAACTGTGCTGACCACCACGAAAGCGCTCACCAAAACGACTAATTGTGCTTTTAGAGCCAAAAGTGGAGGGGCACGACCCCAAAAAAAAAATTTTTCCGGACAGGTGCCCTCCCACTTTCAAATTTGTTCTGGCGCCACTGAACCTGTCCAACTTTAAATTATTCTTTTATTAAATAATTGATCGATATTTCATCTTGATTTTATAGCATAATATTTTAATCTTTCTCACTGACCTTATAGCTATATTGTAATTTATTTAGACACGATATGTTGCTGAAAGTTCCACTAAATTCCAGTACCAACTACGGAATATGTATGAAATGATCTTCAGGTGTTCACTGATATACAGGGTGGCCCAAAAAAATGGCACACTTTCTGTACGCTTTATAACTTCATCAAATACTGACCAATGTTCAAACTTTTTCCGCTGTAAGAATCAAGAGAAAATTTGTAATAATCGGGCCTACCTATCACTAAGGACTCCAATGTGTCGCTAAACTACCTCGTGAAATGTCAATGTCTTAAAGCAACAATTGAATACAAGACTTCTGTGACAACAAGTTTTAAAGAAATTAACAACACAAAACAATGTGTTTATTGTCTCAGTTATGGTCTAAAGTAACTTTCACATCCTGCAGTTTTTACATAAAATGTTCTGTACCTTGCTGCTGGACGACGCTCTTGTAAAATGTGTTGTTACAGAAGTCTTGTTTTCAGTTGTTGCTTTTAAATTTTTTTGGGCCACCCTGTATACTTTATGTACTTTATGACATACACTGACGTTCAACTAATGTTACATGTGATGTTGAACCATCTATGAATTGTCTTGATCGCTTGTGATGAGCAAATGTGCTTACCAGTCACAGAAAAAATGAAATTGCGAATTCAGTTTCATCGGAGTTTGATCCGTGCAGATGATTTGATGTGAACACTGCATTAAACAGTTTGTTATGGATAGTACGTGATCCAATACTAATTGATTCAAAATTTTAAAAAACGATTTCTTATTGGTTTTGATGAAAACAATTGACTAGTTGAAAGTAATGCAGACACTAAGTTAAATGCAGTTATGGAAGTTGCTGTGTAACGCCTCTTCTAGTTCTTAATAAAAGCAGTTCCAGTCATTATTCTTCATGTGCGTGTGTCTAAATTTTTGTGGAATAGGCATGTTTCCACTAATCCATTACACGCTGTAACTTGCTGTTATTTTTCCGTTTTTTTAATGCAAAAAACCATTATCAACATGACAAATTTTGTTAAATGCAGTGTATTGACTAGTAAAAAGATGAAACATATTCCTGAAAATTTTCAGTGTTGGTGCTTAAAGATTTGTGATTTGCCTTAAAATTATTTAACTGTTCAGTTATAAAGATGTGAGTTTCTGAACTGAGATTCGACTTGACATTTGCCCATCACTGCTGCATGTAAATGAATTTTGTCTTGCAACACTTGTTTCCAGCATTTGCAACTTTAGTGTGCATTTTATTAATTGCTGGTAGTTGGTTCGAGTTTTTTGGCATTTGAAAGCTGTCATTCATAGTGTCACATTAAGTAACAAATCACCTTAGGCTTAGACTTTGCAGAAGCCAAAAAGCGTGACTAACCTGGTAGGCTGTAAAACGCTATGTGGCTGCAGGCAAATGGTGTGAAATGCTGTAGATCAAGTGTTGCTTATTTGCATTTCTTATTTGCTTTCAGAAAAAAACAACCAACCCTCCTGCACTCACCAATGCTTGTACTTGCGATCTGCATTCCCGCAAATTGATGTGTTGTCTTGTGCTGCTAATTGTTGTAGCAAAGCTGGATACATTATTACAGTCACGCGAACACTTATTGCTGTAAATGCCATCTGTGGAACATACAACATTGTACATAAATTTTTTCTTTCACTAATTAGAAGGATCATATATGTGTTAACTAAATAAATTTGTTAAATTTTACACTATACTATGCATTTGCTGTACAATGAGCTGTTTGTTTTGCAGCATATGTGGTTTATGTGTGCGTTGATATGTCAGTTGTGTTCAGTCTGACAGAATTCCTGTTTGGTTGCCCACCATCAACAATATCTGTATTAGCACACAGGTTTTCCTAACCTTTTGTAGTGTTTAGGAGCAACTATTAATAATGTTTGAAAAATGCAAAACCACATTGAAGTAGAAATTGCTTGCTTTTTTATGGGAATTTTTGGAGAAATGAACTTTTTATCGATTCACAGGCATGAAAATAACAGGAAAATGATGCTACTTTGTTGGATGTAAAGGGGTGCATGGAATATGGAATATTAGTTGCCCATTTTGCACATTTTCCTATGCGATTATGACGTATTTGTAGAAAAAATATAAGCAAATTTTTGGTGTAAAGAACAGTTTTGAGATATATAAG
>Ga0056116_1000463_pt1 | contig 13841 bp, 2 predicted proteins | sample WorMetOlspDAHAB2_FD_67352 | JGI IMG/M metagenome (GOLD analysis project Ga0056116, IMG submission 67352) | Marine gutless worms symbiont microbial communities from Max Planck institute for Marine Microbiology, Germany - Olavius sp. DAHAB.2 ...
CCGGAGACAGATCTGAGTACATACTAGAAAGTACATAGTCAGTAATACTGTAATAGATACAAGGATACGGATATAGAGGCATTGCCTGCATCCGTTATACTTCATTGCTGATTGCTGATACGGCACACCTCTTGGTATAATATGCAAAGATGAAAACCAACAGGACTAGCCCACTTGCTTGTAAGTCCTAATTAAATGTACTAATTATCCAGCTTTGATTCAACTTTATTTCTTCGTTACTACCGCACTCGTTTAAGACAACACATTTTTTGCATTACACAAAATGCAAAATTCCAAGTTAACGATTATTGCCCGGCAAGCAAACTACCGAATAAACCGACCTTTTTCAGTGACTGCATACTATCGCAGAGCTTGCATTTCCATTTATTTGATTTCTTCACTTGCTCAACTTGAAATGTACCGCAGTTAAAACACCCGACAACCCTGAATACTTGCGGTGGCATCTTAACAAAACAATTATTTCATACCAATACAAAACAAAACAACCGCCATTACGAAAACACCGAAATAAATATTCTACGGTCGACATTAGGCCGATGACACACGTTATAAAAAAATCGACGCTCCGAAAATACGCGGTTGATCCAGTATTCGTTTGCTTTAAAGCCAAATTCCATTACATCGACTTAATACAAACATGTTGTTGTTGTTGATTCTAGAACGGCCTCAACGCGCCGAGTGTCATCTTTCACTTGTAGATGTCACGGAACACTAGTCACAAACAGCAAAGTCTTCTTTTTAAAAGAATCCACACTAGAGATGATAATGCACTGGAAAATATATTTTTAAGTTTTCACAAACATGTTGTGGACAAGTGTATCTTTATTTGTACGAGCATGTCGAGTGGAGATAGCGGAATTAATCGTTGAGTATGACACGACACGTATACGACTTCTCTCCATGAAATCTAACTTCGAGTAATTTTATTCCAGCTTTAGCGGTCAACAATCAACATCAAATCCGACTAACAGCTTACGACTGGCGGCGAGTAACGATAACGATTATATTACTCAATTGTGTATCGGTAAAGTAAATCACTTGTAAAACTCGTCTTCAATATCGTGCAAAGATTAGTAATACATGTGTGATGTGCTGTCAAGTCACTCAAGTGTCTAGTAAATTTGCATAATTCAAATAATTATACTTATTCCTTATATGAACCAGGTTCTGTCGCTTAACCGCACTATATAATTTGCTTTAGCGATGTTATGCAGTATTAAATGCTCTTTTCTAACTAAATTTCACTTCAACTGACAATATCAATAGACACGGTCAATGCCATGTCACTGCAGCGATTTATTTCAGGTGTTATCAAGTTAACTCGAAACTTTTTGTGGGTGAGGGCAAGCAATTCCTTTACGTCCTTGTACCGTACTATAGAAGTAGCATAAGTTGATTTCGATCAGCAGGAATAGCAAACAAGTGTAGTTGATAAATGGGGATTATAGCCGTCATTCATGCTAAATGGAATACAGAAACAAGTCAGCTAGTATAGTGTCTGTTTATACACGACATAGATGCTATGCTGTAGTCAGCAGGGCAAAAATTGGCACCAGTCAATCAGGGGCCGATCACGTGCTATCCACGACGTCACTAGTTTTCTTTATCACGTACTTCAAAGATGCAACTCTTCTCTTGCAAAATGAAAAGTGTTAAATGATTACAGTTCAAGTAGAATTCTATTTAAAAGAATAGTTATGCTCTTCAGTAAGCGCTCAGTTAACTGACATACACACATGTTATTTCTCAAATGACAAAACTACTGTTTACAGTTATACTGCTGGACACTAATGTAACATTAGAAAATGCCAATATTTAGAGTTCCTCGGGTTCCTGAAGCTTGTTGCATTTACCTAAATATAAGACAACTTGCATCAAGTTGCATGGATAGAGATGTGAAATGAAACTGTCAAGAAATTTGTGGGTTCTGGTGTTTTTAGTTATTAATTTAGTAAATTTACTATTTTCAATCTCTGCACACTTTAAAATTGAACCATTTGCCATACAGACTGTTCTGGAACAAACGTTCAAAATCTAACAGTGTTTTATTTTCAGCATAATTACACACGCATCACAGAAACTGCACAAAGCAATAACACAAAATAGGTGTTTTGTTACATGCTCGTAACTGCTAAACAAAGCCATGCCACATACGTGGCCTTCAAAACGGCGTGCCTGACCACAGTAGAATAAAATAACAAAGTTGCCAAAGTCTTCGTTGATACAGGAAACAACAAATGCACAAATATGTAGAAAACTGGAAAAATCGCCCACATTTTTCCTGACAAATGAATACCGCCAGCAGCGTACTGGCATAAATAACGTCACTAATTCCTAGAGTAGCAGAGACTGCACAGACGTTACGCATCACATAAAAGCACCAGTGACACAGAACTGACAAGCTCTATAGCAGACGATGACAGTGCTGCGTTGCCGAACATGGGCACATAGTTATGAACCAAAAAAAACTATGGCTAATCGACAAGTGTGATGCAAGGTGTTCAAAGCTGAGCTGAGTAAAATATGAGAATGGTGGACATCTTGGCATTTACTGCCCAAAGTATGAGCATAAGATACAAAAATAAATATCCACACATACACACACACACACATAGCTCAGCCAGGTCATTCCAAAAAAGGGACAAAATGAAGTTGGTTGTCTCGCCGATGCAGTTTTTCAGACAATGATACACACGGCAAAGCAAGGTATCGATACTGAACAGAAATATGACCATAATTGACCTAGGGGGAGTAATGTCGATAATGCTACAGTCAGAACATCACAGTCGATCAGTCTGCCACGCAAACTGTCGGTCACTTCTGAGCTTTGCAGGTCCAACAGATGCGTCAGACTGTCGTGTTTCGTCCCATGAACCATCAGGTCGCTTCTGTTTTCAACAAAATGAACCACAAACGTTGCAAACTGCTATTGGCACATAAGCTTGGTGGACAGGTAGTTACTGTGTGTACAAGTATGATAATAAATAAAAATAAATAAATAAACAGCTACCCTTTGGCTGGTACCAAATTATACTGCTCGGTGACACAGGCACATATGCTTGTGGCTTGCTCGCCTGGCAGCAAGCTGGTACTATTTTGTGTTCATTTAAGATTACTTTATTTTTCCTAAAAAGCAAAAACTAACGAACAATAATAGTAAATTCACCAGAAAAGCTGACACTTGTAATACATACACTAAGCACCATTAAACTCTAAAAATTCTGAATAAAAAATTATTACATATAGAAATAAATTTGGAAAATTATGCAAAGCAGACCAATGTTACACATGAAAATACACACGAATACGATACACATGTCGGTATGACAGTACATAAACTGATGAAATTCAGCAAAAGCTTCATCACTAAGACTCGAATTCTACAAACTATGAAACATTAACTTACAAAGAGATTGGAAGCGGCAGAACGATACATTTCAATACTGGAACATTGAGTGAGAACGAAATTCAGCAACTCCTCGGAACTGGAACTTCTGTTCGTCTGCAAGTATTCCTTAGCAGCGCTGTTCACACAATCCACGTTTTTAGTACATCAAAACTGACAACAAACCAACAATGTTTATGGTATGACAGACATGCCTCTCAAGTCAAGTGGAACTCTAACTTTCGTGCCAATAAGACTGCCTAGAGACAATTTTTACCACTCATGCTTAACTAAAACCAAAAAAATTACAGATAAACTTTAGTGGATAAAGTGGTTCAGTGACTTCAGTATATATATACACAACTTGTTACTGTGTGTTTGGTCCGTATAAATAAGTAAATAACACAACTTCTACAGCACAGTTAATGGGATTTAAACTGCGATTTGGTCTCACTGGCCAAATTAAGATGCCCTCAGCGACTGTCTGAAATGGATGTATGACAAGTCTGGCTGTCTGAGGCTGTCTATAGACGGGTAATCACTTCAATATTAAACCAGAATGGTCAACTCAGCCTGGCCAACCCTCCATGCATAGGTGCAATGAGTCGAGGAGAGGCAGAAGTGTAAACATGCATCAAGAAAATGCACGACTCCAGCATTCATACTACAGCATCTGAAACCAGCACACCACTCTTGTGAAGCAACACAGCTTGCAAATTGCAGCACTTTTCGCACTTACTGAAACAACCTTGAAGAGACCGAGAACACCAAATGCAAACTGGACTTAGGGTGTTGACACAGACAACTGCTGCAATTATTTTACACGTACGCAGAGAGATATAGAAACGCCATCATACAGTCTAAAATTACACGGCCCTTTCAGCCAGACACTTTGGAATGAGGTAAAAGTAAAAAAAAAGCAAAATTAACTTATATAGCGCCACAAATGCCTCCTCAGCGGCACTGTCAATACAGACAGAGCAGGCGTACAGCCCAGGCTGCAGTCCAAGCCTGTGGTTACAGACTTTGGCCTGTAGCTACACAGTCGTATGTAGCCCTAGTCTGCAATTACATGGTCTCCAACTCCATAATCCACGTAAAGAAAAAATAAATTATATACTACTCATTTATCAATCCCACGGGGATGGAAGGCTGAGTTGATCTAGCTGGCTGACCCACAGAAGACAGTTTGACCACAAAGTGGTCACCTGTCAACTACAGATTGGGCGTAGAGCAGGGAAAGTCTGCCAGCCAAAACGGACATCCTACCCACTGGAGTAACAGGGGTATACAAAATCTTAACTACAGTGTTGGCACCAGTACCGACGTGAGTTCACAAACAATTAATTGATAACACACAGTGACACGACGCACCGGTACCAGCGCAATTGCTGGGTGAGAAACGCCACCAACGTCTGCAGACTGTCAACCGACTCCACCGAGACGGAGTCCAGGAGCCGCTTGCGTTTCGAATGCAGCAAGCCGAGACGATGCAGCTCGTCGTTCCTGCAAACGACGCTTTCCAGCTGCGCTTGGTCCGACTGCGCTTCCTCGATCTCCACCTTGAGCGCAAACAGCTGGCGACATTCGGCGAGCGACAGGATCGAGTACTTCAGAAAGAGAACGGAGCCCTCCACCGACACGTACCGCTGCCGCTCAACGTCGAGGCACAGTTCATCCGGGAGCCGGTACATCAGCCGGCTGTTGTGGTAGCAGCGGAGAATGCTCATCTCCTTGTACAGCATGTGGCGCGTCAGCAGCAGGATGTTGTAGTGCAGGCTCGACTCCGTCGACCAGTCGGCTTTCTCGTAGCATGAAAGCTCCGCCTCCGCATCCGACATGTTGTACTGCGCCTCGCTCAGTTCGCGCAACTGGGCCTCCACGGTTCGCAGAAGATCGGTCCGACGAATCTGTTTGTGAACGTGCAACCGGGCGTCATCGTGGCTGTCCAACTGCTGCGCCACGTCGACATACACCAGTTCCTCGTGGAGCATGTTCCAGGTGTCGGTCAGCGACCTTTTCACGTGCTCCACCACGACACCCTTCTGCCGCGGTTTCAAATTCTCGGCGTCTTTCATCAACCGCACGACGTGCTGCCTCACGATGAAGTAGTCGCCAGACAGAGCAAACTTCGGCACGGCAACATCCCTGTTCTTCGAGATGTCCAAGCCCACCCAGTGCTGCAAGCTGTCCTGCCACATAGAAGCGGCCTTGAGGTGACTGTCTTTCGGCCGAATCCTCTTCCCTCCGCTCCAGTTTTTCTTCACCACATCGGTTCTTCCAACGCCCGAACTTTCTGTGACGTCGACCGGTCTGCCAGCAACGTCTGAAGCACTGGGCAAGTTCGGCTGCGTCGTAGTCTCCACACGTAAGGTTGGTGTCTTCTCAGAACTGACGCCAGAGTGCGCTACCTCACTTCCACGCCTCTGGAGATCTGCAGGACCAGCGGAAGTGCATATCACCATCGGGAAGGTGTCTGGAACATCAGCCACTTCCTGGTTCGGGGCAATTGTGTTAATCCCACACTGCGATGCAGCAGTACTATGAACGGAGGAGATCTTATCGACCTTGGAAAGACTAAATACGGAAGACTGTGACGTACCACCTACATGCCACCCAGGCACAGCATCCTCCGAAGATTTATTGACCGCTTGAACGTTGACGGCACCAGCCTGTGAACTAATAAAGCTGCCGGAATACCGAAACGAGGCAGAACTGGAAGCCACATCGGCACCCCCACCACTGGCGGCACAAACTTTTGACGAATCACTTGGTATCGACGCACTGCCGGTTTTCGTCACAACAGAACAGACGGTAGCCCGAAAAATGCCGTAACTGTGCCGGCCGTTGCTGATTTCGGTATTGTCTGTCACATCCACAGCAGGGTTTGCTTCACCAATGCAAGCACTCGACAAAGGCTGTTGCTTGTTTCCAATACCGATCCCCACTGCTCCCGAATTTTTCAGTGCAGCCATCGTAGCCGAACTACCACCCGTCGCCGTATACGACGTGTTAGCACAAGCTTCGAGAACACTGTCTGCACTTTTCCCCATCACGCCAGAAGGATGGCCGTTAATCTGACGCGACTCGAAAGGTATTGAAACGGGGAGATCTCTCAAGGCAACTTGGTGGTCATGCTGCTTCGGCATAGTCCGGGCATCAGCCGGGTCGCTGAATGCCACCGTTCCGTAGCCGCCGTGATTATCTATATCCACAGGGACCAGAGTAAACTTCCACGGCTTTCTGGCCACTTTACGTTTCTTTCTTTCAGCCCTTTTGTCTGTTCTGCTGGAAACGGTGCTTCCGGGGAGCACTTCATCGACTGCTGCATCAGAACCTGTCGAATCAGAGTCATTTGTCTCCATGTTACTCTCAGCAGCCACAGTGGGTTTGGCATCATTTTCAGAATGGCAGAACGACCCGACATTTTCCGGCACTTCCGCACTTTGCGTAGCAGCACCGCATCGTGCCGAAAATTCGTCGGAAGCGGAATCAAAGGTGTCGCCACGCTCGCGAATGTCCGCGCCATTAGGAAGCGATGGCGGCGGAAAAACTTCTTCGGTGCTCGGCAAACTGTCAAGTCTCGAAGCGGACTCCATCTTTTCGATTTCTGTCACCAGTAAACTAACCAACGCTTTCACCTGCTCGAAATCCAGTTGTTCGTCGTTATCCTGGTCAACGACTAGAGGCTTCTCGACACCGGCAGCCAACGCAATATCAGAATGGTCAATTCTGGCTAATGTTTCTCCAATCTGTTCTTCTGATTGACAAGCAGGCGCACTGGAAACTTTTGGAGTGTTACTGGCGCCAACAACCGATGCACTTGTTTCATCCTGCTTCTGCGTACCAACGCCAAGCACGTCCAGAGTCTCTGCCGGAAAGATCGAACGGCTGGCTAAATCACCAGCAAGACTGGTAGACTCGGGTGGAAATGCAGTCGGTTTCAACTCACAATTTGCTGTACTATGGCCAGGAAAATTTTCACTATCTACACTACCGCCATATACATTTTCTCGACTTTTATTGTTTACGTGGACACCGCCTTTCGCGACGGTGGTGACTGCAGTGAAACGAGAAGACCGAGATTCGGAAGGCACAGACGTCACCGATCTACTATTAATGCCAGTAGTCGTCCCGCAAACAGCCGCAATGCCCACGTCCGCACTCGGTTCAACACCGTCTGCCACACAAATGCCACTTGCACTCTTGCGGCTCCGATAATCTGCCAGCGTTATTTTCTTGGGTACTCTGGCGGCCGAGGCTTTGGCAGATGCAACACCTCTTCTGCTGGCGAGACTAAATCGTGCAGGTCTACCACACGACTTTGACGCCGCAGGTCGTACCGACAAAATCCGCGACGACCAGTCTGGCGATATGGGCGAGACATCGTGCGACTTGTCAAACACGGACAGAGACGAGGACTTTAGCTCACCATGACTCACAAGTGACACCTTCGACGTAACATGTGCTGATACACTTGTTAATTCACGACCGACACCACCGTTTCCATGTTCCGGGTCGATATGGCCAGAAACCACATGGGTGGGCTTTGGTTTAGGAGCGGCAGTATTGGTATCACTATGAATGCTGTCGGAATGTGTCACCTGAACAGGTGGCTTAAACGATTCCTGGACCAGCGGAATGACCGGTTCTAAATCAACATCTTGGTTTGTGGTAGCAAGTAAAGTCTCCTTCTCGAAAACTGGAACGTGACCCAACTTGCGACTGTGACTAGCAGGTTCAAAACTGACGTTAGAAGGCAGTTCTGGAGACGACGGCTCCACATCACTCAGACTGTCCAGACTGCATCTTGCTTTGGGATTTAACTGCTCGGCCAAATGCGCCGGTGCCAAACCACTCCCGTCCAACCCACCAACATCACCGCCAACATGTTCAGCCGAGTCACTGAGACGTCTTGCAACTGGCGACAGCGGTTTCTTGCCGCTGCTACGAGACGTAATGGCCATAGACATCAGGCTAACTAATTTCTGTCCCATGTCCACCATAGACCGTGGTACATGAGAAGCCGACTTAGTGACGACTTGGTGACTGTTATCAAGTCCGGTCTTGGGCAAGGCTGAATTGGTGGATTCGACAGGAGGTTGCGGTAATGACGAAACTTGTTCTCTGTCGTAAGAACTCCACGTAGGAGATGCTGACTGAGCTTCTGCCAGCCATGACCAATTGGAATCGGTTTCTGGCAAAGGTTCAGGCATCGAAGAAACTTCCGAAACTCCAGTGTGTGTCAGATTATTACCGCCAAGCCCTGCTGTAGACATGGGTTGATCTGGCACTGTTGTTCTGTTGTGATGAGTCTTACTACAAGAAGTTTCTGGAGGAACAGTTGTGCTCAGAGCCGATGTATCCACATCAGTTGCAGATTCTTGCACCAGAAAAGCACGGTCCACATCAACTGCGCTACTGTCACCACCGTGGTTACTGAGCAATGGAGACTTCTTGGCTTCTGGCATTACTACTGTTTTCTCACCGCTAGCAACTTCAACCAACTGATCCAATCCACTGTCGGATACAGTCTGCACGCGTTCGTTTCCCTTATTTCCAGAACTCCGATTTTCTTCACATTCGTCAACGGAGCATAAGCCGTCTTTGATAAGCAGATTCGGCATCACATGTGACGTAAATATCGACAACGGCAGCCGCTTCAGTGAAACTACAGGACTTGAGCGTGAGCCTAACTGAATGCTGTTAATGTTTGGACTACTGTCCGATCGGATGCGGGTTTTGGCTGGCACAGTCGTGCATTCACCGCTTTCGGGTTTGCCGGAAGGTGTCGCTCCGCCATTCTCGTCATCAGACGACAACAAATTCCGACGAATTTCTTCATCGGACGACATTAAATCCTGGCGATGTTGGTCTGCAACTGACGAGACTGAATCATCGACAGTCCTCTCAACAGATACAGTGGAGGGAATCACTGCAACCTCTGAATCGGAAATGGCGTCGCCATCTACCGAGATCTCAAACAGAGACGTATCTCCCGACATATTAAGCGGAGATGCCCCCTCATGTTCCGAATCACTACTGCATGGGTTATCCTCACCGAACAATGACATGTTGGTTATAGGTTCATCGCGGCATTCATCAGACAAGCTGCTATCATCGAGTTGTTTTGCACTTGTGCTGGCACTGTGGTCGACGTCGCTCACATAAAGGCAACATTCGGTGTTGCCTTCGCTTGTGATGACATTTGGCACATTATCACCAACGTACGTGCTGCTCTTCCTGGCTATTTCCACGTCTTCTACCGCCTGACCTGCCGCCGCCATTAATTCTTGCTGCACGTCAGGCACGACAGGAGATTCAGTCTTAGCAAAGACCGTCGGCTCGCTCAGATCGGTAAAAGATTCAGCATCGACCGAACAGACATTGCTTATTTTCAAACTGGATCCATTTTCAACCTCCTCAAACGACGCCAAAGTTTGATTGTCTTCCTCATCAGATGGTTCAACGCTACTCAATCCTAGCGAAATTGTATCTTGACTCCCACTGTCCAATCCAATATCATCAATTTGTTCCGACAGCGTCCCTTCATCTGCTGATTTTCGCCGTTTCTTCTCGGGGGCATCCAACTCCATCTTAGCTGAAATTCTGTCCTCATCAGTGGTTAGTCTGACCACATGCACATGGTTGAAATGCTTTTCCATGACATTGGTGACAAAGGTCTTTGAACACCATGACTGGTGTGCACAAGCGTCAACCTCCAATATGGCATCCAAACTGGCACTCTTCGAAGTCCGTTTCCGACGGTTAACAGTGCTCTCCGAGATGCTGCCCTCCTCCACTCGCAGTTCAATCGAGCCGTCCTCATTCACGTGGTACACAACCGTCATTCCGTCTTTCTTCTTCGACGACGCAACGACGCTCTTCTTTTCCGCTTTCTTCGCAGGCCTGGAAGATCGGTTCAGTATCGACGGAACATACTTGGAGCGTTTCGACGGCGAACTAGAATCCCGACTCCCTGTCCGCGAGCCAGCCGACGTAGGCTCCGAGGACTGATGAACGGCAACTTTTGCGGCACTCGTCGCTCTCCGGCGCATAGCGTCTGACCGCAGCCCGGACAAGAGTTCTGTCGCCATGGCAGTAACGTCAGACGTGTTGGGAACAGCAGGCACTGGTTTGGTACATGCGGACAATGGTGGACCACCTACTGGTGCCGGCTGTGTCGGATGCACAGACGGAGGTGGCAGAAGAGTAATCACCAGCGAAGGGTTTTGGGGAGCAGTGACAATTGGTTGCATCAGTGGGGCGGGAGTAGCAGCCGGCACCACAAATGGACTGGCCATAAGCAGAGACGCCAGAGAGACACACGACTGAGGCGGAACAAAATGATGGACAGTGTGAGCAGAATTTCGATCGTCGGAGGACTGCGATGCAAGAAATGAACCGCCAGAGAGTAAGTTGTGTGTTTGACAAGTGGGCAGAGTTGATGACCAGGATGCAGCTGAAGTAACTGTGGAGGAACTTCCCGTCTGCACAATACTCGACGCACAAGAGGAAGGCAAGACATCAGATGTGGTGTCACTGGAAACACTGCAACATACGGCACCCGGTCCTGCAGTCACCGTTTCGTTACCAAACGGTGTCAAATCATTAACCATGGAAGACAGCAACGGAAAGCTGCACGAGGTGTCAATATTGTTGTCATCTGGGCGCACCGGGCTGCAGCCGCCACCATCAGGCGCAATGTTTATGACAGGAACGTCGGGAATGTCATCCAAAACTGGCGCAGATTCATTGTCGCTGGTGGTTTCATGGGCAACATTTGTGGATATAGTCGAGTCGGAGGTAGAATCTTCGGCGTTGTCAAGTTGGGGTGGACTTCCGACCGTCGAGCTGCCACCATCGGGTATGTCCACAGCGCCTCCAGTTTCGTCGTCATCGTTGTCATCAATACAGACAACTTCGCGGATTCGACGCGACGTGGATTTCTGCGCGGGAGACCTTCGCTCGTTCTTGACGCTGACACTCTGTGCCGCCGCAATGTCGGAGTCCTCAGCACACCCTTCGGGTGCTATTACGATTGGCGGCATATCGGCGGAATGAATGCTCTCCATGTCGACAAACTCGGGTAACTGGCTTCCCGAAGTACAGCCAGTCGACATAACTCCAGTAGCATGTGCAGACTGGCTACTAACCTGTGACGATGCTGATGATGTCGATGTGACATGTGCCACAAGCAGCTGAATCTGTGATGCTGCAGCGGTCGCCAGCGAAGGACCTTGCACAGAATAAGTGGATGTGAAATTAACACTGTGGCCCGAACTGGCAACGGGCATATTAAACAGTGGCTGCGCGTTACCTGCTATGCGAGGTCTAATCGGCTGCTGCGCTGGCTGCAGCTGAAACATGGAGTAGTTCGTCGGCCCAGAAACCCTGGAACTCTGCTGAACGAAAACCCGGGGATGTATGCCATATGCAGCTGCGGCAGAAAACTGACTATGTCTCTGTCCGCCCGGCCTGACAACATGCAACGGTGGAGCCACCATGAATCTCACAGCACTCGAAACGGAAGCCGCATGCGACATTGTGGCGGAAGCTGGCAACAGGGGACGGATGGTAGCAGGCTGAGCCGCAGACGAAGGCGCATACAACGGCGGTACCGCATACCCGGTCAGTACAGCGGCATTTGCAGACTGACGCGGCAACAGATTCGAGATCAAGTGGGAAGAACTCTGCACTTGCGGTGAGCTTCGGACAGTTGGGACCGGCACTCGCGGAGGAGGAATCGGCTGACGAAGTGTGCTTGGCAAACCGTGATGCTGTGCTTGCGGCAACAAAGAGCTGGCGACAGCCGCTTGTGGCGAACCAGTCGACGAATTCGTGGCAGTCGATGAATAACTGAAAGGAAACATTACGACAACCGAACTGGCCAGAGATGTGGCGGCATTTGGAAATATTATCGCCGGCGACGTCAATGCAGCCGTGATGGTGACTGTGGTCGTGGTGACTGCGGTAGACGACGTACGCCGCACTTGGGACGGTGTTGACAGCATATCGCTAGTTAGAGTAACAAAATGCCGCTCTAAATTCAACGCTGTCACACTCGTCGGAATATTCTGGACGGACTGATCGGATGTGCGAATGTTGGCAGTATCTGGGGCTGTCTCTGCCGTGCCATTTCCACCTTCGTCGTCAGAAGTTAAGTCGATCGTCACTGAACCTGTAGAATTCTGGACGTTCGAGCAGTATGAATGATAGACGGGAATATGAGATGAAGACAAGGACGATGGTGAAGACTGTTTCCGGTGATAGAGAACGTAGGCAATCGGCAGGCACTGGCGCGGTCGTGGAAAATACGTGTTCTCGTTCTCGGCACTGCGGTCGTATATGTACACCTACAAATTTACACGACATACAGCACAATAAAAATTACTAAACAAAGTACCAATAGGCCTATATGAATAGCAATAACTGCAACATATCAAGTCAAGTCACTGACAACAAGTTTCAAGTTTGTAGTCATCCTGATGACTTCAATGGATCCTGTCTTACGTTCATGATCGTTCGTCGGTTGTACGCGTTGGCTCTGCCGTGTCGGAGCAGGTGATGCCCATCTGTGGAGTGCCATAGGGCTCAGTATTGGGCACACTGTTGTTCTCCATTTACGTATCACCAGTGGGCAGGCTGATACGCCACTTTAATGTAGATTTCCATCAGTACGCCGATGATATTACACTCTACACAGCCATAACGTTTGACAGCCAGGCATCCAATCAACAGTCAAGATGTACAGCTGCCATACAACTTTGGTTCCGGAGCAATGGTCTTCTATCGAACCCTGATAAGTCAGTTGCAGCGATCTTTGGAACCAATCAACGCCTCTCTCGTCCGGGGTGGCCTTCTCATGTCAACATTGCCAGAGCTGATATATTTTTATACAATAAACTGAAGCTTTTAGGCGTTACATTGGACTTATCCATGAAGCTAGATTTACAGGTGGCGGCCACAGTCAGATCCTGCAACTACCACCTACAGGCATTACGAAGTCTGCGCAATTCTCTACCACGTGACATCGCAGTTAACATTGCATGCAGCATCATTGGTTCGCGCCTTGACTAGTGTAATGTCATCTACTTTGGGATGGCCGAAGCTAATTTCCATAAGTTATAGAGAATTCAAAACCATGCAGTGCGTATTGTCTGTGATGTGCCGCGTCGACAGCAACATCAGCCGACCTACTGCGTCAGCTACACTGGCTGCCAATGCGCAGTAAGGCGGTGTGAAAGTAGTTGCTTAACGGCACATCAGCACAAAATAAGCTATTTAGTGCCATTATAAGTTAGAAGAGCTTACAAATGTGTACTAGTACTCTTTTAAAAATAGGTTATTAAAACCAAGGCTTATAGCTAATATAAAAGAGGTACAACAACGATTATATGCGAGTATAAAAATGGGTATCTTTGATAAAAGCAAT
>Ga0056116_1000468_pt1 | contig 13811 bp, 12 predicted proteins | sample WorMetOlspDAHAB2_FD_67352 | JGI IMG/M metagenome (GOLD analysis project Ga0056116, IMG submission 67352) | Marine gutless worms symbiont microbial communities from Max Planck institute for Marine Microbiology, Germany - Olavius sp. DAHAB.2 ...
TTCCACCATTATCTCATCGGCCACATTGATTCCCAGCGTTTTGATCGGCGCGCTGCGCTGTGCCCCGACCCGGATACTCAATGGTCCTTGGAAGGGCGCTTTTTCGACAACGGTTACTATCGTTTCCAAACGGATTTCCAATTTGTCAAGATAGCGCAGCAACTCGGCGTCATTGTGGTGTACCCGTGCGATTCGAACAGATTCACCCACCGGCGTAGACCCGAGGGACCGGAAATTATCTGCCTTCATTTTACCATCTTTTCCAGGAATCGGGTCACCGTGGGGATCATATTGTGGATGGTTTAAATATTCGGCAATCGCATCCGTCAGCCGGTCTGAAATGTGGTGCTCTAGATTTTGGGCTTCATCATGAACTTCATCCCAGGAAAAACCCAGAACACGGTTGAGGAAAGTTTCAAGCAGACGGTGTCTGCGAATGACACTTAAGGCAACCTTTTTGCCACGGGGGGTTAAAGCGACACCTTTATGAAGTTCATGGGAAACCAGCTTGGGCCGCAGATTGGACAGGCGTTTGATCATATCCGTTACCGAACCGGCGGTGACGTTCAGCGTTTGTGCCAGGTTGGTTGTTTTTACCCGTCCGCCGTGCTGCTGGATTTCGTAGATGGTTTTAAGATATTTTTCGACAGCCTCGGATTGCATTCTGATTGCGACCCCTCAATCCCAAATTTTCTAAACACGAAGCAAAGACCGAACATATTGTCATTTCCTCTTCGTGTCATGGTGAAAAGCGTATTGCTTGGGCTTTCGGCATAACCGAATTCGATTAAAGCTAAAATAGGCCAAGCTCGATTTGATGTCAAATAGATTGACTTCGTTCCCAGAATTATTTATTTGGTAATTAGTGTCATTTCGTGGCTAACTGATTTTACTACCCTAACCCTGACAAGCCGGAACCAAAGTAAAAATTAAACCACGAAGGATACGAAGAACACAAAGATAAAAGTTGAAAAAAACTTTATGGTTTCTTCGTGTACTTCGTGGTGAAACAAGTTTTTTCATAAAATGCAAAGAATTCACAGCTAAGACTCTAATATCATTCAAATAAGAAAATGCGGTGATTGATCAATGATGAAGATATACTTATACAATTCGCTCAGCCGAAGCAAAGAAGAGTTTGTTCCAATTCAGAAGGAAAAGGTCGGGCTCTACACCTGCGGCCCGACGGTATACAACTTTGCTCATATCGGCAATTTACGCACCTATATATTTGAAGATATACTAAAGCGGGTATTACTCTACAACGGCTATCGGGTCAAACATATAATGAATATTACCGATGTTGGTCACCTGACCGGTGATCGGGACATGGGTGAAGACAAAATGGAAAAAGGTTCCCGGCGTGAGGGAAAAACCGCCTGGGAAATTGCCGAGCATTACACCCGGGCGTTTAAAAATGACATCATGCAGCTGAATATCCTCGAGCCCGACATCTGGGTCAAGGCAACCGATACTATTGATGAGCAGATCGCCTTGATTAACACCCTGCAGGAAAAAAACTACACCTATCAAACCAGTGACGGGATCTATTTTGATACAGCGAAATTTGAAGATTACACCAAGCTATCCCACCAGGATATCGATTCGCTGCAGGAAGGGGCCCGGGTGGAGAAAAATCCGGAAAAACGCAGTCTAACTGATTTTGCATTATGGAAATTTTCACCGGCAGGCGTCCGGCGTCAGATGGAATGGGAATCCCCCTGGGGGGTCGGATTTCCGGGTTGGCACATCGAATGTTCGGCGATGAGCATGAAATACCTGGGCGATCAACTGGATATTCATTGCGGCGGCACGGATCACATTGATGTCCACCACACCAACGAAATAGCCCAGTCCGAGGCGGCAACCGGCAAAAAGTTTTTTAATTTCTGGATGCACGGCGCCTTTTTGATAATTTCCGGTGGTAAAAAAATGGCAAAAAGTGAAGATAATTTTCTGACCCTGGAAAATGCTTTCTTAAAGAAGGAAATCAACCCCCTGGTCTATCGCTTTGCCGCTTTTCAGACACACTACCGCAAACCCATGGAATACAGCGGGGAAAGCGTCCAGGCCGCTCGCAATGGTTTGCTGCACCTGCAAAATCAGGTGCGCCAGGTGGCGCAAAACGGTGCCGGCCAAATTGGGTCCGAAAGTGATGCGTTTAAAACCAAATTTTTGGAAATAATTAATGACGATCTGAATATGCCAAGAGCCCTGGCCGTTGTGCAGGAGATGCTCAAAAGCGACATCAGCGATGCCGATAAATTGGCCACCATACTGGATTTTGACCGGGTACTGGGGCTCAACCTCGACCAGGTCAACAAATCGGATGCTTTACCCGAAGAAATTCAAAAACTGGTCAATGACCGTCAGACCGCACGGGCTGCCAAGGATTGGGCCCGGTCCGATCAACTGCGCGATGCAATCCAGGATATGGGGTATACGGTGCAGGATACTAAAGATGGGATGACGGTCATCAAAAGCTAGGTTCGGGGTACGGGTCACGGGTTGCGGGGTGCGAGATGCGGGGTACGGGGTGCGAGTTGGGGGATACGGGTTGCGTGACAAATATGGCATGGCGCAAAGCGTAACGTGCATAGGGTAAATAGTGAAACAAGGAGATAATTTAAATGGATGAAGAAATACGAAAGCATCCAATACAGGTTTCCCGCGACAATATGTATGAGCTCTGGGGACGGGCCAAAGAAAGAAACTATGAAGGGCTCAATGATGAGGAAAAACGTATCGCCAAAATAATGGTGGAGCATGAGGATGAATTCCAAATCCAGCTTGAATTTGCTGACCTGACCTATGATCATGATTATGATCCGGACACCGAGTATAATCCTTTTTTACATATTACGATTCATTCTATTGTCGAAGCTCAGTTAGAGCAGAAAGAGCCAATCGAAACCCTCCAATGTTACAACACCATACGAAAAAAAAAGTATTCCCATCATGATACGATCCATTTTATCGGCCAGATTCTGTCCTGCCTGATTTTTGATGTTATGACGCATAAACGGCCCTTCAATTCGGAACTGTACCGAAAGCTGCTGAAAAAATATAAATCCCGCAAACCGGAAAAATTCATAGAATTGCTGGAGAACGATCCCCTCCTACCTGACTGAGTATTTGTCATCCTGAACCGCGTTGCACCAAAAGTCACCTATAGACAATATGCTCCCCTTGGCGCACCTTGAAGGCGAACAAAAATCCGGCTCAATCTATGCGTATTTATCTACTTCCGCGACCCTTAAAGCAATTTTTTTCCATAATTGCATTGACAAATCCAAACTAATGCAACAAATTTGCATATGATTACGAACACCGGTCTAAAACTTATCGGATTTTGTTCTGTCCTCTTGGTGACATGGACATTGGCGGGACCCGCTTGCGCGAAAGTCGCTGTTTTCGTCAGCCTAGTTCCGCAAAAATATTTCGTGCAACAAATTGGCAAAAACCTGGTGGACATCCGGGTGATGATTCCACCGGGAGCCGATTTCCATGTTTACGAACCCAAACCAAAACAGATGATCGCCCTTGCAAAGACCCAGCTGCATTTTGCCATCGGGATTGAGTTTGAAAAGGCCCGGCTGAAAAAGATATCCCGGGCTACCCCCTATATGAAGATCGTGAGAACCGATCAAGGGATTCAGAAAATTCCCATGGCAGCGCGCTATCATCGTGATGAAAATATTTTTTCTTAAAAAAACAGAGAAATCTCAATTAAGCACCTAAATCTAATGCTTGTCATCATTTTCTACCAAAAGATCACAAACAGGACCTCAAAATGAGCGATAATATAATCGAAATTAAAGATCTTAGTTTTTCCTACAATAGTCAGCCCGTGTTGCGGGAGGTCAATTTAACGGTTAGTCGAGGTGATTTTGTCGCCATGATCGGCCCGAATGGCGGTGGCAAGACGACTCTGTTGAAATTGATGCTGGGATTGATTAAGGCTGAATCAGGTATTGTGCGAATATTCAACAAACCGCCGCAAGATATATCTCACCGCATCGGCTACGTGCCCCAGGATGTTCACATCAATAAAAATTTTCCCATATCCGCCTTAGATGTGGTTTTGATGGGTAAGTTAAAGCCCGGCCGGGGATGGTCGCGGCATTCACAACAGGATCGTCTGGCGGCGATCGAGACACTGGACCAGGTCGATATGAAAAAGTATTGCGATCAGCGCATCGGGGAACTCTCAGGTGGGCAAAAACAGCGGGTTTTTGTTGCCCGGGCCCTGGTGACGGATCCGGAACTTTTATTTTTAGATGAGCCGACGGCCAGCATCGACACCCGGGGGCAAAACGAGTTTTATTCACTTTTGAAGGAGTTGAACGAAACCATTACGATTATCGTTGTCAGTCACGATTTGATGGTAATTTCCGGATCTATCAAATCAGTGATTTGTGTCAACCAAAGACTGCACTACCACGGCCATGCTGAACTGACCGGTGAGATGATTGAAATGATGTATGACTGCACGGCAGATGAAACCTGCCCGGTGGAGTTAATTGCCCATGGTCTGCCCCACCGGGTGCTGCATAAGCATGAGAACGAGTAAAATTCGTTTAACCCGTTGAGCCGGTTTCCGGTTAGCCTGTAAATAAAGGATTAGTCCGATTTCCACCGTCAAAACCGGCTACGGGCTAACCGGCAAACCCTATCAAATTTTGCAGACGGCATTTTATAAATAACTTGGAATCCTGAAAGAGCAAGCTCCATGATCGAAGTCCTCCAATTTGAATTTATGCAAAATGCCCTGTTGGCCGGATTGCTGGCCAGCATTATTTGCGGCATCATGGGAACTTTAGTGGTCGTCAATCGGATTGTTTTCCTTTCGGGCGGTATCGCCCATGCGGCCTTCGGCGGTATCGGGCTGGCCTTCTTTTTCGGTTGGCACTACATGGTGGGTACGATTGGGTTTTCCCTGACGGCAGCATTAGTTATGGCATCCATTACGCTAAAGGCCAGGCACCGCGCCGATACGATCATCGGCGTGATCTGGGCCGTCGGGATGGCAATCGGAATTATTCTGCTGGATTTAACACCGGGCTATAATGTCGATTTAATGAGCTATCTCTTCGGCAGTATCCTGACGGTCCCTGATTCGGATCTCTGGATGATGTCGGGCGTCGGAGCCGGCATTCTGGGTATTGTGATATATTTCTACCATGACTATCTGGCGTTGTCCTATGATGAAGAATTCGCCCAAATTCGCGGTGTTCAGGTAAAGCGTCTGTATTTTCTGATGATCGTCATGCTGGCCGTGGGGATCGTGATGATTATCCAGGTGGTTGGCTTAATTCTGGTGATCGCGCTGCTGACGATTCCCCCCTATTTCGCGGAAAAATATTCAAAGTCATTGATCAAGATGATGGTGTTGTCCAGTTTGCTGAGTGCAATCTTTACCGTAACCGGTCTGTGGCTGTCCTATGCGTTAAACTTGACCTCCGGTGCTTCTATTATTCTGGTCGCGGGAATTTGTTTCCTGGCGTCATTCGGCCTTGATTACCTGTTGCCGAATTTGTCGGCCAGGCCGGCAAAATAATGAACCTGGTTTTAAAATGGGTAAAAAAGCGGTAAAACAGAATGCCTATAACCACGAAACACAAGAAATGAAACGAAGTAAGAAGGGTTGTATTTTTCGTTTATTTCGCGTGTTTCGTGGTTTGAATGAAAGGATCAAGGTTAAGAGCAACCCAGAAATAATTAATTTGTTCTGAATTAAGCGTATCAAATAAAGAAAAAATATGTGCCAACATTGTGATTATTCAAGTTTCCTGAAAACATCCGGGCTGGGCCATACGCCCAACCGTCACCGCGTATTGGAAGTGATCGGCAACAATAGCAGTCCCCTGAGTGCCCAGCAAATATATGACATTCTCAGCCGCAGCGACAACATCAACCGGGTAACCGTCTATCGAATTTTGGATCTGCTGGTAGACAAAGGGCTGGTCGAACGGCTAAACGGCGGCGGTCGTTCATTTGTGTACGGCCTGGCACCCAACGAAAACCATCCGGCTCATCCCCATTTTTTTTGCAAGAGCTGCGGTAATCTGGAATGCTTAAATCCCCAAAGCCTGAACGTGGACCTGCAGTCCATGCAACGCACTTTTTCCGGGTTGATTGAAAACGTTGAAGTGCGGGTGGATGGGGTCTGTAAAAATTGCCTGAAAAGCGTTTAAAAGAACAAATAGCGCTTCTCAGGCGCTGGCAGGGGCATCGGCAGGACTTTATCGGCTGCGATGCTTATTACTTGTTTGTCATGAATTGTTTCAAAGTTGAAAAGACCTTCAACCCGAACCCAGGCATCATTTTTTAGGCCTGCTTCGGTTGCCGCAATCACCCTGATTGAAAACGGCAAGGCGTCGGCTGCACAGCAGGCAACGGCAAATCGGAACAGCATAAAGCTGTTCTTATCCATCGTTTTGCTGCGAAAAACCATCCCCTCAACCGCGACCGGTTTACCATTGAATTCCTCAGCATAAAGAATCAAATCCAACAGGGTTGTCGCATTTGCTGAGAGCGCCTTCGATGGTATATTTTCGAAATATGTGTTTTTAAACGGAACACTTTGACCGGTATGTAGTAATCTTTTTGCAAATGCATCCGTTCCCAGACTTTGACCGTAGATGGTCCAGAGAAAGACCACCGGTACAATCAGAATTGCTGCTTTGATCCATGAATCCATTTGAAATGCGGCCATCGACTTTAACGAGAATTGGGAGATAAACGCGGCGCTAAAAGCCAGCAGCAAGATGAGCGCCAGAATTAAAAGCGGCCAAAGCTTTGGTTGAATGAAGGCTTTGTAGCGACCGCTTTCCAGCAGCCAGTAGTAGGCATTTACCCAGGTGATGAAAATTAGTGCCGGCAGGCATGCGGTTAAAATAGTAGCGGGCCGTTTGAATTTTTCTTTCATGGAATCGTAATCGTCTCTAAATCATGGTTTTTGCAATAGCACCGGGAATATTCATCACATTCCCACCCAAAGCATGCTCATAAAAACTGCTAGAAAGGTAAAGACCGTCAGGGCGGCGATCGCACGGATCCTAAATACTTTGAGATACATTAGAATTAATTTGATGTCCAGCATCGGGCCCAGTAACATAAAGGCCAACTGGGCCGAAAGCGGCACAAGGCTCGACCGAAACGAGGCCGCTACAAAGGCATCCGCCTCACTGCAAAGATTTAACACCAGGGCCATGATCATCATGAGCAGTATCGATAGGGCGGGGGGGCTCAATGCCGCGGCAAATATTTGGCGTGGTACCAGGGTTTGCAATAAAGCGGCGATAAACGCCCCGATGACCAGAAACCGCCCTATATCAAAAAAATCACCGGCCGCGTGGCTGACGGCAAGAACGGCCTTTTCACTCAGGGCCGGGGAATTGCCGTGGCTGGAGACTGAGGCCGTTTTTACCTGATGTAAATCGGCAAAAACTTCGCTGCGCACCGCTTTGGTCCTGGTAAACATCAAACCCATCAACAAACCGATGACTACCGCAATCAGGTATCCGAAAATCATGCGGCCGGCAACCATATGCCAGTCGCCGAAATAAGCTATCGCCCTCGACGAGGCCACTATTGGGTTGACAATGGGTCCACCCAGCAGGAAGGCAATGGCCGCACTCAGTGGAACGCCTTTATGCAGCAGCCGCCTCACAACCGGAACGATGGCACATTCGCAAATCGGAAATATAATGCCGATTCCGGCTCCAATAAAAACCGTCCACCAGCGTCCTTCCGGCAGCCAGTACGTAATTTTTTCCTGGGAGATAAACACCTCGATGAATCCTCCGATAAGGGTGCCCAGCAACATAAACGGCAGGGCCTCCAGCACAATGGAGACAAAAATGATACCCAGGGTGTGAAATTGAGCCCGGTCGCGGTAAAACACAAGCAGGCCCATCGCAAACAGCACGAACAGCAGCTGAGCAAACATGGCAAGCCTGTCGTTTCCCGGATGATCGTGCCCCTGATGCAGATCACCGGAAGCAGCAGCGGCGGGCGGTTTGATTGAATTTTCCAAAATTTTCTTATTTATGGCACTTTTCAGCATAACTGCTCAATAAAAAAAAGCAGAATCAAAAATGATTCTGCCTTTCATTTTAATTTGTATCGGTAAACTGGTTTCAGAAGGTTTAGAATTTGTTCGACGACGCGTAACGCAGCTAGCGGGCAAAAGATGAATTTTTTAAACCAGTTTTAGCCGCATTTATTGAAGCCACAGAAGTGACACATCATACAGCCTTCTTCAAAACTGATGGTTTGGCCGCATTCCGGGCACTTCTCGCCCATTAGGCTGTATTCGGTTTTGTGATTCTTTTTGGCATTTTCCCCGGTCATATATTGTTTTTCCAAAACACGGGAGATGGCATCCGGGATGGACAGAACCAGACCACCATTCTGAAAAATCGGATATTCGCCGCCGATACCTTTTAGCTGATTGACGATTTTATCCACTTTGACCCCGGATCTCAGAGCCAATGACACCAGCCGCCCAATGGCTTCCGTCTTGGCGGTGGTGGAGCGGCCCGATTTGCCGATCGTGGCGAAAACTTCAAACGGCCGCCCTTCAAATTCGGTTACGGTTACATACAGGTAGCCGTATCCCGTCTTCATCTTAGTGGTGTAGCCGCCCAGCGTCTCCGGTCTTTCCTTGACGGCCGTCATAAAGGGGGAATCAGCTTTTTCTTCTTTTTGGGAAAATGATAGGACCTGGTTTTCCTTGCTGCCGTCACGGTAAATCGTAACCCCTTTGCAGCCTAATTCATAGGCTAAGTTATATACTTTTTTGACATCTTCCACCGTGGCATCATGGGGTAGATTGACGGTTTTGGATACGGCATTGTCAGTGTATTTTTGGAAAGCGGCCTGCATTCGGACGTGCCATTCCGGTGACACATCATGGGCGGTGACAAACACGTTGCGGACATCTTCGGGTATCTCCGGAAGGTCGTGAATACTGCCTTTCTTGGCGATTTCATCCATCAAACCATGGCTGTAGAAGCCTCTTTCACGGGCGATTTTTTCAAAATAGGGGTTTACTTCCAGCAGCTTATCGTTGTCCATGACCGTTCGTACAAAACTCAGCGCGAATAGCGGCTCAATTCCACTGGAGCAGCCTGAAATGATGCTGAGTGTGCCGGTGGGGGCAATGGTGGTGGTTGTCGCATTGCGATACTTGACCCCCTGGTCTTTGAATATGCTTTTGTCGTAGTGTTTAAAGGTGCCTCTTTCCTGTGCCAGGTTTTGTGAAGCCTCATGGGCTGTTTCCTGGATAAACCGCATTACGGATTCGGCCGTTTCCAAAGCCGCTTCGGAATTATACGAAATGTTCAACTGGTAAAGCATGTCGGCAAAACCCATTACGCCCAGTCCGATTTTACGATTGCCCTTAACCATGGCCGTGATTTCAGGTAAGGGGTATTTTGACATTTCAATGGTGTTGTCGAGAAAACGAACCGACAGATCGACAATATCCTTTAGGCCTTCATAGTCGACCATGGGCCCGTCTCCATTTTTTAGTACAAATTTGGCCAGGTTAATGGAACCCAGATTGCAGGCCTCCAGGGGCAGCAGGGGCTGCTCGCCACAGGGATTGGTGCTCTCGATGTCACCCAGGGCGGGCGTGGGGTTGTCGCGATTGATGCGGTCCAAAAAGATGATCCCCGGATCGCCGTTCTTCCAGGCCTGGCTCACCAGCGTGTCGTAGACTTCGCGGGCATTTAATTTGCCGACCGAGGTTTGGTCGCGCGGTTCAACCAGTCCGTAATCCGCGCCACTTTCGGCCGCTTTCATGAATTCATCGGTTACCCCCACCGATATGTTGAAATTGTTCAATTCCCGATTTTTTCGTTTGCTGTGAATAAACTCCATGATATCCGGGTGATTCACCTTTAATATCGCCATGTTGGCGCCCCGGCGGGTGCCGCCCTGCTTCACCTGTTCGGTGGCGGTGTTAAAAATTTTCATAAACGAAACGGGGCCCGATGCCACTCCACCGGTAGTTCCCACAGTGCTGTTTTTCGGGCGCAGCCGGGAGAAGCCGAAACCGGTTCCACCGCCGGATTTATGAATGAGGGCCGCGTTTCTGAGGGCGCCGAATATCCCCTCCATGCTGTCTTCGACCGGCAATACGAAACAGGCGGCCAACTGACCCAATCTGCGTCCGGCATTCATGAGGGTGGGGGAGTTCGGTAAAAATTTAAACTCGGTCATAATCCGGTAAAACAATTCCTGCACTTCCTTGATGCGGTTTTCATCACCACCGAATTTTTTTTCGGCTTTGGCGATATGGCCGGCAACCCGTTGGAACATGCGATCCGGTGTCTCAGTGACTTTGCCCTGGCTGTCTTTTTTCAGATAACGCCTGCGAAGGACCCTTCTGGCATTGTCCGAGAGAATCAGGCGGTTTTTTAAAAAGATGGACTGGTCCAACCGGATGGGAGACGGTTTGGTCAATCCGTATTCCAGCAATTTGGATTCGATCATTTTTTCGATCATCGCCATGGTGATCGTTTGAAACTCCATGCGGGTGATATCTTCACGCAAAGAACGGCTGATGCCCAAAGCCTGATCCGTATCAATGGGGTTGTCCCTCACCAGGATATCCGAAAACAGTTGATCATCCCATATGTGGGTGCCTAAATCAAAACGACCCTCATTTGTAACTAAAAATTTGCCTTTCTGCCCCATTGAACCTCTCCTATTCAAATACTAATTTGTTAGTATTTTCTATCTGTATCCGGCGACCCTGCAAAAACAAAATTTAAACAGACCGGTATTAAAAAACATAGACCCTATTTTAGAATTTTCAACCTAGGAATATGACTTGGGTGATTAGGGCACCGAATGAATCCAAACTGCGTTCAACAGGCTATATGACCGATAGCGCAATTTGGGTCGATGGCCCAAAAAGCAAGCCATCCCGCAGGACGCTCGGGATGGTCGTTGGTTCAAAACTTTACCAGCATTACACACTACATATTGTATGTCAATAAAAAAATACCCCAATATGTGCAATGAAAGCGCTAAGTCCATCGATTCATAAATACGATAACGTATTTATTCACTCAGGACTTAGTGCTGAGTGAGCAATATTAATGAACCTCAATCCAAATATACGTAACTGTAATTGCGAATCGAAGCACTAAGCTTGTCCAAAAAATTGTGCGTTTCTCAATTCCAATGGAATAATTTGACGGTAACATTCATCTTAATAATCACTGGAGCGAATAACGGAGTTTAAATCAAATCAAGGAGATTGAGAAATGAAAAACATCAAACTATATATTTTTACAATCATCTTTACGGCCATATTTTTCACTTTTAATACCGCTGGGGCCGCGGAAAGCGTCCGGGTGTTTGAAATGGGAGAAGGCGGCTTCACGGTCGAATTTCCCATGACACCCGAGGAGATAGCGGCGCAAGATGCGGCTTATGATAAATTAATTGCTGCGAGCAAAAAGAGCGTCGTTGACCCGAGTAACCAGGTGATGGTCTTTGAGATGGGTGAAGGAGGGCATACGGTGGCGTTTCCAATGACAGCTGAAGAAATTACAGCCGCCAATGCTGAAAACGCCAGGTTGGCTGCCATTAAGGCCGCTATCGCGATTGTACCTCCCGAGCCTGTCACAAGATTTGAGCTTGCCGAGAGCGGGCTTATCATTGAATTTCCGGAAGCTAGGACTGAGATGGAACCGGGTGATTCGGTGATCGCCGGAGACATAATTGATAAGTCCGGCATCCGCATTCGATAGACGGGATCTCTTGATAACCAATATTCCAGCGTTCCACCGTTCCATTAATCCAAAGTTCCTGATGCTGAGCGAAGCGGAGTTGAGTTCCCTGCCGCTTCGATTCCCAGGTAGAAAAAACGTTGAGAAGGAATCACTATTGTTGGCTTTTTTTCCACTTCTGGTAGGCCTTGAATTCCTTCCATTCCAAAAATTCCTTATAGTCGGCCGAACTTTTGGCGCCCTGCTTCCACTGTTGATATTCCTGGAACTCCTTATAGTCAGTTGATCCTTTGACGGTTTTCTGCCAGTGCTGATATTCCTGGAATTCATTAAATTCGGCTGAACCCTTGGTTGATTTTTTCCAGTCCTGATATTCGCGGAATTGGATTTTTTCCTTCTGCCACTGCTGGTATTCCTGAAACTCCTGAAACTCCTGGGTTTTAGCAGGCTTTTGGCCCGATTGAGCAGTGGTGTCGGAGCCTGCTGCCGCATCGGCTGCAGCCCCGGCCGCGGCGGCAGTTCCGCCACTTTGCTCTGCGGCCGGTTGCGCGGCCTGGTTTTGCCCGATGTTTTGGAGCAGACCATCCTTATTTTTGGAACTGTAGAGGTTAAACTCCCCGTCTTCCCCGCTGAAGATTCCAGGTCCCGATTTCATTTCACCGGGCCCTTCGAGATTTTCCCACGCCTCCAGCTGTTTCTCATCCGGTTGGGCGTGGCAACCGGCCAGGGCCAGGATCAGCAAACCGGCTGCCAGAAACACCCAATTTCTTGGTTTTATTGTAAACATGCTTTAACATCTCCATCTACTCTGCTCTATTAAATATTAACAGCAGATGCTGATATAACAAATTCACTCTTTATGGTCGAATGAAACTATTGCGATTCGGGTTGGTTGCTTAGAATTTGACCCGGACGCCGCCCATACCTATGTGGATGTCGTCAGGATCATTGCCCTCATCGAGATCCAGCATGTGCAGAAAATAGGTACCATACAATTCAACACTTTTCCAGGGGGTAAACACGTAAGCGATGCCAAAGGTGTCGCCTTTGTCATCATCGTTTGATTTGTGTTTAGTCCGCGAGTACTGAATAGAGGCCGCATGTTTTTCCAGGAATTGATAACCGATTTTACCGTACAGGTTCCACGGATTATTGTTATCCCGCCACTGATATGCATACGAAGCCGTCAGATTCAAACCGAAATCAAAAAGTATCGAGGCCGATGAGCTGATTTCATCGTCTTTCGTGTCACTTGAGGTGCCGAAATTGGCGTAGCCGGCGGCAGCGGCAAATCTGGCCCAGCCGAAATCCCCGGCATAACGGGCCGCTACATCAAACTGACTTTGCTGTTCAACACTGCCGGAGGCAAAAAATCCCGCCCATCTGGGCGTGTCATAGCGCACGCGGTCTTTCCGGCTGAGACCGTCAAAATTGTCACGGGAGGCTCCGACCGTGATGCCGGTTTTCTCGCTGCCGTCTCTGAACTCGAAGCTACCGCCAATATCGGACACGGCTGAATAAGCCGCCACGTCCGTGCCGGACAAATCGACTTCAGAGGTACCATTGGAGGCCGTATCGCCCTGGCCCAATCGCAGGGTGCCCCATTTTTCAATCCAGACATCCATATGCCGTTCATTGAAGTTGACATCTGAGAAATCTTCATCATCCTCCATTGAAACTTTATTGGATGCATTGGACTGCATCTCCACTTCCCAGAGAAAACCGACTTTCCAGCCGTTTTCAAAATCATTGGACCCTCTGAAGCGAAAGCGGGTCGAGGAGTTGTCGTTGTCCACAAAAAACCACTTGGCGGTTTTCCCGTCATCGGCGTACAGGGCGGCCCGGTTGACCTGGCCGGAAATGGAAAAATCGACGGCGAACGCCGGAGCAGTCACAATCATGACGACCGCAGCCATTAACAGTGCTGTTAATAATATTTGAATTTTATTCTTCATTTGTTCCTCCAACATTTAATTTGCCTAATAATTGTTGCCATAGAAAAGCCTAATATTTTCCGTGATTACCTTTGTGGGAATCTTTCAGCACATTGCCATCACC
>Ga0056116_1000469_pt1 | contig 13803 bp, 13 predicted proteins | sample WorMetOlspDAHAB2_FD_67352 | JGI IMG/M metagenome (GOLD analysis project Ga0056116, IMG submission 67352) | Marine gutless worms symbiont microbial communities from Max Planck institute for Marine Microbiology, Germany - Olavius sp. DAHAB.2 ...
GCTAAATGGAGTTGAACATGGGTCATGTGTGGGGAAACAATGTGTATTAAGCAGTTGCCGTAAATGCAAAGTTGGCGGTCTAGGGGGATGTAACTGCCAAGTATGTTTGGGACAGTGGTCCTCTGGCGCTGTGTTTGTCCAACCATGCTCCACTATGCTAAAAGCTCTTTCTGCCTAGTCCTGCCTCCGTTACCTTTACGGCTCATACTGCTACCACACAAAGTGTTCTGGTTGAACGCTGTGTGCAGAATTTGACTGGTTTGATGTGCGGGCATGAGTTCTGTCGAAATTGCTGGTGCCAGTATCTTACGGTGAAGATCATGGACGAAGGAATGGGACAGGTTCGTTTTGTTTCTTTCCCATTTAGTTCAGTATATTCACAAAGGCAGTTGCTTCCAGGCATTTATTTTGTTGACATAATAATAATAGTAATAAACGTATTTGTGAAGGTCGTAACTGACAGAGCTTATTGACTTAGCAGGACCACGACTGTGGAACAGTCTGCCGCCAGACCTTGGAAAGCTGAACCTATCCTACGGTTGATTCATACAGTCGCTGAAGACTTTTGAGCAGTGGGACGACGGCGCAGTGTGAATAGTTTCGTGACTGTACTGTCCAGAAATACTCTTGCTTTCTTAATGATGCTCCTCGTAACAGCTGCTTTGCGGAAAGTGCCAGAGTGGATCGAGTTAAAGGTGGCCATCCTGTTTTACAGATGTCTCTGTTGAATGGCATGCGATTCAGTAGCCGGGTGGTAGAGCATCAGACTGGTGATCGAGAGGTCGTATGTTTGAGTCTCAGCCGCTGCATTGCTGAGTATAGACTTGGGCAAGCCACTCGCGTACACCTGCCTCCGTCACCAAGTAGTATAATTTGTTTGTGGTGTTGCTCTGAAGCGAGGACAGTAACTGCACGTGCGATTCACTGTAGGCGTCTGTAAACCAGGATGGCCAGCTTTAATTTTATCTGCTCTGGCCCTTTCAGACGGTGTACCATCCTAGCGTCGGAGCAACTGCCCTCAACTAAAACCAAATTATAATGCTTGGTGAGAGGCAGGTGTCTGGCGTCGCACAGGCCTCACGTCACAGACTTTGTGGTTCGTACCAGCTGTCGGATCAAAAGCCAGTGAGATGGAGATGAGCACCTGGCTACGATCCTGTGAAATATGATCCGTTTATATTGGATGGTGTCGTTGTACCTTACTGGCGAATTTCACCAGTCTTCTGATATCAGGTCCGTCAGTGCCTCCCAAGATCTATTGGTCTCTGGACCTGGCTGGCGGATTTTTGTGTTTGTCGGTTATTATGTTTTAGTTAATAATAATAATAATAATACGAAATTTATATAGCGCCATAATGCCGTTAGGCGGCTACAGAGTTCTTAGTTCTCTTTTGATCAGTTAGTGTTCACATGTTCTGAGTAGGCCGTGTTTCTGGCTAACTTTTTTGGCATACTTTATCCATTTTCAGTTCGCGTGTGCGACTTTATATGTCGATTGAATAATTTCTTTATTAGTCAGTTTTGCATATGCTGCCAGTCTGTGTCGGAAGAAAGTTACTTATTTTCTTACAGACTTTAATTAAATGAAACCTTTTAATTAAAATTTGCAGAGCAAGTTTTTGTTGCTGTTTTGCATGCTGCATTTTACACAGAAGTTAACGGCAACATTCGTTTTTTTGCAGACAATATCATGCGCTGCACATGGCTGTGATATTCTTGTCGACGATGCAACTGTGATGTAAGGCAGTAATGTTTTCTTTTGCTTTCTGCTGCCCAAAAAACCACTTAATTTGCACTGCTTAATGTGCGTTGTATGCAACAGCGTGTTAATTTTTCTGCAAAAACTATTTCGGCTAGTCTGGTCACGAAAGGGTTGTATGAACATTCATTCTTCTGTGCTTTGACACTGTTGGTTGGGTGGTAGGAAGGTCATTTGCCTGTTGAAATGTGCCAGGAACGATTGCTGTTGTGGTGATCATCTCCCCCTCCCCCTCCCTGTTCCCACTTGCCTTGGCAATCCAACTACTATGATGATATAGAGACCCTGCTGTAGTCCCTCCTGCTCCAGTAACATCCAACAAATTCGTTTCGGGCCCTGGCCTCCCAGGTTGCCCTGGAAAAAATCTGTAGTTTTTCAAATTACGTTTATTTTGCGAAACTTTTAACATTAAATACAGTTTTAATTATCGTATTGTCCTTTTTTATCCTACCAGCTGCCGGTCGTTCTGCTTATCTGTAGACTACCAATTATAAATTTTAACGTAATGTAACGCGTTGCATTGCTATGTTATTAATGCAGCTTATATAGCCACTGTTTCCTTTGTTACTTTATTGCCTAAGAACGTCTACAGTATGCGCCACAAAAGTTGCTAAAGATATCTGTAGCTGCAGTTGGATTCGTATTTATTGTAGCAGCCACATTCCTTTCTGTCATCGAAGCACAATTAGTATAGCACTACAGAAATATTGACACTGTCAACGGCTATAGTTGTGTTTGTGCAAATTCCTGCGTAAATGGACATTCCGATGTTGCAGCCAGATAGCTCATGTTTGCAGTGTGGCAGTTTATGAAATTTTGAACTCTAAATGCTGTATATTGAGATTGCAATTGTTTTGCAGGAACTTGATAACAGAGCCAAGAGTGCGGCTAAAATACCAGCAGATTATCACCAACAGCTTTGTAGATGTGAGTGCAACTATTTCTTAGTGTTCTCGGCTATTGCTGATGGGTATGGTACAGTGACAGCGGATGTAGCATAAATACGTGTGCATAACCCTTAACCAACCAGACACTAAATCTAATCCTAACCGTGAACCTGACCCTACTACTAAACAGCATGCAATAGTAAGCATTCAACGACTCTGGAACGACCGTGGCATTCGACTGCCAACCAAAGTTAGCGTATACTGTGCTGCAGTCATGAGCTCTATACTGTATGGTTGCGAATCATGGACCACCTAGCAACGCCACATCAGCTGTCTGGACCAGTTTCACCTCAGATTCCTCTGCCAGATACTGGGCATCAAATGGCAGGACGTTAGCCAAGTGATTGGCTGGGATGACTTTCTCTGGTGATATCTTTCATGACAAAGGGTTTCCCCTACAAAGACCAGACTAAAGAATTATTTATTGTAATGGTTTACTGTATGTATTCCGAACATGTAACATTGACAACTTCCTCATTACTTTCACTGTATTAACTGTGACAGAATTTTTAAAGGCACGGTACAGCCTACTTGTGCTGAAGGTGCCGTTAAACCCAATCAATCAATCATTCTCGGTCAGTGCGAGTGTGTGCACGTGTTTGCAGTGCAATCGGCACATTCGGTGGTGTCCGCAGCCCGACTGCGGTCACGTCATAAAAGTCATCTACTACGAAACGCAGCCGGTCACGTGTCACTGCGGACACACTTTCTGGTACTGCCGCTCAGCTGTATGATGTCTTTTGTAGAAAGCAGTAGTCGCCCCAACTGGGCGCGGGAGCAGCTGTCAAATTAACCCACCTCATTTCCTGCCCGAATGTCATAAAAAGCGACATACCCAGCCAGTGGTTTTCAACTGGCGTTTCATGGAACCTATGGTTCTGTAAGCAACAGCCAGGGGTTCCGCCTGTGGCCTAGAATAATGGCCGAGTTTATTTTTGACCTAGGTCACAATTAAAGCATTGTACATGTACACTTGTATCAATTGGTGTTTTTTCTACATAACTAAGTATAGGAAAATGATGTTTCTATACTTTTTGAAAGAAAAAAAAATATCCTCATGTCACTGCATGAGGTTATTGCGAGCAATGTAAATGCTCGAAGGGGTTTCATTCCAACAAAAAGACTGAAAAACACTGCTGTAGTGACTTCCTACACCGTTCCCGAAATGACCTATCATGTCTTGGATGAGATGTTAAACCTTAGTCACTAATCCAATACAATCGCATTAGCTTTATTGACACGAGATCATTGTCTACACCTCAGTGTCACTTGTGTTACCTCCAACCACAGAAATATCCTGTTGAATTTCCGCTGAATTGCATAAAAAGTCTTCTACGTCGTTGTTATAATACTTAGGATTGTTTTGCCTATATATTGCCTTAAAAGTATATTTTGTCATTATTATCACAGGAGTCTTAACATATATAATTCAAAGAAATAAGTGAACAGAATGTAGCGTTGTGGCTGTTCAGTTTGGTTTATACGGTAAGTAAGTAAGTAAATGTTGATTTATATTGCACGATTCTATGAAACAGTGACACCTCTAATGCGCTTATGTCTCAATGTCTGGCAAAGAGATGCGTTTTTAAGTTCCACCTAAAACGTTCAGACTCGGCAGCTGGATCATGCAACGAATCAGGCAGTGAGTTCCAAACCGAGGGGCCTGCGACTGAGAAAGTTCGAGTGCCAAAAGTACTTCGGCGAAACGGCGGCATATTCTATGTAACGTTTGAAGGCTCATTTCATGTATATAAAGAAAAGTGTCAGTCTAGTACCTGACATATATCTATTAATATCAGCAGTCGCGGCCCTGTAGTATTGATGTAAGATTTGTGTGTTGGCATTTGAAAATATTTATTCACCGAATTTGGTAGAAAGTCAGCAACAACAAAAACAAAAAGAAAATTAAATATAACTTAACTACGCGTTCACTGATTGCTTATTGGTTGACTTAGTGGTTGCAGCGTGGCTCAGTGGTCAGGATGGCGGACTTTCCGTGATATATGCCTGATCTACAGTTGACAGGTGACCAATTTGTGGATAAACTGTCCACTGTGGGTCAGCCAACCAGGCCAACTCAGCCTTCCATCTCTCTGTGTCGGTATATGAGTAGTAATCGATGTAATTACATGGATTATGGCGGTGGAGACCATCAAACGGCAGACCAGGCTGCGTGTGGCTGTTTGGTTACAGGTCAAAGTCCATGGGTGCAGGCTTGGGCTGCGCAGCCTATAGACTGTACATCCGCTGTGTTTGTGACACAGAAGCACTGCTGCTGCAGTAGGCGGCATGTGGTGCTGTATAAGTGTTATATGCCCTTTGCCTTTGCCTCAGTATAAACATGATGCACCAGTTCAAACATTATGCATACAGCATTGGCGAACCAAAAAACGATTGAACAGTATGGGTTTGTTTGCTGCAGTTTTGTGTGTGGTGAACTGTGGCACGATCCGGTCCAGTGCAAAGTACTGAAGCTGTGGATCAAGAAGTGTGACGACGACAGTGAAACGTCAAACTGGCTTGCGGCTAACACAAAGGCAAATACGCCACTGTAGTTACAGCAACAACTGAATAGTAACAGTTAGTGGTGACTTAGTATCGCAAATTCAATTGTGATACGATATCGATACAATAATGACGAAATATCGTGCTATCGATACAATTTTATTTATTATGAAAATCATGCTGAGAAACTGCGCAAACACAGATAGGCAGCCATTTGCAATAAAAACTAAAAACATGTAAACATCACTGTCGACAGATACTGTCAACATAGTCAATAATAACACTGTTTTGTAAGCCGATAATTTTCACATGTACACAAACTATTACTAAGCATGAGCAAGATATGCCTTACATTCAAACAACAGAAACTGTTTTTGAGTTCAGTTATTATACTCATGTGTTCCTATTTTTGTAACTGTCGATTTCATTGTAGTGTAGTCTGTAAGTTGATTGACTGATTAACTGATGTTTGTTAGTACGGCATGTAAAAATACATATACGTCAGCACAGTATGAACATGACATTTTAGTACTCGTTAACAGTGTAAAACCAACAGACTGTAATTACTTAGTCTGTCGGCAGGTAATAATGAATGCAGTCAGTTATTTTAGTGATATTAAACTTTACCATAGTTTGGCACAAAGAAGTGTTTATTAAAAGTCAAAGGTGATTAGAAAGAGCAGTCAACATGTATTCGCTGTAACTATAAACATCGCCCTTTCTAATCATCTTTGACTTTTCCCTGTCATTAATTATTCTCATCAAATTTTTAATGAGTTTAATTGGGAAAATGCTTGAAACATATTTTGTCTTTTGCAAGAGCGGAGTAAAAAATGAAACCCATTTTCAGAGCGAAGTGTCTCTTTAAAGTAAGCTGATGCGGAAACGTGGTGCTTTTCGACGGTAGGAATGTCCGAAGTGCCAGGCGACGATTGAGAAGGACGGCGGTTGCAACCACATGGTCTGCAAGCGGTGCAAATACGACTTCTGCTGGATATGCCTCACCGCGTGGGAACCTCACGGCTCTTCGTGGTTAGTCAGCTTTCAGCGGATCCACTTAGTGATCGGACCCGGTGTCAACATTCTTTCGATCTCTCTTAGTTTAGCTCTGTCTTCCTGTTGCCTCTGTAACTTTTGTATTTATGGTACTATGTATATTTTTGAATTATTACTCTCTTTCTTTTTCATTCTTTAAGCCTATTTTCGTGAGATTGATACTTTACATTGCAACAGAACATTTTGTCCTTCAGTGCTCTGATACTGTTGGTAGGGTTATGTAGCCTGTAAAAATTGTCCCCAAAATGACAGATTATGTGTCGTCTCTTGGGAGAACTTCGATGATGTCTTTGGTAAAAGGTAAAGGCACAGCACTTATATAGTGCCACAAGCAGAAACTGCAGCAGCAGCGACGCTGTTGTGTCACAAACAGAGTGGCCGTACAGACTGTAGGCCATAGGCTAAGTCCGAGGCCACGGGACTTTGACCTGGTGGAATTTTGAAAAGGGGATGTGGTGAGAATTGATCTTGTGCTCCGCTGTGTTTCCATTTAATTACATCAGACACAGTTTCGGCTTAAAACCAACGTGCGTGCATGATTCAGACACAGTGAAAAGTCGTTTGTCGGAACATTAGTGCTGTTGAGTACATGATAAATTATAATAATAATAATAATATTCCAGTTTGTATCGCGCCGGTAGCAACTTATTTTGTGTTGCGCCGGTAGCAAAGCGTAAGAGGCGCTGATATCAAAGCGAGGTGTTGAATGTTGCAGGTATAACTGTAACCGATACGACGAAGACGAGGCAAAGAAAGCTCTGGATGCTCAAGAGGTGAGTACACAAGCTTTGCGTATGGCACCGGCAGCCGTGCTGTTTCCATTATTTGTTGGTTATACTTTCAGTTATGTAAAGATTTCGGAAGCCTTTGAGATAAATGGACTTTACAGCAAATGGAAACTATGTCATGGATAGATAGAGCTTTAGAGTGATCTATTTTTTAATCGCGTTAATCGATGCGTTAACGAAAGTGTGAGGGAGCAGTTGTGTCATGGACCCCTGTTGCCGTACTCCATCTTAGGCGCTTGAAACAGTAGGCCTACACCTTACAGCATAGGAATCAGCGATCTGAAAATTACATTACATGTGCTAACCTGTTCGTCCATGGGGAAAATGTCGTCCCAAAGGTCATTTGCAATGTCTTGGTGGTGTATTTGCAAATGCCATGGCATTCATATAGCATTTTTTCAGTAACAGCGTTACCGGTAAAATTTTTAACGGCATCCTGATTTTTTTATCGCAGTTCATTAATTACCTTGTTAATTCGAAAGCTATAAAAATGAGCAGTGACAAAATTCTGGAGAAAATAGGACGCAGTTTTTGAGCGAAAAAAGAGTATTACTAGGACGAGTGTTAAGGAGACGCAATCCGTTGAGGTAGTCCGTTTAAAGAAGAATGTTCGGAAAAAGAGCTTAGTGAGTAGAAATTGGACAGGCATGATCAGCGGCATTATGAGGAATCGTAGCTATACTGTGAACTAAAGTGACATGCAGGAGATCGGGCAAATTGGAAGCTGGGTCAGCCCTAAACCTGCTGCAGAGCAGGATACCTTAGGTGCCGTAGTGTTAGCTTCCAGTACCGGTTTTAAGGGTCTTGACGGCTGAAAGCAGGAAGTCAAACACGAAGGCTGGAGCGGCTTTAGATCCGCTGGTTCATTGTCGGCAACAGTGTGATGTGGCGTTGTTTTGTTATCTAACAGCGGTCTCGAGCGGCCCTCGGCCGATATCTGTTCTATTGCAACCGTTACATGAATCACATGCAGAGCTTGAAATTCGAGCACAAGGTGAGTAGTAGCACTTGATGTTGTAGATCGGCCTGTTTTTATTCTCACAGTTGGCTTTTTTTGTCTGCAGAATATAAATGTGTATGATGTAACTGGTAACAACAGTGGTTTGCAGGAGTTGCCCGGCAAGGTATGATTTAGAGGCACGGGAAGGCCTGGTGAGATTATATGTGTCGTTGAAACTTTTTCTCTAGAATGCCGTAGTCTTTTGTAAGTAAAAGTAATTATATGTTGTGATCTCTTAACACATGTATTTATCAGTTACGTTGCATTACACCGCATCACATTTCAGCGTCTCTGTAGCCACCTAACGGCATTATGGTGCTTTATAAATTTTGTGTTATCATTATTATTATTTAGTCAGCATAATTTCAAGGGGTGAGGGTCAAAAGTGTACGTATTATTTTACACTATATAACTTGATTTTTGCCTTTGACTGTGTTGATAAATGCTTCCTGCGCGCCTGGCATGATGTACCGTCAAAGTCAGTGGCGCTGGAGCACATTTGAAAGTGGGGGGGGGGGCACACATTAAAAAAATTTAGTCGTGCCGCTCCACTTTTTTCGGCTATACAATTACAGTTCGTAGTTTTGGTGAGCGCTTTCGTGATGGTCTGTACAGTTTGGTTTGCTGTTTTTCTACTCACGGTGCCCCCCATGCCCAGCCATTTGTAAAAGTGGTGGAGGGCACGTGCCTCCCCCGTGCCCACTGGAGTCGGCGCCGGTGAACGTACTTCAGCAGGAATTAATACGTCAGTGATTTGTGCGTGCATTTGGGACACAGCTGTACGCCGCCGTGAAGGAGCGGATGGAGGAGATGCAGTTGTACAACATGTCGTGGATTGAAGTCCAGTTTCTCAAGAAAGCCGTCGACGTTCTCTGTCAGTGCCGACAGACGCTCATGTACACCTACGTCTTTGCATTCTACCTGCGCAAAAACAACCAGTCCATTATATTCGAAGTGCGTACCGCGTTTTGCCGGTCTTTTTCTACGTCCGCTCGTCCGCTTTGGATATTTTCCTTTTTTTGTGGACATTTTTATTTGTTTTTTTTCCATTTGTTGCCTTTCGTTCTCTTTGTAGACGTGCTGTGACAATGAAGGACAATGAAGTAGAAAAAATTTTAGGGCCTCTGCCCACGTGGCGCTTTACAAATCTTGTGGTATTATGACTATGATTATTTTTTGCCCTCAGTAGTATAGATCCCGAGCACTAAAACTAAGCTAAAAACTTAAACAAATGCTGGAATGGCCACTTTTCATACTCGTGGTTGTGTGGTCGAAGATACCCAAGACGGCGACTGCATTGTAGTTTTATTATTAGTAGTATTATTAACCTGAAGTCTGAATTCTGAATTCATTATAATCATCAAGAAAAATTTGCAAACGCCTCCTACAATAAACACGTAAGCGCTGCATGAAACAGGAGTGGAATTAAAACGTGTTATGTGAAAGCCACAAAGTCGTTGTATTCAATGTTTGCAGAACAACCAGAAGGACCTGGAGAACGTTACGGAACAGCTGTCGGAGTACCTGGAACGCGACATTTCGTTGGACACTCTGCGTGACATCAAGCAGAAAGTCTTGGACAAATCCAGGTCGGCCAAGCACTGCTGTCGATTCAGGCGGCGTGGCTCTGCTGTGGCGTGTTCCACGTAATACCGTGGTGTATCGATGCGTCTGGAATGCACCGTGAAAATTTTCTGTCGTCATGTGGGTGTATTCTTAACCTCCCTGATCTGGTGGTCGGTTGCATCACGAACCAGTCTTCGCCGCACAGTCTTCCGCAATTTACACAATCTTCCGCCGTCTCGCACTGCCTTCTCCAGTGTCGATGCCGTCCATGTCGGAATATTGCCGAACCGCAGCCACGAGCTCCTTGGCCATCCTCTTCTTCTCTATTTGTAAACTGTCATTTAACTCGCAATAACTGCGTTTTTAACCGTACGTGCTCCACTCCTATCGCGTACTGTTCATATTCTGTGCTGTATTGTAAACTGGTTGCGTTTTTCAACTTTTATTAAAGAAGATGATGATGATGATGATGCCCTGCGCTGTTGTTCAATGAGATCTTTCTCTAAACGTGGCAACGCCCATGGACGCGGGCTTAGCCTACGGCCTATGGGTTGTACGCCCGCTCTGTCTGTGACACAAAAGCGCCGCTGCAGTTGCAGTTTGTGGCACTGTATAAGTGATGTGATGTGTGCCTTTGCCTTTGCCTAACGGCTTCTTGACGATATGACCAAAGTAAAATAAGCACAAATAAGTAAGTGAATAGTAAATTTATATAGCGTATAGTCATAGTAGCTCCAATGCGCTCGTTACGTTGAGTGTGCGAACAAAAATGTCTTTAACTGTCGTCTGAAAACTGTCCAGTCCAAGAGCTGGATCACACAGATAATCTGCCAAAGAATTCCAGACCGACAGGGCATCGACACCGAAAGCATGCTGGCCCACGCGCGCTGACCAGCTTTTTGAGGTGGGTATGATACCTTAAAGTGGAGAACAACAATGAGTGGACAGTAAATTCGAAACAAGAGCTAACAGTGAGAAACGGGAAATTTGTGGTTGTGAATTTTTCGCGACATTTCCCAACAGTGTCTAGTCATCTGGGCGACAAACAGGACTTTTTTAAAATTGGACTGGGTGACATATTTAGAGTTCGGGTTAGAGTCAACATTGAATTTAGAAATCGTTATTTTTGTCGTCCATTTGACTACTGGCCTGTTGGTTGGTCGCGCATCCGTCTGTCGCTCAATACCACATTACTGGACACCTCAGTTAAAGCGCTGCATGTTTGAAATCCGATTCGTCTTAATGACATAGATCTCCCATGTGAAGCCATAACACTTATATAGCGCAGCAAGCGGCAACTGCAACTACAGTGCCGCCGTTGTGTCACAGAGCGGGCGTACAGCCTATAGGCCGTAGGCTAAGCCCGCGGCCTCTTACTTTGAACCTGCAACCAAACAGCCACGCAGCCCTGGTCTGCCGTTTAATGGTCTCCACCCCCGTAGTCTATGGATTACTACTCATTTACCTACCCGAAGCGATGGAAGGCCGAGTGAGTGAGTAGAGTTTAACGCCCCACCCGACACAATATAGGTCATTTCGGAGGCGGAATGGAAGGCTGAGTTGGCCTGGTTGGTTGACCCATAGCAGACACTTTACCCACAAAGTGGGTACATGTCAGCAATAGATCAGGGAAAGTCCGCCAGCCAAAGACCGACGTCTTAACCACTGAGTCACGCCATGTGTTGAAAGGTCTGTTAACTGGTGGTCGGTTGTTGGCATTTTTCAGATACTGCGAGAGCCGGCGCAAAGTGCTTCTCGATCACGTGCACGAGGGTTACGACAAAGAGTTCTGGGAATATCTGGAAGCCGTGTGACCGACCGACCGCGAGTTGTTGTGCTGTGCCCTGTGTTTGTTTTTCTGTGCGTTCTTCGTTAAATTATGCCGTGACACAAAGATGCTCAGTCTCTTGATGATGATGATGGGACTGCACCTGTTCGACGTCGCTACGTTGCACGATTCTATGTGGCATATCTGGAAAATTTTTCCGAGGGAGCAAAAAGATGGCGTCTGGGGGACAGAAGTCTCCCAGTGGGGTCCAGCGGAAAAGCCCCGGTGGAGGCCTCCCACCCACACCCTTTTCCCCCCAAATCCTTCAACTTTCGGTAAAAATGATTGTTTAGATTTATGCATAGAAAACACGATTTTTTACATGCTGAATCAGTCACATAGTTACCTCCTCTCCCTCCGTCTCCCTCCAAAAAACACGAATTGCACAAGTGGGCCTCGAGATTCGAGGGTCTAGGGGAGCAGTTGCTCCAAATTCTCCAATTTAACTGAGCAAACAGCCCATACAAAGTGGTAGGGATTTTCCCTACCAGCCCTTCTACTTGCCTCACCAGCCCTTTGGTAACTGCCAATGCCCCAACAGTGCTTTGCCCTTTCATTTACGGTCCGTTACGGACGAGCAACGTGTCAGAATCGTGATTTACGAGGCATTCGCCACTCTCTCACTTTGGCGTTGCGCCTCGCATTCACATCTCTTCTTTGCATCCGATGCTACAACAACATTGTTGCTTTTCAGCAGCATACACATTGCATAGTGACGGGCGGACAGTCGGACCCCGGAGTGCCCTTTATGACCCTGTAACCTTTTAGTCTGATGTCCCACTAGTCACATTATCTTAAAAAATCTCCTCAACAGCCGTACATGTTTAGCCAATTTTGTTCATTCGACCAGCGCTAGATATAAATCCTCACTGACTGCTAATATCCTACTGGCACGCCTTTTGGTTGGTGCTTTGGCGACGGGAAGGGTAGGTCCTCGTGAATTTTCCGCTCATTGTAAATCCACCGCACGTGTCACTGTGTTTTCGAAATTATAGCGAACAGCAGATTTTGAAATATAATGATGTGCCCACAGCTGGGCAACTGTAAAATGTTGACATCCCGAGTTCTCACTAGTTATTTGCGTGACTGTTGCTGCGGTTGTTTAGTTATAATTGATATGTGGCATATCCCTGTGTATGATTATGATGATGATGATGATGCTTTTAATTCGTGTATCATAATAAGAAGGATGAAAGTGTTTTTCGTGCGTTGTCGTGATGTCGTCGTTGATTGGCAATAAACTTTGTGCTCATTTTCTATACGCATTTCATGCGTTCAGAGACGGATGAGGCGGTTACTGGACAGTTGGCTGAGAAACCAGTTCGCGGCCAGTCTAGTCGCAGACTGGTCAATTCGCGGACTGTAGACAACTCGCGGGCTTGACGATTCGCCGACTGTGGTCATCTGGGCAAAATGTTTGACGGAAAATTTTGTGTACATAATGGATTTAAATGTGATTTTTGTAAAATTTGCTGTGGACTGTTCACTGTAGTCTGTAGTCTGCGTGAACTGGTCAACACCAGTCAGCAACTTGGCTGACAGACCACGAGTTGCATGATTTGGCGGTACTTGGCAGATTGTCCAGTAAGCCTTGATGTGCCGTCGATTTATTGCGAACGAAAATTATACAAACGTCAGTTGCGGATCCAGACAGATTGAAAGGGGGGCGGAAGACATGTATTAGCCAATTTGTCATTTATCGCAAATGCACAATGATGGGTGTAGGCCTATGGGTTTTACACGGGAAAAGCGACTTCCTGAAAAAGGGGGCCGCCCCCACCTCTTTCCTTGACTCCGCCACTGCTCAATTAACGTACGTGTGACCAACCTCAGTGATTGCGATAGGTCACAGTATGCCGAAGCCGCCGAACGCGAAAAAAATGCTACAAAATGGCAAGAATATTCTTGCTAACTTTTCGTCGACAGATTCTTATATTTCGGCTCCAAAAATAATCGAAATAGAATTCGGTGTTCCAACGTCATTACGTCATCCAAGCACAAATAGCCTATAGTTGTGTTTATGCATGCGTTTCTAGTGTTTGAGATTGATCTGTTTAAAAAGATTGATTTTTTTTAAATCGCCAATGAGGCCACGCAAAGCAATTCTCGGTCATCAAAATCGGAGCACTGAAGGCACTTTCTTTTTGACAAAATTTGAACAAAAATAGTAACAACGTTAAACAGCTATTATGCCCTACCAGAAACAATAATATATAGGGTAAACTGACCAAATCCTGGCCACATGCACAGCTTAACTGCAAACTGATATTAAAACACGTGCTGAAATCTTCCTTAATTGCTTTGCCCTACCTGATGAGAACCAAAACTTTATACTGCACAAGTAACTGCAAAAT